>Ga0126335_1001070_pt1 | contig 14727 bp, 9 predicted proteins | sample OlaspJWI45metaG_FD_108409 | JGI IMG/M metagenome (GOLD analysis project Ga0126335, IMG submission 108409) | Marine gutless worms symbiont microbial communities from Oahu, Hawaii - Olavius sp. 1 OAHU.JWI-45 metaG | ecosystem: Host-associated > Annelida > Digestive system > Unclassified | place... | reverse complement strand
TTCCCCAGTTTTGGTGACGTCTAATTCCGCAAACTATCATGTGCATGTAGGACTGTCTACTGGTGTCAGCAATACTACGGTTAAGTTTTAACATATATAAAGTTGAAAATATGAACGGGCATCATAACATCTTTACAGCAGTCAACTCCGCCTTTAGTGCTTCCAGCTTCTGCTGACGGGCCATAGCGCTTTTGCGACCAGCTTCTTACTTTTTAGTGTTTTTCGCTTTCACAGTTGTTAGTTCCGGTGTCGGCGCTTGCTCCGAATCTATCGTTGTCATTAGAATACATTAATATAGGTGGAGTAATATCGTTGGAGGTGTTGTCTTCAACATGACTCCAGTCACAGTGCTTAGCAATGGTCAACGCGACGGTCAGCGGTGCTAAATACATACCGTAGCGATAGTATAGCTCACAGCAAGCACTCTGTAGAGCACTGCTCAGGAATGGGTCCTGTTCGAGGTCAGCCATGAGCTCGGGCTGTCGGGAAGGAGGCAAGGGTAGAAGCATCGACGCTGCACTCGCATACATGCGCAGAAGCGAGGAGCCCAGAGACTTGCTCATCATCGCGCCAAGACGTCCCTCATAACGAGCATGCAGCTCTTCGATCTCAGCGTCTTCCATAGCGTCAATGCGCTCGGGTGTGACAGTCTGACCCTTGAACGTCACCCTCCGCCCACCTGAGACTACTGCAGCGAGTCTTGCGCGTTTACGAGAAACATCACAAGCCGTTCCGGCGGACGTCGCTGCAGATGTTTGCTGCATTGTTGCAACAAACGACCGTTCCTCGAGCAAGTTCTCGAGTAATTCATCAGAGTCCATAAGTGTGGTCAGTCGTTTGAATAATGAAAGTGTGCTTTTGTTTAATACAACACCAGGCCATGTACAGCACCTGTGATAGGGCAAGCACAGCAAGTAGCAGTAGAAAAATAGACTCCATGGTCATTGTGTAGGCTTAGCAAATTACGTATGCTGTAGGTTGGTCTATTTTCAACACTAACTTAGCATGCTTACACTCTGCTAAGCGCGTGCGAATCGAAGCGCGTTGCTCGTATGGCACGACGTCGTTCTCGTCGAGTGCACTTGCAAACGAAAAGCGGTCTTTGCAGTGGAATAGAGCCACCCATTTGGTCTGCTCACGGAGGTCCTTGCATACTGCGTTATACTTTTGGACCAGCACCCAGAGCGACTGCTTCGCGTGGCGCCCGCTGAAGGCCAGCTCAGACAACATGTCTTTCTTTTTCGTGAGTGCCTTTGACGCCGCCATGTCGTCAATTAGGTATAGCGTGGGCGTGTCTGCGGCGACAATGAAGAGACCCCGCAGCCAGTCGTGCAGCTTCTCTCCCGGGTTTATGAAGAGGAAGCGAGACGCGTGAGGCCCTCGCCAAAGCCACGGACGCTCCAGGTAGGTGCGGTTCCTCTTCCAGGTGGGGCATAAAATAAAAATGACTTCGAAGGCGTCGTAATAGTAGCCGTGGTCGAGGTGCAGGAGCTCGTCCAGTACGAACTGCGTCTTTCCGCACCCAGTCTGTCCACAGATGATGGCTGAGTGTGACTCGCGCGGCAACGCATGCATTGCTAGAACATTACCGATATCAGGTGTCCTTCACTGATGTTCAGTTGTGCATCCATGAGAAGGTATATGTAGCAGTTGATAGCGCCGGCCGGTTGCGCGGTTTTATCGAGCTGGAGAGTAATCCCCTCTGAGGTGTTCTCAACCCGGCGGCCCGAGCCGTGCAGATTGCGGTCGTCATTACTCCTGAAATCGAGCTACAGGGCGTACCGCTTTCAAAAGTACGTCGATATGTCCGTCGACGGTAGCTCGGTATCCTTGAGGCCCTTGCGAGCAAATTCCTTCATGATTTCGTCCCAGTGGTGGTATGGGAGCATTCCCTGGGCATACAGCTGGTTTGGGATTACCTCGACCGTAACCTGCACTTTTGTGATTAGCGGGTTGCAGTAGAACTCGGAGTTGCGCCCAAACGCCGGCCCCATGGCGCCAACCGCTGGGTCCTCGAAGAGCAGCAAGATTCCTTTGAGCGACCTTGCCGGGGTATTCAGGTTGATGTTCCAAGTCGCGTCGCTCTTGTTTAGCTGCTTCATCCGATGGCACCGTTTGGCCCATATACTGCTGGCGTTTTTGCCTCGCCAAGTCGGGATTGGTAACCACGTCGTAATTGAGTGCTATATTAGTGATCTGGTAGGACGCGGTAGGACGCGGTAGCATCGGCCGACCTAATGACACGGCCATAATCGTTGAAGATGAGCTCGAAACTCAATATGTCGTAGAGCCCTGCCTGGTAGAATGGGCCATGGTCCGTGAGGATCTCAAAGTCGAGCGGGATGGCAAACCGGTTGCCGAAGACGACGCGATCGAGGCGTCTGGCTGTACTGCAGGCTCGGCATTGCCAGCACCTAGCCGAAGTTTTACCGTGTTTCCACCGTCACCGACGTGGATTCGTAATACGCTGCGTTCATTCGCTCCATATCGGTCATCCAGAGGTCACGGTAGCACAGGTAAATGACGGCATCGTCAAGAGACATGACTTCCTGACCTTGAAGCTTCACTAAAATCTTCTTCACGATCGCCCGCCCGAGGTTGTTAACAACGGTGCGGTTGGCGTCTGTGCTGCTGTTCAACGTAATGTTAAAGGCAGGCGCGCCGTCCCATGGACGATAGCGTCGTTTTCTCCAAGATTAGCAAAGTGAACGGTCAGGAGTTGGTTCGCATCGATTGTGCTTGGGCAATATACGGGAAGAACAGCGCCAGAGACTTCTGGAAACAAAGGTAGACTCGTTTCTGAAGGTGGTTGCTAAAACATATGGTTTATTGCCAAAACCGCAAATCTATGAGGAGTTTGTACTAGGCAAGGATGGGCGCACGCTATACCTAAAAGAGGGACTCAAACGAGTCACTCACCAAAATGACTCGAGCCAGTACTTAGACTTGAAAGGGCTCGGCCCGGCTGACTGGATTCGCACGCATCTGTTCCGCACGAATCAATGTGTGGATAACCAAGAAATAAGTTATCAAAAGTATCTTCCACCACAGGAACAGTAGTTGAACCTGATGGTGCACCGTGCATGTGTAGACGACACTGTAGGATGATGCTGTAGATGCCGTAGGAGTACTTTTAGGACCATGAGATGGTAGTTAGACGATTGGCGACGTGTACGACAAAATTGTGCGTAATGACCCTACATGCGTTACAGATCTGCTTGTAAGGCAGACGTGACTCAAGAGGATTTTTGCGACCACAATTTCTGCACTGTATTCCAGTTCGGCTCCGATCAACTTCCGCTTGACTGTTTCCACAACCAAGAGGTTGGCGCAATGATGAATATGTGTCACGACCAGAAACAATTTGATCAACTGTTGCATTACCAGTAATTGCATGTACCGTACAGTAACTATCCCTTGGTCGCCTCTGTCGCACATATTTGTAAAGCTTTGGCCAATGTCAGGTCTGGTTCTCGCAAAAGTCTCTCTTGTAAACGATGGTCTGGACACCCCATGACAATTCTGTCTCGAATCATCGACTCTTCTTGGGTACCGAATTCACAAATCTTAGCTTCAAGTCATAGAGATGTAACAAACAAACACTCGCACCTGACGCCAAACGTTCATATACTACATTATGTTGACCATTTCTCTCTGCGTCTGAGGCAAAACTGAATGTATTATAAATCTGTACTCTGTAGTGCTTCGTCACCAACTAGAAAATGCGGCAATTCACATAGTCGCATTGATATAGTCGCATTGCCACTTATAGCCGGCGGCTCGTGGCGCCCCAAAACATCCCACATGTTTTAAATAAATTGAATTGAACTGAATCCAAATCAATTTATTAAAAACATGTCGGATGTTTTGGGACACCCCAAGCCGGCGTCTATAAGTGCGAATACATTTTAGTTGCCGCATTTGCTAGTTAGTGACGAGCCACTGCTTCTGTACTGCTTATTTTCTACTCCTTACAATCTATCTACCATCGAAATTTGAAGCCTACAGCTTTAGCCGTTTCACAGTTATTCACAGCAGTCCGCAAATTTAAAATGTAACCACGCGACCTAGTTTTTGACCCCAGTGACCTAGTTTTGCACTAGTGGCTAGAACTTTATGTAGATAATGCGCATACCAAATTTGAAGTCTGTAGCTGTAGCCATTGCGGAAACATAGAAAAAACGCCAAAATGTAAACGTAGGTCATTGTGGCCTAGATTATGTCCCCCTTGACCTATTTTTGTCTATTTTCCACTCCTTACAGTTTACCTGCATGACAAATTTGAACACTGTAGCTTTAGCCGTTCGAGAGATATTCACAGGGGTCCGTAAATTTAATTCTAGGTCACCTAAACTGGGTCACTTCCCCTTTGACCTCGTTTTATGCATGCCACCAAGAACTCCTCGTCAATTGGCACAACAAATTTGAAGTTTCTGGCTTTGGCCAGTCCAAAAACATCGAGGCCCCTATATTAAAAATTTGGGCGTCGTCCGCCATCCTAGATTCGAACCTAAGTGAGTTTTTGATAATTCCGCATCTTCCACGTAGCCACAGCGTACTGTCGTATAAAATTTGAATACAATCTGTCCACATGCTGCTGATTCAATGCGATGTAATCGTTTTTACTTGCGCACGCTGCGAGCAGGTATTGTTTTTAACGGCGTCTGTCTGTGAGTCTCTGTGTCTGTCCGTAGAAAATCTCGAAAACTACTAGTCGGAAATTGATGTGAGTTGGTAGGAAAATGTCCCTTTGGGGAACGTTAGAAGTGGTTGGAAATTATTGACATTTGACCTTGATCTATTTTCGTATTTTTTCAACGCAAGCTATATTCTTTAAATGGCTTGACCTAGCAACTTCATCTTCAGTTTGGAGACACATCTTTAGGATATCTAGGTCACCGTTCAATTTCACGGTCATGATCACGGGCCGGTGCCGCAAGATATAGTCAATAGTCAAGAAAATGTCAATTTTCTGAATCCCTATCTAAGAAAGCCGTGGAGCAATCCTAAAAAATTTGGAGGCAATCGCCTCTCCTGTTTCCGAGTTATAAGCGAACATACAGGTACACGGACAGAATTTTGTATCACTATCGGAGTATTCGTCCCTGACCGGTATCAGGTATACTGTGGTTTTAAGCCCCCCGTCACTAGACCGCATTCTCACCCACCCATAGGCAATTACGTAGGCAGCCCCGTCCCCGCCTTTCGCTTCATGTCTCGTATGTATGCGTTCCGGTCCGTCAGCACCAAACTCCGGCTAGGCTTAGCCAGTCAGATCGCGTCTGCGCCTATTTAACTACCCGCCTGCGTCCGCTGTGCGTTCGCCTGTTTAAAGTGACTGGTGCCTAGTCCCGCCTGCGGTAACGCCGGCCGGTGTCCAGAAAATGTTAATTTTCTGGCCCATCACCCAATTTTGCGCCTATAACCATCCCCGGGGCGCCCTGGAGTTACCCTGAAAATTTGGAGGCGACAGACGTACGCGTTCCTGATTTATAAGCGAACAAACAGACATACATACATACATACATACGTACATACACGCAAACAGTATATTAGATAGAATGATGAGTTGTAATTATAATCACAAATAACATGTCTGACAAGGGGCCATTTGCGCGGTAAATAAATGTGAGTATTACTTATCGTCGCCCTTCATCATCATCATATTCTCTAGTATATGTTGACACACGCAACTGTAAACAGTGATGCAGTGAAAAGTCAGTGACACTGAGATAATAAAGTTAAAAGGTTTCATGCACAATAAACTAAAGCAGCTATAGTATAAAAGAGGAATCTAGTAATAGTATTAGTCGTTATATTTACTACTGGAAAATTGTTCCACATATTTAGCTGCAAAGTACAAAACTTACTGAATTTTACCAGAAACTACCCAACAAAACAACATTTTCGAGTTATTGTAAATGAACACATGCTAGCAATGCATAAACTGACCGGTGCTAATTATCCACGAACTCTTCTCACCAACTTTCTGTCGAGTGGTCATTATCTCATCGCCTTTCCTCCATTTTATTCCTTTTAAGCGCTGAAACAAATCGAAACAAACGTAAAGGCAACATAGCACAACTTGATTATTGAAGTACTAATCAACTCAAAATGTAAAAAATAGCTAAACCCGCAAAATTCTAAACGTGTTTTGCATATTTTTGCCACATTATGGTTAGAAAGCATATATTACCTTTAACAGATCGAGACAGATCATGCAGACGAGACCTAGACTGAAATCCCAAACTCTGCAACAAACACCAGCAACATTCACAGCCAAATTCACAAATTCTGCAGTGTTCACAACTGATTCAACAATAACAGATTAGTCTCCAGTTAGACTGACAATAAAACTGCATCACGTACGCGTGTACTGTATATACGGTGCTAGTGGATGAGTGATGTAGACATGAAAGTATTACTACATTGTGTTTCAACAAAAATGTCCACATTTTTTATTTTTCTGTAGTTTCTAGACATAATTATACTGAGACAACCAGCAGCACAATAGTTATTGATTTGCCTACATGGCCTACATAATGTTGCTACACTACCTTGAAAAATTTACATTTTGTAACGATAACTCTATCAACCAAATTTACACATTACTATTGTGCAAACCAAAAACATCTAGTTTTTAACACAATCATTCTCCTGCTTAGCCTAAGTATCACCGCAAGCATTCACAATAGCCTTCTCTTTCAACTACACAGACCTATAGTATCGGATTTCGTCTTCAAGTTTTTAAATCGTTTTAGCAGCGTTTTGATAGATCAGATCAACTAAAATGTCCTAAAACCAGGAACTAATCTGTCCCAAGGCAGTATAGCAGCGGTATACAGGTGAGGTGGACATGTCAATAATTGTTGTGTTGCAAATTTCTTCAGTATAAGCCTACTGTGTGCCAAATATTATTGAAATCTGTCAACGTTTGTAGAAACTACAGTAACGTAAATATGTGGACGTTTTTTGGTACACGGTATACGTACGTACAATTACTAACCATTTTTTTGTTTCTTCATAATCTTGTAAACATAGCAGTTCTTAGTCATGCATACTAATTATGTTAGTAATATTTATTATCAATCTTTAAAACTTCTAAGCTTACAACACAGTGTGATTTTTGTTGTTTTAAAAGCGTGACTTATGCGCCCACACTGTGTTATAAGCTTAGAATGCTTTAAGATTGATTTTTGCATTTTTTAAAATCATCGATAATGTAATGCAAGCATCATGGCTCGATCACCGACACAAAGAGGGGTATGGAGATAGGTGTCCGGGAGCGTTTGTCTTAGAGCAAAGTATCTCGGGAAACGTGTTCGGGGATGATTTACTAATATCCGGTTATGTTATAAGCAAACGTAATGTCTATCTTCTGTACAACTCAGTTATTGCCGGTCGAAGAAATTAACACTTCTGAAAAAGTACGGAATATGTGTCTTTTGTTTTCAATGCAAAACGCTTTTTCCGCGGTTCTCGCTTGAATAAAATTCAATTTGCACCCGGTCGAAGTGTTACGTTAGTCCGACTTGGTGAGCGTAATCAGTTTCGGTCACAGAGCCATGGACATAAGAACTGTGTACTATGTCCATGACAAGTGAGGTGACGAAATTAATTTTTGCTGTTTTAGATGTATCATTCAACAGTGGCCATTACATAGTTATTATAAAACGACAGTTTTTGTACATTACTATCTTCTACAAAGCCGCAGTTATAACGGATCGAATTTTTTTACTATTCTTGCAATGCATATTGTGCAATTTTATTATTACATAACCCATTAGGAAACCTAAACTCCGGTCGCAGACCGTGAGCAAAGCGCCTCATTGCAGCGCGTATTCGATGCAGCTATCGCTAAATTACTTTGTCGTCTTGTTTCTCGTTGCTTCTATAAGTCGATTTGTGTTTGTTTCTACGACAACGTTGAACTGAGGCTAATGCGTTGTATTTCGACAAAACGTTTATCGATAGTCGCCAGATGGCGACACGGAAAGGTTTTTAACTGTTATGTACGCTGTTTGTACACTATTAGATAAGTTACACATCTTTAGTAATATATTATGTACCTGTAACATTTTTATTAATTTTTTAGGCACATGTTACAGCGTATTTGTTATTTATCTACCTAAAACACCGGAATAAAGTATTTTTACCATTATAACAATTGTCTGATAGAACGGGTCACTCATTACTTCGTGACAGACTTTCGTGACAGGGTCACTCAGTGCTTCGCGAAAGTCAGATTTTCGTTACGGGTCACTCAGTACTTCGTTACGGTCAAAATGTACACACTAGTCAGGGGGTGCCAAGCACATACAATACAAATAGTACGCGCGCACGCGCGCGATCTTACTAGGGCCGCAGCCGGCCATGCCTACGGCATGGCACCGGTCTGCGACCGGTTTTATTATTTACACTATAAAGTAATTCAAATAGCGCCCAAACATGTTTTTGAGTCTCTCTTTCGCTGTTCCCGCTTGTATACAATCCGATACGCGGTTAGCGCCCGTTCAATGCGTTACTTTACGTCGACTTGGCCAGTGTGGTCACTTCCAGTCACGTGACGAAGATGGCTGCCACATCATTCGATCCGCCATACCCGAAAAACTTATTTTGCACGCAAACATCAAGACGCTATCTTTTACGGATGCGAAGTTATTGCCGATGAAACTTTCCTATTCCCGCAATGCAAATTTTGGCAAAGGCAGATATAAATACTGTTAAGTAGTATAGCTAAAATCAGAATAATACCACCCCTCTCCCAACCTTTCCTGGCCCCCCTGCGGCTCCCAGGGGCCTTTCATTGTACCAAAATTCTGGTTCAGAACCAAACGAATAGGTTAAAAGTTAAAACCCCTAAGTCTTGTCAAGAGACGACAGCTAATGGTGAGGGAAACTGTAACGAAACAGCGAGAAACGAATACAAGCTAAACGCAGAACGAATCGATAACGAATAACCGCTCAGTAGCTAACGAATAAGCACACTTTCCCTTAATATTAGAAACGGCACGTTATCCACACTTGGCACAGAGCTTGTTCCCAACCGGTATAAAAGCCAGCGCTCACATCGTTTTACTGTCTTATATTCGATGAGAACGTACAAGAGATGGATGAATAAATATAGTAAAAAACGAATAGGGAGGGTCCCTACAAAGTCATTAGGAAACGAAGGTCACTAAAATAGCGAATAACATTCCAGGCTATCGAAACGTAACGAAGAACGAGATTACATAGCAAATACCAAATAGGTCAAACCGAACGAACGAATACAGGAACCGAATAACGTATACTAGACGAAGCCTTGTCTCATCCCGACTCTCTCGCTCGACAGGCCCGTACGATCCAACCACGGGAAATGTATTAGAACGTTTCGTCGCGCCGGACACCCAAAGAAAAGACAAAGTAGCTTCCGTGGTCCAAAGAGATGTAAGCTTCACCCATTCGGCAGTAAGAGGCGAAAATCATAGTGAACAAACCAGTTTAGGAACAAGCGAAGGGGGAAACACTACAGTTATATAAATTAACAGCTATGTAGGCCGTAAGGAGAGAGTGACTCGTGACAGCAGACGACTGTGCACTTGTCGTCAACACGATCGAACACGCTGAACTCCTGTTTGACCGTTTCTATTTCACAGGTAAACGATTCGACCTGAGCGTCAGTCTGCAGAAAACAGAGTCCATGCATCAGTCATACCCACCACAGCACTCAGCTGCAGTTAACATCATGGCCGGTGATACACAACTCAAATAAGTTGACAAATTCTACTACTTGGCAGCTACGTATCAATTACCGTCACTGATAACTCCAATATTACGTCACGCATAGCAAAAGCTGGAAATGCTTTTGGAAAGTTGCAACGGTGTCTATGCATCACTGGGCACTAAAACTGCTGTGTATCGTACTGTTGTGTTGACTTCACTGTTATATGGCTGTGAGGGCTGGATCTTGTACCGGCGTCTAGTTCGTAAGATGGACTAGATTCATGCGTTGCTTCTTGCTTGCACAAAATAGCAGGCATCACGTGGCAGGATAGAGTGCCAAATACCGAAGTTTTATGAATATGTGGCAACCAGGACATTGAGACACTTCTCCTGCAGGCAGTTTCGCTCGATTGGTCATGTCATTCTAATGCTAAATGACCGCATCCCAAAGCAGGTTTTCTTTGGGCAGTTGGCAGACGGTTACCAGGTGGACCATGAAGCGTTACAAAGACAGCCTCAAGGAGAACCTCAAGAAGTGTGGCTTTCAGCCAAAGGCTTTGTGTGAGGAATCACTGGATCGTGAGTCGTAGCGCTCCCAATGCAAAAAAGTCATAGCTAAGTTCCTGTCGTGTCGGGACTTAGAGGTGTAGAGCTTGGTGTGCAAAAGCAGCCTGGCCTGACGTAGCCAAAAATGTCTCCTCCGACTTATAGCTTTATTTATAAGCGGCAGCTGCCAGAGCATGTCAACTTCTTTGTTCGTTGCAAATTCAAACCAGAGGATGCCGAGTATCCGCCTAGATTCGTCATAGAAAAGGCTTCCAGTTTCACTACATTATGTTTCAATAATGTCCATGTTTCAGTAGCATACAGCTGAAAGTTTCACTAATTTTAGATTTATCATTCCGGCGATATTTATTTTTTCTTAGGGGGTTGTTTTTTGCCACACACTGTAGATAAGAAACTTAGGTGTGTTACTCAGCCGATTCTGCCGCCAGACACCATCTAGCTCAATGAATGAATGAATGAATGAATGAATCAATGAATCAATCAATGAATCAATTAATGAATCAATGAGTCAGTCAGTCAGTCAGTCAGTCAGTCAATAACTTAATGACTTTTTGGCTTGAATTCGCCTATTCACGTCCGCGCATGCGCAATCTCAAGGTGAAATCTACTTCTTGTTTAGAAACCACCCACATATTTAAATTCAGGGTAATCGGACTGTTTGTCCAACTTTCAAAGGCATAGCTTTACAAATAAGGGACGTTTTGTCTTGGAACCCGCAAGTCCACTTTGAGCGAAAAATTTTTTAAGTCCCGTCAAAAATGCCCCTAAAATTGACGTTGTAAAGATCAAATGGAATCGAAAGGTAACCATTTGTTTTCGGGACGCCCAAAAGCACATCCTTGCGCGTAACAACGTCGTTTGACGTATTGAGCGTCAAAATAGGTGCACGCCTAGTAGTTGTCAAATCCCCCCCCCCAAATAAATAAAAAAGTCATACAAGGGGTAATAGCATGAAGCTTGACAAATGTCACGCTGTTTCTGCGAGATATAGCCATTTTTTCGCTAACCATGTTGTGAATGTGTGAAATTCTGTGTGTGATCACGTGGTTACTGCACAACAGTTTCTTGCTTTAAACGCAGACTCGAGTTGTGTATATCTGTTATGATAGTGAATTGTATTTGTAATTTTTAGGGCACATAACAGTGCAGGACACCCTGCCTTTGTGTAAGGTGCCACTGCTGCTTCAGTGTTGTTCTACAATTTTGGTGACGATCGGTTTAGGTGTTTTGGGCCACGAGGATCAAATTTCCCATTTCCACACTCAATTCCACACTCTGGCACTACCGTGCCAGTGTGTAATATTGTTTATTGTTCATTTAAAAACTGTCTATCTACAAACTATTTGCAAAGCAAAACTTGTGACTTACTGAGTCTGAGGGAGTTTTTTGAGAACTGTGTATATCTGTGGAATGAAGCCACGCGGAATACCGTGAAGTCCAAGCCATTTCTGTAAAACATTTATTGCCACAAATATGCAACAAGAACTTTAGCTATCACAATTACAGCGTGCGACTGCTGCGTGAATTTGAAACGAGGGTTAGAGTACAGATTAGAGTCAGAGTATGGGTATCTACATCAACATCCGCATTTTACATGTGACAAATATGTGCCAGAAATTACACTATCAAATTTTAAACCAAAACAAACTTTAACACTGACACAAAGTACAACACCATAAAATGCATGCAAAATATGTAAAAGCTAGAAAATGCGCCAATTAAGATGTACTGCCACTTGTAGCCGCCGGCTTGGGGCGCCCCAAAGCATCCGACATCCAAAACCGCAGAACGACAACACGACATGGCTAATGGACGACAATCGTTCATAGTGACTGAATTCATGTCAGCAAGCATCACCAACTACTGCCTCGACTGCAGACGGTGAGACCAACTCCACTGCCTGACGACGTTAACAAAGTGTTGTCAACATAGCCACGTGTCATCAACACACGCACGTGCTTATGTGCTATCAACGTTAAAAACTTCTTAAGTTAATAACACAGTGTAAGAGCGACATAAGTCACGCCTCTAAAGCAGCAAAAAGCACAATGTTTGACCATCTGATGTGCAAAAGTCCAGACATGCACTTATAAGACGAGCTGCTCTGATGAACATTTCGTAGCATTATGGTGCTTATTATTTTATCCACTGTTGCCATGCTATTGTGAACGACTGTTAACTATGCATCATAAATAAGTAATTACGTTAGTAGCACAGTTAAATCGGCACTTTCAAGGCAATTTTAAAACAAGTTAACCATCATCTGCAGGACCTTGCAGTAAATTTAATCTCTCCTGCCTGCCGGGGATAGCAAACGAATAATGCTTCTGAGCAGGTAGGTCAAAAGTGATATGCCGAACAACTATCCTAAAAGGTCATTGTCTGTCTACATCCGTATTACTACGTAGTATGGTCATGCTATTTATTTATACTTTGAAAAAAGCAAGAGCAGAAATCTTTTCCCATTTTTAGCAAGCAAGTTTACGGACCATATGCTACGAAATGTTCAGCACAGCAGTAGCTGTTAATGCTTGCTGCGTGAATTCAGTCAATACGGACTGTTGTCGTCGATGAGACGTATCGTGTTGCCGCGCAGAGCGATTCAGGATGGCGGATGTCTTTTGGCGCCCCGAGCCAGCGGCTATAAGTGACAATATATCTTAATTGCCACATTTTCTAGTTTTTAGACAACTGTCCAACGAGTGACCAGACCACCGATCGCCGTCGGGTAAAAAGTATACCGGCGCTTAGAGCCTATATGAGGGACGAACAATTCGTATACACATCTCCACCAACCCTCCACTATTTTTAACAGGAAGTCAAAAGTGCGAAACTTTGCCCCGACTTTCGGCCCCACTCGCCTTCCGAGCGCTGTGATCTAAAAAGAGAGCATAAATTCAAAAATCTAAAACAATGGTGTATAGCATCGATGTTTGGGTTCTCATTCTTCGCAAACCCCGTGCAGCCAGGGCCCCCAAACTCGAGATCCATTTGCCTAATTTGGGCCCCTAAAGTGCGACAATTGGTAAAACGGTCACACCACTCTAACTTAGCCGCACGTGGACAGATTGCGTTCAAATTTCGCAGCATTATGGTGCTCTGCGGCATTGTAGAAGCTGCGGAATTGTCAAAACCCTCGTAAAGTCGAATCCAAGATGGCGGACGACGCCCAAATTTTCAATATACGGGCCCGATATCTTTTGAACAACTGAAGCTAGAGACTTCATATGTTAAGCGCGCAGTCGACTACGAGTAATTTTGACGGCATGCAAAAACTAGGTCAAACAGGATATGACCCAGTTTAAGTGACCTAAATTTTAAACTTACAGACCGCTGTGAATATCTCTTGAACGGCTAAAGCTATAAGCTTCAAATTTAGCACATAGAGAGACCGTAAAGAGTAGAAAATAAGAGGTACAGAAGTAGGTCAAAAGGAGATATAATCTAGGTCGCATTGACCTACACTGGAATTTTGGAATTTCATCCATCTTTTCGAAATGGCTACAGCTACGGAAGCCGGACATTCCTCCCTTGACATATTTCCCCCCGGACATTACCGGACAGTTCCCCCGGACATTTTCTTCCCTAAAATTTCCTCCTACCCCAGTTTACTAGATTTTTGTGGTAGAAAATCTTTCTGTTAACTGATGATTGTATGTCACTGTAAACGCACCTTTATGTTAGATAACAGACGTAGACCCAGTAAAGAGAAATACAACGTTATGTTATAAAATTAGTGCGTACATTAGTTTTATACTTTTGGTATACGTGACGCCGTGTGTATGAAGGACTAATAACTCATCACTGTTGTGATGAACATTCTATAGGCCTACATCTAAAAAATCTAGGATACAGAGACGGATGGCTGCGGAACCTTTTGTCCTGGCAGACCTGTGCTCATCGTTGGTGTTTGATCACTAAACTGCTCGTCGGCCACGTTACAGCGCGGTTAATTAAAATTAATTAGATAATTATCTGCCCCACTCCCTCGATCGCGACGCCGACAAGTGCTCGTATATAGCTCGGCGTGAAAACTTGATTGCTCCGCCCGCGATTGTTTCATGCTCGCCCGAATAGCTTTGATGTCGCCTCGACATTACATAGGCCTATCGACTTTATTTTTTGATTACCTACTCCACTCACGCGGTTAAAACAACGCCGTTAAACTTCTCACGTACTCAGCGGCAGGAATTGTTCTGTGGTTCACTGCACATCGTAGAAGAAGAAGGGGTAAGACGGGACTGGAGGCAAGACGGGACAGTGCTGCTAAAAGTATAATTTTAAGAGGTAAAAAACAGCAGAGCACCCTGCACCAGCTTAACGATTACTTCTACAAGCTCCCATCTTACCTCCGAACTCCATTCCACCATGGTCACCACGATCCACCTTGTGACACTCCGGTCAATAGCGCGGTAACTGCTAGCAACAACTCGCACCCTCCTCTTCACCTCTCTC
>Ga0126335_1001069_pt1 | contig 14735 bp, 11 predicted proteins | sample OlaspJWI45metaG_FD_108409 | JGI IMG/M metagenome (GOLD analysis project Ga0126335, IMG submission 108409) | Marine gutless worms symbiont microbial communities from Oahu, Hawaii - Olavius sp. 1 OAHU.JWI-45 metaG | ecosystem: Host-associated > Annelida > Digestive system > Unclassified | place... | reverse complement strand
GGATGTTGTCAAAGGCGACTGAATCAGGCTTTTTTGTGTCTAGTTTACTATAAGTTAGTAGTTCTTTTAAAACAGTTGTACTGGTATAATTTTTTGTTGTAGTTTTCTCGAAGTTTGATGATGTTTAAATATGTTTTATGCTGGAGAAGTGATTGGCTGGTAGGATTGAATTTGAAATGAGTGTAATGAGTACAACAGTGTGTCCAGTAAAAAGTAAACCGCTGTTTACATTTTTATAACTTTGGCAAACAATGTTGGATTGATTTTAACCAGATTTTGCACCGACAATAAAACATCTAACTGCAGTTAAATCCCAAAATTTCAGTAAAATCTGTTAACATCTGGAAAAGCTATAGCAAGTTTAGTGAGCTCACCCAAAAACATGAAGTGTCCACTATTGGCAACTTTTAGACATGAGACTGTCAAGGTGTATAAGTTAAACATATTTAAAGTCTGTGTTTAAAATGTCCCCCATGTGCTCAAATGGAAGCGTGAAGATGTGAACGTCACTGCCTGACTGCTTCATCGATGGTCAATTGATCAACTGGTTGAAATGTTACCACTCTTCTATCAGATGTAACTTCGCTGGGCGACATCATGCAGATTCCCCCAGATCCCATAGTCTACCTTGATTGTCAGGACTGTTGGCTGGCCAGACATCTGGAGTGATGAATTCTGAATTCTGGTGTTTCACGGGTTAACAGTTGAATGGTCTCACGTGCCCTGTGAGCAGGAGCATTGTTCTGTCATGCGGACCAGTGACTGCACTAATTAACAAAAAGGAAACTATTTTGTCGTCAATATCTGAAGATTAATAACTCTACCGTTAATGAATATTTTTTAATGAAATTTTGTGTTTTCTAAGAGATATATTCAGAATTCAGTGCACATAATTTTGTTAGAATGCGTTGAAATTTGGCATTTCTATCCAGTATTGACTGATGTTTACTTTTTTCCAGACACAGTGTAGTACTATTTTTATAGTGCTTGCTACCAGCTAGACAGATGCAGAGCAGAGGTGACAGTGAAACAGTTTTGATGTTGTGTTAGGTCATATGGAGTACTGCTGTGGGAAATGGTGACCCATGAAGTGCCATACAAAGATGTTGATACATCAGCTGTGATCTGGGGAGTTGGTAGCAACTCTCTCAGTCTGCCGATACCTGTTTCGTGTCCCGAGGGGCTCAAGTTCCTCATGAAACTCTGCTGGTCAGTTTTCTGCTTACGATGTGATTTTACTACTACTACTACTACTACAACTGTTTAACGGTCTTTGGTCCGGGTCCACCTGTGTAGGCTGGTAGCACAGAAGAAACAACTCCTCTGGATTTTTATGGAGCAGGGGAGGATAATGGAGGCAGAGGCACTGACAGTCCGGGTGGGCGCCAACCCAAGCGGACTAACGGCGCCCTCACCCCCACAACCCCCCAAGGTTTTTTACAGGCCGGATGCCCTTCCTGCCGCCCAACAAACAATGTGATTTTAATGGTATCCCAATATTTATAACTCGTTATTTTTTGCTTATAGGCTCGGTGAAGTGTGTAAAAGCTGTAAGGTAGTGTGACCGTATCAGCATTGAGATGGTGCAGTAGTTGCTGCATTATATTCTTGACAAATATGTAAAAAAAATTGTTAAGTGATTTAGAGAGCTGTTGTTAAACAAGCAGCCATAATATACATTAGTCATATGTCGATATTCTAATTTCAGAAACTTAGGTCAGTGATGTTAGACAGTAGTAATGTTAAAATGAAGTTAGCTGGAATAGTGCTGAATTAGCTAGCCAGTATAGTCATGACATCATGTGGAAGGTTAAGCAAGCATTTGTGGTGCAATCGTAGCATTTCCATTGCACTGTACTAAACTAAAACTTACAAAAAATTGTACAAGATGGCTGTATACAGAGCTGTTGTATTGATGTCCCTCTTGTACGGTTGCTAAGGGTGGACCCTGCACCCTGCAAGTGACAGTTTCGTAAGCGCTGTCTCTGAAAAATTGCTCACATCAAGTGTCAAGAACATATACCAAACATTGACGTACTCAAATCTGTCATACCAACAGAATAGAGGCGTTTCTACAGACTGCACAAATGCAATGATGTGGGCATATTATTCGCATGGATGACGCACACATCCTCAAGCAGTCGTTTTATGAACAGCTGCTTCATGGCTCCTGACGTTGGCTAGACAGTGTAAATGGTACAGGGACTGTCTGAAGGATACACTGAAGCAGTGTGATATTACACCTTCTCAGCTGGAAATGCTAGCAAGTGACAGAACAGACTGGTGATCCATGTGTAAATCAGCAATACAAGATTTCGAAGCACAATGTGTCTACGAGTTGGAAGCAAAACATGTTCTGCGAAAATCTGGGCCACCATCTACCAGCAACTTTCAGTGTCAGATCTGCCAATAGATGTGTCATTTGCACATTGGACTCCATTCCCTCAGTAAATCCCACTTGTGATGATGAGACCCGTCGTGTCGATGGCTCAGTCCATGATAGTCATGATGTGAAGATGATGATATCAGATTGTTCATATATACAAAATTATCATGTACTGTGTTAACTGTAAATGCATATGCATTTTGCGTGCAGGTTTTACAGTAACAAGTAGCAGTAGTATAGCAGTTGCATATACTGTAAATGTGTGCTTTTGCTTGCAGGTCAATGAAGCCACGATGTCGACCATCATTTCGACAGATACAGATTCATCTGGAGATAGCATCACAGGAATGGCTCAGTATTCCAGAGTCAGACTTTGCTGAAAGACAGGCGTGTCACTTGCTTACTTATTATGTTTTACAGTGACATGTAGCTATAACAGTTTTATGTTAATTTTTGGCATTTTATTTGTATTTGACATAATCTGCATTACTGTATAAATTTTTATGGTATGAGACATCTGTTGCAAGCATATTGAGCTAAAACATCTCAGCATTAGAATGACTGTAAACTTGGTTTTGCCTTCGGAAAAATGAGTAAAGGATGTGGCAGTCAACTATCTCCATATCAACTGGGTCCCCAGTGAACTTTTTCTCAAAGGTTAGGGTTGGAGTTAGGGCAAGGGTTAGAGGTTGTAACTAATCTGTTTTGTGTATTTTTGGTAATGACTTTAAGTTAGAACACTATAATGTTTGTATGTGCTGCATGTGATATTGCAGTATTTATTTGTGTTTTCTTTGTACTGCACAGTGTCCCAAAAAGCACTCACTTTTTTTATTTCACTGTAGTTTTTATAAATGTTAACTTATTTCCATAATATTCAGCACACAGTATACTGAAATAATTTGCAATACAATGATTATTGACATGTCCACCTTACCTGCATGCTGTTGCTACATTACCTTGGGAAATATTAATTTTTGGATCGTTTTGGTTGATTTGTTCCATCAACAAAGCTGTGACGATGATAACTGACCAATGACAGATTTTTACTGTTGGATATTACTATGATGTTGAGCTGAATGCAACAGTATGCAGGTGAAATGGGTGAATAAGTAGCTGCTGTGTTGCAACTTACCTCAGTATACTGTATGCCAAATATGAAATTCGGTCAGAGCTAGTAAAAATTACAGTGAAATGAAAAAGGTGAGCATTTTTTAGAACACAGTATAGTGGTAGCATATTGTGAATTGTATATCACAACAAGCTCTTTTTTAATTATATTGCTGTACTGTTTAGGTAATATATTATTTGCATTGATGTGATGACGCAGCTTGAGTGGAAGGAAGAGATAATGCAGAAGTTTAGTTCAGTTCAGAAGGAACGTGCAGCATATCCCAAGCTCGAAGATGACTTGCTACAGAGACGGAGACAGGAACTGCAGTAAGAGCTGCAACTTGTTTTTCGCTGTGCGTAGCATTAAGCATGGCCACTGTATGTGAAGTTGTGACTTTATAGTTTAAAATGGATTTAAAAGACTCAGTTTTTAATTAGCTTAGCCTGCCATTGCAAACATCTCTGCATCTTATGACTTCTGTGTCATTGTGCAAGTCTAGATTTGATTTGGTATGGTTAGAGAAACGTGAATTAACTGTGTAGTCGTAGACGAGAATTTGCAGTTTGCTGTTGACATCTGGCTGAGAGAATGAAGAAAATATTTTAAGTGCGACAGATTTGCATTGCAGGAGTCTATAGATAAGTCATGTGTGGCTGTCGCTGCAGACATGCACTTGATGTACGCTCACACTATGAGCGGAAACTGGAACGACTCAATCACTTGTACACCGAGCTCTCTTCAGTTCTACATCAGCTTGACCTGCGTGAACGACGCCTTGCCAAGTCAGTTTTATCTGTAGTAATTTTATGAAACCCATACATGTACGCTAGTACACAGTCGTTAGATCTTACATAACCATTTCACTTTTCAATCCTTCGTTGTTCATTAATTACTAGCCTAGAGAGATCTTATGTCAGTACAACTCCACTCTGTGTAACAGGAGACATAGTGCATTGGAGGAGTCTTAACTGTTGTGCTTCACAGATCTGCTTACTTTCTTGCTTATATAGCAAAAATTGAATTGTATGTTTATTGGAGTGAAAGCATTGTGGTTCAGAAAGTGGAATGTGTTGAGTTTCGTGTTTGTCATCGATAGCTGTAAGTCTATCTTAGCAGTGTAACCTGTGTTGTTGGTGTGTTGTGCAGACAAGAACAGGCATTGTCCGCAATTGCTACATCACATGGTAGCAAACCCTCAAAGTCTGCAGTCTCACCTGCTGATATGTAAGTCTAAGTCTGTTGATTTGTTTTGAATTTTGTTGAATGCATTTCAGACTGTCATCCATCCCAGTACTAACCAGGCCAGATTACAGTACAGCAAGTGCATTGGCATTTAGCTAAACCGTCACTTGTGCCAGTATTGTAGTTAAGTTATATTGTAAGTTATTATAATAATGGGATTTTTATGCCTTCACTGCATAGATAGGCACTGGAGACATTATGTTTTTGGGTGTGCAAAGCGTGTCTGTGATTCTTTCCTTTAGCCTGCCACTGCCGCTATCTCTCAAAACTGCAGCAGTGTTCACACGAAATTTGTATTGGCTGTTCAATTATTGTGATGTAAGCTTGTGGGTGTGGGCACAGGTGGAGGCATTTGTGTCATTTAAATGCTTTTTTCTTCTGTTGTTTATAATACTGAATACCGAGGGATATGGTGTGTGCAGTGCTGTTACACTTGATGAGAAATCTCATACAACTGAACAACGGAGACCATTACCAAGCATTACAGCTTCGGTTCCTAGAGGCCGCATCAGCAGCACTTTACCGGCTTTTACCATTCCAGTTCCCGACTCTCGTATGAGCAGTACTCTACCTGCCAGCAATAGTGGCATGAAACTTTCGATGCCAGGATCAATCAGGCGAGGCTTTCGGCACAAGAACACCAGCAGGCATGGTCGTGGCAGATCCAAACACCACCGAGATGATAAACCCGACGAACTAATGCTCCGAGTTGTGCCGATAGATATTTCCTGTGATAATGGCGACAGTTTATGCCAGCAAGGAGACCTTGCCATTGACGATGCCATGCCATGTGCTGTGTCTGAGCCGGCTGATGATGATAGTGACTTGGCTACTTGGCATTTCCAGCGAACAGCTCGGCTGAGGCAAGGGAAGTATTTTAGAAAGTCTGGCAAAAAATCTGTGAACAGAACTACATCGGACAACACACATTCCAGTACGAATATTGAGTCTACACAACAGGTATACGTGTATCCTGTTTGTTTACGTGTGTGTAAGCTTTGCTAAAATCAACTTTACTAAGTTGTATATTTATAAAGCAGTCCTCCCGTCATGGTTAGGATGAAATAAAACAGCTGTTCCTTGTTTATAATTTTGTCCCCACCTTAAAGGGGAAGAGGGCTTGGAAATAGGTAGCAGTGTCTGAAAACTAATGAAGTCGAAGTTTTCTTCATTATCTTTGCTAGGTGGCGCCACCACAACGTTTATTCTTTGAGATGGGGACACATAGACCCCTTTATCTATCTGTTCACTTGTCAACATCACATCACCGGCATTATTATTATATTATAATAATAAATGTCAATAAGGTCTGCTCAACAGATGCGGCTTGAATCTCCACCCCTGGCGATGTTATTTGGAGAGGTTATGAAGTCAGATTGAAATAGATGCTAACATTGAACGTTGCAGATGGCTGAGAATACAGCACATAGCAGCAGTTCAGCAGTAGATCGGCATGACAGCGGTATGGCTATCAGTAATGTTGATGGAGAACTGATGTCATCGTCAGGTTCCGAGGGACTTCAGAGACAGTTTAGTGCTTCGTCTGGTGATGGCCTTTCTGACAAGGAAGATGTCTTGGCAGCTGTCAAGAATCAGGTCAGACTTGTGATTTTAGATTGATGCAGAAGGCAGTAGGTTTCTGGTGAGTGCTGTGTATATGATTTTGTCCTTTGCACTGCTGTGATGTTCAACGACATTGACAAGTTATTCATTCTGACCCCTATACTGAATGACGTTCGGCTTGATGGAAACTTGTGGCAAGTAGACACAGGCTGAAGTATGTGCATTATTTAAATGCATTCTAGCTGTTTCTGTTTGTGCGAAAGCTCCTAAGCTGAACAGTCTAAATGTTACAATGCCAAGTGGAACTGTGCTGCATCTCGTGAATGATGGGTCTAATGAGAGATGGCAGTGCCTTCACAGTAATAGACATAGGAGTTTATCATACGTTATTGGTGTGTGCTGTGTATGTGATTTTGTTTTTCCCTCTGTGAGGTTACTAAGTCGGATGTAAGATTGAATGTTGCAGGTGGTAATAGAAGCAGAATAAGCATTTGCAGTAGCGGTAGTAATTACTGTAGTAATTACATAGGTTGAGATTTTGTGTTGAGAATGATTGGGTGAAGAGAAGTATGTAATCTGAACATGCAGTTATCAAAACTATTCCTTTGACACTTTCTGTTACATCTTTTAATAACACTACTGGATGTTACTAAAATACATTTGCAGTGACGGTCATGTTTCGGATTATTTCTGTTGATTTTGCAGTTGTCTAACTGTGATTTGGAGCTTCACTAGCTTCGACTGATGTGGTGATCGTACTTTCAGCAGAAGTCAAATACTCCATATTACTGTTTATATTTTATCTTGTTTGCACTTGATCAAAGCAATCATTTCTCATGTCATGTTTCGATGCATTTTGTACTACTGCTGAATTGCTTTCATGAAGTGCCTGTTCATCTTGCAGCATACTCTCAGCTTAACTATTATGTTTTGACTTGGAATACTCGTATTTCTCATTGCTGAATTTAAAACAATTTATATGTAACTGTTCCTTAGATAGACTGAATTTCATTCTCATTTTTGGCATTATAAGTTTTTTAGTCATAAGCATAACTTTTTATGTTTTATGTATTTTTGTTTAAAAGAACTGTGTTTAACTGAACTTTTTATCTCATCTCTAGTTTGTCCTACAGGTTAATTTTATCTTTTATTCTGAAATACATTCTAGTGATATATTTGGTCAGCTAGTATAGTAAACATTTATTGCAATTGTATACACTGTGTCAACAAAAAAGTGACTCTCCTAAACAACAATAACAACCACAAGTCTACGTAGAATTGGGTAAAAAAATTGCACACACAAAACATATTTATTTGCTTTATCTGTGATAAATTTTATAGAAGTCCCTTCTTTTATTCCAGAGATTTTCATTTTTTACAAATTGTCACAAATGTCAGTTTCCCACCTGACTTGGATAAGTATAAACTCATTTATGTCATCTGTGGTGTCACTGCATGTTGAAAACAAACGAAATATTATAGAAATAATGCGAGATTTAGTTGAATTACTCGTTGTAAAAGGCACTTCAAGAAGATCTGTTTTTGCTTCTTTGACCAATTTGCAGTGTGCAAACGCTGTCATATCAGTCTGCACAGTGTAACAAGCATTTACAGATGAAAAAAAAACCGTTTTCCTTAAAAATCGTGCCGTTCATCTTTTGGAAAGTTATCCGTTTAGACTTTACAATTTCCGTTTAAATATTTTTAGGCTGCATTGCATCAAATGCATGAGATGCAAACTATTGTTACCAGTGTTTTCGGTGTCTGTCCGTCAGTCTGTCTGTCACATGGCTCAACTTGGCCTCTCTGTGCAAAAACACCTGAATGGATCAAGATGCTGTTTTGAGTGAACACTCTTGGGGGTCCAAGAAACATTGATACCCCACAGCGAGGGGGAGGGAGATTCGATGCAGCCTTCACCAAATTACTTTGGCCTTTTGTTAGTTTTTAAGCATACAGTCACATCACAGATGACATCAGTGAGTGTGCACTTAATGCACTACGCAAGTCGTGTCAGAAACTTAGATTTCATGACGACATTTTGTTAAAAATAAAGATCTCTAGAATATAACTATGAATTTCTATAAAAAGAAAAAGTCAATAAATAACTCTTTGCATTTATAAAATTTTTCTTAATTTTGTGCAGGTTTGTGGTTATTGCAAAATGTTTAGGGGCATTTTTTCGTGCACACAGTGTCTGTTTAGAGTTTCACTGACATTGTTACATATATTATACAGAATCCTCAGTTTATAGCATTGATATGTAGTTTAGGTATTAGGTGTTTGCTAGATATTTGTTTAGCATCTTTCCTTAATGAATGACAGAGCTATATGGCATTCCGATTGTTGATTTTACTGTTGTGATATGCAGTTGTTTGCATTTTCAGTGGAGATTAATGAGAGTGCATGCAGCATTGCTCTGGCCGATGATTTGTTTGTCAGAAATGAAGCAGTTTTGTGCGTGATTTTCTGATGACTTTTTTCAACTTATGTATATTAAGTTCATTTTGTGTTACTTTGTAGTAATTTAGAATTGTAGATAGTGTTGTAGTGATTTGAAGTGTTGGGAATACATTCGCGAGATTGAATTGTTTTATAAGATGTTATTTTGTACAGCTTTTGTTAGAAACATATCATAGCATTATTTTTGTAGTAATAGTAGAGCATTAATTGTGAAAACAGTGATGCCGGTCTAGTCTGCACATGATCTCTGTAACTATAGATGCATATGCAGTGATTTGGCGGAGTTGTCAGTGACATAATTAATGAATGTTTTGTTGGAGTATTGTTTGTCAGCTGAATACTGAATTGCCTGCTAAGGCAACAGCAGATTTCAAATTTCTAGAGCACATTGTATTAAGCCAATTTATTATATCGTTCCATTTTTGTATGAGGTGTGGAAAATGAAATTGTGCCTGATTTGTGGTTCAAATGAGGTGACAATGATTCTGGCATTCTCTTGCATGTTAGAGCTTTAATTGGAATTTGGAATTTTTAATGTAGATATGATGAAGTTGCTGTGTTTAGGTTTGAGTCTGTTTTTTATATATTTCGCACAGAAATTAAACTTTATGGCTGTGTTTCTGGATCTGTACTTCTATATATAAAATATATATATAAATATATATATGTTTGTGTGTATGTTTGTTCATCTCAAAATTTTCAGGGTAGTTTTAGGGCGCCACGGGGATGGTTTTAGGTGCAAAAATTGGGAAGCAGGGGACAACCTGGCAGTCAGATATGGAAAGTGGTGGAATCTGTGCTCCGATACGATACGAATTGGTGAGCCACTTAGACCGAAATGAATTAATTAGAAGTTCTTGGCATGGCTTCCGCAAAGGGCTGTCATGGGCGTCAAATGTACATGCATTTTTAGCATGTATAGATGACAAATTAAATGTGCATACTGTATATTTGGAGCGGTTGCTTCTGAAGTCGGTTTAGTGTGTAATTGGATCAAAGCCTGGCTAAGTGATCAGCAACAGCGAGTATGTTTAGATGGTTGTTACTCATCATCGAGTCGTGTTTGGAGTGGTGTACCTCAAGGCTTAGTGCTTGGGCCGGTCTTGTTATTATTTTTTTATAATCGATCTGGACCATGGACTAATAAGTAATGTTTTAAAGTTGGCCGACGGCGCCAAGGTATTCAGACCAGTAAGTAACTTGTCAGATGGTCAAATTCTACAGTATGACAAGTCTGCAGCTAGGCCAATCGATGGCAAATGGAGTTCAATGTGTCCAGGTGCAAAGTTATGCACTTTGGCAAAAGAAACATCAGGTGTAGGTACACCATTGACAACCAGCCAGTTGAGGTGGTTGACAGTGACAAGCATCTGGGGGTGGTAGTTTCCATATTGTTGTACTGTAAAGAGGCATACACAAAGGCTAATAGAATGCTAGGACTGATCAGCCGGACAATAATGTACAGAAATCCAACTATATTAATAATTTATATAAGTCACTGGTCAGACCACATCTGGATTATTGTTCATCCGCATGGAGCCCCCATTAAAACAAGGACAAATCACTACTGGAAAGGGTGCAGCATCGATTCACTAGACTATTTCCCCACCTCCAAAAGTTGCCATACGAAGAACGACTTAATCACCTGTGACTGTGGACCTTGGAAAAAGAAGAAATCGTGCAAATCTAATTGAAGTATTCAAAATGATAAAGAGGCTGTCAGCTACTCCATGGTCATCCTTCTTACACGTAGCAGCAGAAAGTTCCACTAGAGGTCACAGCTGGAAATTTGTAAAGAAGTCTTGCTGGAAAGATACAAGATTGTACTTCTATTCTCAGAGAGTTGTAAATAAATGGAATAGTTTATCTCAGGCAGAAGTTGATGCACCGTCAATAAACTCATTCAAGAATCACCGCGAAAAAAAACATACTGCAGATGGACTTCTTCAAAGACATAATTATGGTGCTGCTCAAGCTCAACCCATGTTCACCTTACAAATTGCAGCCGAATGGGTACGAAGATAAGTTAGTTGCACACGAATCAATATCGTAGTTTGTCGCTGCACTGTGTAAACCTATTTAAGATACCGTGGTGCTTGTGAATAGCTGCTAAGCGATACACAGCATTGTCTGTAGGGACTGCAATCCCGGAACCATTTTCCAATCCCGGGATTTCTGGATTGAAAAACCGTCTAGGATTCCGGGATTCGGAATCCCGGGATTGCAATCTCTAACTGTCTGCGACATTGCTGGCGTCGCTGAATGCGGTAAATATTGTTAATATACATTCGTGCATCACTAGTTGATTTCGAGCGGCCTATAGTTACTTTACGCTTCGTAATAAAATTCTGGGTTATTTGTAAACAAAGTTGAAAATCGGAATAGTATTAGTTTTACAGAAATGTCGTTAGTTGCGTACGCTGATAGTGATGAAGACGGAAGCGACAATGAATCTTCTGAAGATATGTCGTTGTCGGCAGGCGGTCAAGACCGTACTGACAATGATGAAGTGGAGCCCGTTCACTTGGCTAGTCGTCCTGTCCTAGGTCAGTGAGAATGACAGTAGCAATCTTTGAAATAGCAAAACTGGCGAATATAGAGTGTCAACTTTTATATGTCAGATTTTTCTCACTTCAGACTGAGCACTGTTGCTTACCACGATCACCGTACTGACTTTGCGTACTTTCATTTTTTGCTGTCGTTATGTTATGCTACTAATTTTATTATATGTTTGTCATTAGTATACAGTGTGTCCGGGAAAAAGTAATTCGAAATGTCGAATTTTAACCAAATTCTGCTCCAACAATATGACATCTAATTGCAAACAAATCACCAAATTTCAGCACAATCTGTCAACGTCTGCAAAAGTTATAGCAAGTTTAGCGAGGTCACCTGAAAACATGAAGTGTCCACTATTGGCAACATGTGATTCTCAAGTGCAAAAGTCAAACGTATTTAAAAGTATGTGTTAAAAAATATCCTCCACGTGTATAATGCAAGCTCGAAGACGGGAATGCCACTGCCTGACTGCTTCATCAAAGATAATCTGGTTAAAATAGTCCAAATTTTCAATCAGACTCCACTTCAGCTGGGTGACATCGTGAATCTGGTTGCAGTACACTCGCTCCTACAGCTTCCCATAGATCTGGTAGTCTACTGGGTTGAGGTCAGGACTGTTGGCTGGCCAGAGAGTTGGAGCGATGAAGTCTGGTGTTTCATGGGTTAACAATTGCATGGTTTTCACAAGCATTGTTGTGTCAGCCAAAATCACTTTCACATTAGTCACTGCATTAAGTAACGCGATGGAAACTGATATATTTTGTCGTCAGTATTTGAAGATTAATAACGTCACTGTTAATAAATATTTTCTAATGAAATTTTGCAGTTCTTTCAAAGATGTATTCAAAATCTAGTGCACATAATTTTGTTAACATGCATTGAGAATTGACATTTTTATCAAATATTGTCTGTGGTACTGGTTTACTTTTTTCCCGGACACAGTATAGTTATAAGTGGTTTTCTTCACCAGTGGAAATGTTTGTTTACAGACATAAAAATATGTCAGTTGTAAGGGTATTAGCTTGCATTATTATTTTACATAATTGTTGCTATGTGTTTGATTTGCATTTTGCACAACAGAGACAGAGCCGGCCTTAAGGAGTATGCAGCCGCATGGGGCTGCCGAATTCGGAGCCACCAAATTAGCAGTAAATTGAGAGAAAGTTGCACAAATCCATTCATTTATTATTATGCCAGTGCTGGCAAATCTCTTTCAGTATTCAAGTCAGTGTCTCCTGTTTGGTGAATGTAATGCTGCGGCCATTCAGTGACACAGCGTAAAGATACAAATACCTCGACAACTGTCTTCTTTGCTTCAATCAACAATGCTCAAATGACGGGGCAGAGCTGCCAGAGATAGTTGTATGCTGAAAAGCAGGGATAGCGCGAGGCCCTTGCACTTCAGGGAAGAGCCTCGACCAAGCACTGTAACAAAGTGGCTTCATGTTGCAATATAGGGGGCCTATATGTTCTGTTCTGTTTTATTGTTGGAGTAGGTTTTATTGGGGCCTTAATCAATCATCACATTTTGTTGCTGATTTGGACAATATACGTCAGATAAATTGGTGTGGCGCTTTGGCGTGAGTCACACGCACTATGGTGCTGTCTATTGTATTGCTGTTTTTGACCGGTGACTGAGATTTTTGAGCATTCAAACTTGTCGAGAGCTGAGTTCGCGACTTGGGGAATGCAGCGGTGTATTGGCTAGTACTTAGCTGTATAGTTTTTACACTGTTGAGTTTCTACAATCTGGCGAATTCCACGATGTTAGTATCTTAGTCGGACTTTGTACCATAGCCATGCTGACGGCAGAGGAACTCTGTGCTTTAAATAGACATTACGTTATACTACCGAGAGCCGTGAGAAAAACTATTTTTAGTTCAGTGGCTCCATTCACAACATTGTTTCCAGTCATACATCAGACGGCGACACACTACACGAGCTGTCACTCATCGTGGTCTCTCCGTTGGACAACCAGTCAGTGACAACACTTGTGCACAGAACTATTTGTCGAACCATGTCATCCCAGTCAGCGCTATCGTGTCACGGCAGCATCTTCGGTCGGCTCAACAGAACACACCGGTGGTCCCACGCCACATACAGCCGTCGAGTATTTTCTGTTGTGGGTTCCACGGTATGGAACAGTCTGCCTGTCACGTTCAGTGACCCGACAGTCAGCGATGCCTGCTTCCGACGGCATTTAAAGACAGTTCTATTTGCACAACAGTGTGGGCACCATAGTGTTTAGCACTTACGAGATTTTATGACTACGCGCTCTACAAATTCACATTACATTACATAAATGTCACTAACACTGATGTAGCGATATGCCAATTTTACCACTATAATGCACTGATTTTACAGTTGGCTGCGGCTCTGCCCCAGACCCAACTGGGGATCTTACTGCTGTTCTAGACCCTCTGACTGTGGGGAAGAAAACGGGATGGGAGGGACAACCTCGCCCAGATTTTGAGTTGGCTATGGGCCTATGTAGTGCTTACGATTATGTCCAGTTATGACCGACTTGCTGTCGGCATTGATCGTGATCTGTGATGATCAAGGGCCACCAAAGTTCAGTTTACATAGGGCCACCAAAATGCTAAGGCCAGCACTGCTCAGAGATGATGGCAAGTGACAATGTACTGCTATATAGGTGCAGTGGTTAAGGGCCCCACCTGGATGTGTATTTTATGTCAGGTACAGAAAAGTCAATAGCACAATCCAAATTACAATTACCAGCACCTTCAGCAACTACTAAACCTCATACCGATGTGCCGAGGAAAACTACGGCCCATGATGATGGTGATAGCAAGCCGAACAGTTTGCTTGCTGGTATGTTTTGAGTCTGTTTCACTATGATAAAGTGTATCCTTTGTATTGTATGCACATCCATGTCTGTTGTAATGTAATCTACTGGAATTGTAGTTTGTACAGGACAGTATAAGTGAAGAAGTTAGTTATTTGAATTCAGCTCGTAGGTTATAATCTATGCTTATGGAGATTTTCTACAGCTTAGAATCCAAGAATATTTATGTTTTCCATTTTCACTTCTTATTTTTAAAAATTACTGTTTGCACAACCAAGCAAGTCTCCAACATAACATACATTGGCATGAATTTGCTTCTTGGATGTCATGGCTTTATTGTTGTACATTTATGAGAGCTTTCGTTTAGTTTTAATGGTATGTAAGAGCAGTGTAGTATTTAGTTCTTTCTGCACACTGAGAGCAATGGTTGTTATTTGTAGGATTGCCAGCCAGTGCTGTTGTGCACAAACTTGGACCCAGACTGTCAGAGACAGAAGATGAACTGGAAGACATTGTAAAACCTCGTGGCGAGGAGTTGTCACTGCGGCAGATGCCAACAAAGAAGCGTGAGCCTGTCAAAATCATCCTGCCTTCACTCACAG
>Ga0126335_1001067_pt1 | contig 14736 bp, 11 predicted proteins | sample OlaspJWI45metaG_FD_108409 | JGI IMG/M metagenome (GOLD analysis project Ga0126335, IMG submission 108409) | Marine gutless worms symbiont microbial communities from Oahu, Hawaii - Olavius sp. 1 OAHU.JWI-45 metaG | ecosystem: Host-associated > Annelida > Digestive system > Unclassified | place... | reverse complement strand
CACCACTCGAAATGTAGCATCGACGTACACCACGTGTGCTGATCGAAGAAGACTCAGCTGGTCGTCACTTGCGAACACCAGTGCGGAACCGCCGTCATCGGTCGTCACATCACCGCCTAAGTTTTAGTTGCCGCTTTGAGTTGCCTCCTGCAGTGTACGCGGGTCCCTCCAGTCCCGCAGTAACGTTAACTCTTACGTGACCGCGAACGTTTATTATGTTACATTTCGCTACCCGTGCACGTTTCCGCGTTTTCCAGTCCCGCCTTTTTTACCCCTGGAAATTTGGTCCCGTATTGTCCAGTCCCGTCTGTTCCACCCTGCGATTTGGTCCCACGTTTTCCAGTCCTGACTTTTCCAGTCCCGCGTTTTCAGCCACTCCTTTCAGACTCCCCAGGGAACGAAAAATCAAGAATTGATCGATTTGAAATTTGACATGATTGATTATGTCGGAGACATCACCCCACATGCATATGTAGCCTCGTCACCACAGGGGCGGGGCTACATATGCATGAAGTTGTCTACCACCCGTGTCTATTTTTTAAATACGTTACTTTTTTACCTCCTCGCGCTCCTGTACAGATCGCCCTGTTCGACCGATTTCTGTTTATAATATCTCAAAAGACGTGTTTCTGCGGCATCTACATTTTTTGATATGTTCGAACAATTTTTTTATTTTTCCGTATTTTTCTAAAAATTCGGTATATTTGCAGTATGGTAATAGGAAAACTTCGACCAGCAATACCTTTGGTTATATAAAAGATAAAGCCTTGGTGTCTGCGGATAGCATAGGGTTTTCAGTTATGGCAGATCGAATGATGCAGCTGTGGTCTTTGTCACGTGACCAAAAGTGGCCACGCCTACCAAATCGGCATGGAAATGACACTTTAAACATGAAAACACGCGAAAAAAAACTAAAAATGACTCACGCGACGTGTTTTAGACCGTCTGCGTTACTTTGCATTAAAAATAATTAAATTTTGAATTTTCAATATTTTTCGCCAAAATATACGAAAAATTTACACTGCGAGAATACGAAAAACTTCGATCGGCAATAATTCCGGTTTCGTAGAATATAGAGCCGTGATGTTTGCGAGTAGCATAGAGTTTTCAGCTATGGCGGATTGAATGATGCGGCGCCATCATTGCCACGTGATCAAAAGTTGCCACGCCCACCAAATTGGCAGAAATTGGCACTTGCAAATCATTGTATAGAGCGAGAACAGCAAAAACCACGCAAACGACGTGTTTTAATGCCTTCTGCATTGCTTTGCATTGCAAACAATAAAATTTACATTTTCCAATATTTTTTTCGCAAAAATACACAAAATTTGCATTGCAGGAATAGGAAAATCTTTGACCGGCAATAACTCCGGTTTTACAGAAAATAGCGCCGTCAGGCCCGTGGCTACGTTCAGGCACGAAGAGGCAGTTGCCTCCTTGTTTCTAGTCGTTTAAACCATCTTGAGACACAAATAAATTTAATGAGAAAGTGTGTAAAAATAAAAAAAATATGACAGAAAGAGTCGTACAAATCTTGTGCGCCTACGTTTCACCCCCTATGTTGTCTCTTGTAACATATTTGTGTTATATTGTCCCTAGCGAATTTTATGCTCGTGGATCTGAGACAAACGGTAACTATCTCCGCACACCGCACCCCCCTCGGCAATGATTTTGGTCCAAATTTGCCTTTATTGTTTAAATTGCAGACAATTTGGATAGTTGCTTTTCTGGAAAATCGTCAAAATTTTGCCACCAGATGTCAGATTTTACGGCTAAAATGCATCAAGTTCGATTTCGGCTGGGGTAATGTCCCAGCCAGATTTAAACGCTAAAATTCACCAAAATCCCCCAGACCCTCTAGCTGAATTTAATGGGCCTACTTCTAAGCGGAGCGGAAGGGGAGGGAGGGAGAGTAAGGGGTGCTCGACCTGTCTGCCTCCTCGTTTTGACAATCCTGGTTACGGACCTGGTCGTGATGTTTGCGTGTAGCATATGGTTTTCAGCTATGGCGGATCGAGTGGTGTTGCCGTCATTTTAGTCATGTGACCGAAAGTGTAACGTCCAAAAAGTCGGATTAAAATAATACTTTAACTGCGTGGAAAGCTTTTGTGTACAGCGAAAACCATGGAAAATGGCTTACAACACGTGTTTAGCTTCATCTGTACTAAGTCCCTGATGTGCAATCCGCAATCCTTCTCCCAGAATTTAGCCTTAGGACAAACGCCTCTGTCACTTTTTCGGATACGCCTATTTGTATCGAAAATTGAGCCACGATGATTGCATTTCATTAATGATAATTGAACAACTGAAAAAATCAACTTTAAAAACTGCTAAGTTTTTAACAGTGTACGGGCGACATAAGTCACGCGTCTAAAATAGCAAAAATCACAATGTTTGACCCCGTGATGTGCAAATGTCCAGAGATGCCCTTACAAGATGAGCTGCTCTGCTAAACATGCGTAAACATTGCTTGCTAACATGGCTCTCGTTCTTAAATTTAAATACAAATAAACAACATAAATAGAGAGCACAGCAATACGTGTGTAATCAGACAATGATCTTGTAGTATCGTTGGCTATACGTGACAAGCAGTAAAAATTTGCTATCACTCCTGCCGACAATAGCCAATTTGTATTGAAAGTGCCTTAATACCTTATACAGTCAGTCAACCTATAATAGTTGCATGGACGGAAAAAAGTAGTCTAACTCATAGTTGGCACACACCACGGTGGCGCAAAAAAACCTCAATCCCGTTTGCCATTCTCATGCCAAAAGTGCCCATTTTAACTGTGCTACTAACACAATTGCTCAGTTATAATGCACAGTTTAAAGTTATCCACAGTAGCATGGCAAATGTGTGTAAAAATAAATAACGCCATATGCTATAAATGTTCAGCAGAGCAGCTTGTCTGGACATTTGCACATCATGAGGTCAATCATCGTGATTTTTTGTGTTTCAGAGGCGTGACTTGTGTCGCCCTTAGTTAAAAGTTTTTAACGTTGATTTTTTCATCAGTATCATTGCAAGAGAGCGTTATTAAAAATATGGTGCATTACGTAGTAATCTGATGAAATTATAATGAAGTTTCGAGTTATTTTAGTCTGCTGCAGTCTATAAATCAAGGTTGTGTAAACTTCGAAATACTACAGATGTGCATTAGGTTAAGCAAAAACCGTTCCGACGATTTCGGGTGCATATATAAGTTTATTAATAATCACATAACCGCAGTAAAAATAATGTACTATTCTGCATATTTTGTTAATTTAAGATCGCCAAAAAATTAATGTCTAGGCTAAGTAAGCTTGTGTCCAAAAGCTAAATTGTTACATGCAAAAATTATTTCAGTAAAACGCGTAATAAACATGAAGAATAAAAAACTACAATACATATAAATTTGTAGATCATACAAACGTTGAGCATTAACAGACAGAGCTCCAGCTAGAAGTGCGGCAACTAAGATGTGAAAAGTCGCCATCTTTTGGCCCTACAAAATAACAAACAACTGATGTCGTTACAACTTTTACATTGTGCCTTATTTTATATAGCCGAGTTATTTATATTTGAGTGACTCTGTCGCTGGCTCAATGGTTAGCGTCGCGGAAGAACTGTGACAAACCTCACGTGACGGTTGGAAGCAGACTGTTTACTCACCGTGGTGATTCCTAGGCCAACTCAGCCTTCCATCCTTTTGAGGTCGGTAAATGAGGACCAGCTTCGACTGGGAAGGCAAAGGCAAGTGTGTATGGTTTATTCCATTCGTGTATAAACGCATGGGTGTGCAGGCAAAATTGTAGAATCCCTCGACAACGCGTGACATCTCTGAGCGCCTTTGCAGTGAGGTTTTTTCACTAAGGGGCTCTATATCAAGTATGTGACCTTTTAAATCTATAACTCTAACAGTACACGAGTTATTATTATTTGACCGTATTGAATGCGACCTATTGCGATCGATGAACCTAATCCTGTAGCGTTGTGTCAGTCGAGTCAGTATGTCTGTCTGTCACGCGCCGGTCTTCTGCAAAATCGAGGCTGAATGGATCGAGGTCTTGTGTGAGGTGAAGACTTTTGGACCGAAGGCTCGTTGTACTAGACGGGGGGTACCGATCTCGCTAGGCATACGGGAAAAGGATGTAGTGGAATTCTGCCCACTGCACAGTAAATACGATTTTTCCGACTCATTTACCTGAGCGCGTCAAATTCGTTGCGCCCCCCCCCCTCCACCAAATTATATACAACTTTATTCACCCACAGCGCAGGTAGTAGAAAAACAACAACGAGAATAATAATAAACGTAGCAAGTCCAAACTAGAGACAAACAGGTGCCAGGATATACGTTAACAAACAGCTTGTGCATAACAGTAAGCAAGTATATACTTATGTTATTGCCAGATATTCAATGTATTTATTTCTGAATGTTATAGTTCTTTTTTGTAGAATAATACTCGGCAACTCAAAACAAAAGTTATACTGACATGACTGGATAATTTCCATATTTGTTGTTTTAAATAATTTTATATAAAACCTGTTAACAACAGAATCCAGAGATTACTTACTTTACTTTAATCACTGTTTCATTATGTTAGGCTATTTTACCGGCATCTCATTAGGACTACTTTTTATCAGTCATACGCACATGCCTATATTTTATAGTGCGGTTGCTTTTAGTCAACCCAAATCATTGATAGATAGATAATAACACGCGTCTGCATAGATAGCTTCAGCCTCGAGCAGTAAAAACCTTGGCGGTTGTAGCGTGTACGCGTACAGTGTAAATCGGTCACGGGTGAGTGCTTAGCCAGAAGGCATTCGAATACCAAAGGTTATATAACGGAGCCTGTTGCCGAAGTTCTCAAGGCTTAATATTACAGTTCACAGTACGCGTCAGACCTTTGCTGTTTTCTATTGACAATCCATACCAGAGCGAGAGCTGGTCGTGTGCGGCATGACTGTTCTGCAAGGCCCATTCCGGCAGCGCCAGGTGCTGTGTGCATCCGATCACGAATGTTGCATTCAGAAATTTTAAATAATTGCGTTGTTTAATCAAAGGCCCATACTGCTTAAGACCACGACTGATACTGAGTGACTAGTCTATACCAACAGAATAATAATAATGAGTTGTCACTAGTAGTCATGGATATGGAACAGGTATGGAAAAGAAGAGAGGGTAAAAGGCGTGTGGAAAATGGGAAAGAAAAGAAAGAAAGGGGTACAAGACATCGCAAAATTTTCGTTTCGCGCTACTTTTAAGCCCAAGCCTATGTTAGGTAAGAAAGAAAGAAATAGGAGAGTTAGCAGTGAAAGAATAGAAAAAGAAAGTAAAAGAGAAAGTAAAGGGGTTTTCAACTATAAAAAACGTTTCCGTGACTGGCGACTTTAACCCTGGACAAGCCATCAAGACCTCGTTATAAGCTAGAGCTTCGTGGTCGCCGTCGGTCTGCACTTTGTGTCTCTTTGCAAAATAAATAAATCGCGCGGACAGATCAGTACAAATTCGATATGTAACAGATCTAAAATGCGTAGAATTTACTATGTATGATCACACAAGTACCACAAACAAAACCTTAATAACGCATAAAACACGACGACTATATAGTAGGCTAACTCAGCCTTCAGTCGCCCGATAACATGTTGGTAAATGAGGACCAACTTCGACTGAGAAAGGTTTGTGTTTATTTAGTTCGCAGATAAATGCGTGGGTGGTAGGTAAAATGTTGTGATCCCTTGACAACGCGTACCATTTACCTGAGAGCCTATGTGATGAAATTGCCTTATAAACAGGCGCTATATCAAGTGTTCGTTACCTTTACTTGTTTCCTTTTTATTGGTTGTAAACTTGCAATTAATTCGTCTACATCCAGTTTGTTCTCTCGAGACTAAAATAGACTGCATAAGACCACGGCCAATACACTCGGCGTGGTCGGAGTCGCGGGAATACTCCCACATCCAAACATACCTCTCGAGGTTTGTTCGGAAAGCGCTCCCTGGGTGATATTTGGCCTAAAATTTTTACTACAACCAATTTGCCTCACTTGCCAAAAGGATGCTAAAATACAATAGAGGGGGTACCATTTTGTAGCTTAGAAAAGCTCCCATAGTTAAATTTGGTCCTAAAATGCCATTACGACAATGTTGGCTCACTTACAAACAAATAGGCCATAGCTCAGTGAAGGAGTGGGCACTGTGAGAGTGATGGGAAAATGCCCCTTAAGTGAAACTTAAGTCTTAAGATGCTCTTGCGGCCAGTTTGGTTGGTGACACTAATGAGTTTAAGAATGTAGTCCCGGCGAAGACAAAGCGGCCCAACAAACTGGTGGTTGGTGAGTCAATGGCCAACAAGCATGCTCAATCCGTGTCTACTGCGCGTTCGTTCTGCGGATATGTTTGTATCGCGTTTGCACCCAGCTACATGTGAAGAGGATTTGGTGAAATGTATTGATACTATGAAGAGCGATATTGATATCAAGGACGTAATGTGCAGCCTACTAGGCTAAAATCTAAGTACGAGGCTTTGTATACCTCATATTATGTGGCAATTCTAGTAGACTCGGCCTTGCTAACATTAGCTGTAGACGCATTCATGTCGGCTGGAGCATGGCCTACTGGTGCATTTGTGAAAAGATTTCACAAGCAGCATAATGGCTCAGCATCACAACAGTAAAATATATGTTTGTTCATTTAGTTGCAAATCTGTCATGAATTGTTTGCTTGAGATAAATAGACGTAGTGTTTTTAAGGAACATTGGCCGCTTCTTACGGAATTAAGCTTGTTAAATGGTATCCACCCAGATTTCCTTTCCCATGGCCTCTCTGCTGTGGATATTACTGCAGATGTGTTGATAGGACGACCATGGCTAAATATCGCGTTCAAACAATTGGCTAAGTCTTTGCGATACATGATAGCAGTACCACAGTACTGCTATCGTACTGGTACTGCCATCATGTATCGCAAAGACTTAGCCAATTGTTTGAAAGTGATATGTAGCCAACGCCCTTGTTCGAGTTCCTACTCATTATTGCGCGCATCTCATACCGTTTAGGCTGTACCCGTGGTAACGTTATTATTATGCCATTGTAAAGGCGACGGGACAGTCGCTTTTGTCGATTGGCCCCATACGTAACGAGAAAGTAAAAAAATTCAAAACGCTATAACTCCGGAACGGAAGCTGATACTGACACAAATCAAACGGTGTTTTTCACAGCTCGCCAAGCTTTATCAGAATTCTTCTAGTATGGGAATATATAGCGTATAGATTAATGTCAATTAGGGTGCATATTCCACTTTAGTAGGGCTTTTCACCGTAATCCTGCGGCGCTTTTTGTAGGCACGTCAAGGGTCATACAACGGCGTAAGAAAAGCCGAGCTGTTGCAAACTGTTCCTGAGAAAATTGTTGAGTTTTAAGAAATTTTTTGAACCCGTCTAAACCGGAAATCAGAAGTGGTCGTGGCTCAATGACGTCATTTTCGTGTTAGGGTCCCCGAATACCATAGTCGCTGAAAGTTTGGCGGCCCCCATAGGGCCGGGATTCTAGTTACGAAAAAAAACAAAAACATCGATAGGGCGCATATCTCCCGTTAGGGAGTCCTTTGTCCCAAAACCTACGGCGCATTTTGTAGGCACTGTTAAGCGTCATCTAAGTGCATAAGAAAAACCGAGCTTTTATAAACCGTTGCAAAGAAAATCGAGTTTAAAAAAAATTTGAACGCGTCTCAACCGGAAACCGAAAGTGGGCGTGGCCCGATGACGTAATATACGTAGGGGTCTCCGAATAGTGTATAATCTACGAAAGTTTGGGGGCCTAGGCCTTTCCGTTCAGGTGTTATTAGCGGTTTACGATATTGCCAAATGGCCCACAGAGGGAGTGTCAAAGGCAGCGAAAAATGTGTCCCAGAAGGCCATACAGTCCAAACTGGAAGTGAAATTAAGCCACCAACCGGCCATTTTGACTACGCGCCCCAGGTTCCTATTCGAGTTTCTATTCAGTTACTTCAGTATAGGGCCTATCTCTTACCGTTTAGGGTGTACCCTCCGGTAACGTTATCATTACACCATTGTAAAGGTGACGGGACGGGATAGCTCGCCACGCTTTATCAGAATCTTTCTAAGAAGGACATTCATATAGCGTATAGATTGAGGTCACGAAGACCAAAAAGTGTAAGGGAGCTCGAACTGCGAAAATTCAAAAGCCATAACTCCGGAACGGAAGTAGACTTCGACACGATTTAGACAGCGTTTTTCTCAGCTCGTCGAGCTCTATCAGACACAGTATAGCGGTTTTCTCCGTTATCGCCGAAAATAGGTCAAACTGGAAAAGTGCCACGCCCCCAAAATGTTTGATTCGGTCCTGAGATTTTTCCACAAATTGGAAATTTCTAAAAATTGCTACATCGTGGTGGAAATCGATTCTACGTCATGTTTGATTTTTTGGGGGCATGCGTTGGATTCTACTTACGAAGAGAAAGTCAAATTTCGGTTAGGGGACATATTTTCCTTTGGGGGCTTTTGTCCGGAAAAGCGGAGCTCGAGTAAATAGATTTAAGAAAAATGTTTGAACTTATTTAAACCAGAAACCAGAAGTAGGCGTGGCCCTGTGACGTCATGGTCGGGTAGGGGTCCCCGAGTACTGCCGCTTCTGGTGGTTTGGAAAAGTTCTATCGACTTTCCTGAGGTTACGAAGAGGTCAAATGAAAAATCCGTTATGGGGCACATTCCCCCTTGGGGGGCTTTTGACTGGAATCCTGCGGCGATTTAGATCGAAGAAGCTGTAAAGCACGCCTTAGACAAGCTCTACAGCAAGCAGCAATGTCGGCTGAGTCAGTTAGTGGGCTCCGGCTTACTCCTCGGTGCCTGCGGCGCCTCGATCCCGTACGGCCCAAATTTGGGGCACCAAATTCTACTAGGTTTATCTCTAGCTGTAAAGCTTGCTATACAGCTTGTCTAAAACCTGCTTTACATAAGGCTTTGTAGCAAGATAGAGCAAGTGGAATTAAGGCCCAAATTGCACTAGGCAAGCTCTACAGCATAGACTGTGTTGCGGAAATTCATTCAAAAATTTGCCGTAAACAAAAATGATCATGTACGATTATAACAATAAACCTACAAGCTATTGTTATTTCGTGATCAGTTTACTAACATTAGACTAGCTTTGTTACGGTCAGTATATAGCATAAGACCACGCCCAATATATTGGGCGACAGGTTGAAACAGATTTTGGTTTACATTACTTAGTTCTTAGTAGTCTAAAGGTACAATCAGAGATTGCACGATATTGTCGTGACTACACGGCATGTAAAACGTGGCTAGTAACTTCAGACCCATGGCACTGAAACCGTTGTAAGTCACGACGGCAACGTAGTTAAAGCTGTGCGGTCGTGCGATAAAATTACACGCATGACTGGCTTTGGCAGGTCACGCTGCACCGGCACGCCCTGCGGTAGTGCGACTGCGGTCACGAGTTGTCAAATTTTACCGCTGTAATTAATACACGAAACCAAACCTCGTTGGATAAGCTTACATTAAACACTTCCCAGTTTCCAGACCTTAGCCGGATTTTGCGAAAAAGAAAATAAATGGAAAAAAACGAAAAAGGGAAACAAAAAAAATTGGAGAAGTAAAAAATGGGGAAAACGATGGCAAAATAAGAAAGGGGGAATGACGTTTTACATAATCATAACCAGTAGCCCGCATGGCACTCAGATAACACCGGCATGACAACTGATAAATAAAACAATAATGCTACAGACTATTATTTAAAAAGTAAAGGTTATACACTTGATATAGCGTCCTTTTAGTGAAGAAACATCACTGCAAAAACGCTCAGGTATGGCACGTGTTGTCGAGGGATTTCATAGTTTTACCTGCACATCCAAGCGTTTATCTACGAATGGAATGAACCACACCCGCCATTGCCTTCCCAGCCGAAGCTGCGCCTTATTTACCGAACCCGGAGGATGAAAGGTTGAGTTTGCTTAGTCACCACCACGATGAGTATACAATCTGCCCAATAAAAATTTGCTAAAATTCAGAACTTGCTTTATCAGAAACAAGACTCGACATGCCACGCCCATAATAAACAGTCATGTCTAATAATGAACTGTGAAATGTGCAAAAAATCAATGTTATCTGTTCAAAAGCATGCTGAAAAACACAGCTATGTATAAACGAAACTATGTCAAACTTTTATTGTCGTATTATCAATTCAATTAAATATAGCACGTGCTTTAAAAAAAAGCGAAATTCAACTATGACTAAGGTTTGCATAGTATAAATTAAAATTCTGAAAATAAACGAACATGTATAAAATAAAAGCTAACACTACGAAATGCAGAAAGCTAGATTATACATTTGCCAAAAAAGTGCATTTAAGTTATACGCCATCTACGAAGAGCTGACGAATATTTTAATGATGAAACATAGCAATTTTCGGCACTTGCGATATGGTATAATAATTATACATGTAACGTACACTTATAGTGTCTGTTATTCTATAGTAAAATGGTAAGCTTCTGTACGTATGTTTTGGCGAAGTGATAGCAAAAAGTGAAAATCTACCTGTATAACCGCGCCCTTGTATCCTGACCGACTATCGCTATAGTTCGTGCTTGACACGAGGACGACGCTGCGAAATATAATGGTTCGATGATTGTCGTCGTCCTTTTTAAAGTCTGTATTATAGTGCTTTCAAGACGTGTCTACACGAACATCACGTGCCCTTTACATATCGCCTGGTCTCCTGCCGGCAGTCGAACGTGAAAATTTACACAACGAAATATCTAGGTATTGCGCAAAAAGAACCCCCCCCCCACTCCAGGTAATTGTCATAAGTTAATTAACCGCACAATCATGACTTCTTCTTCATGCTGCATTTTTGCAAACACTGATTACACTCTGTTATTACGACAAATTTTATGACACACGCAAATGCAAACAAATAGGCACACAAAAATGTAGTACATAAAGCGTTTAAAAATCAAAAATAGAAACAAAATAAATGCTGGTACTATCTGTAATTTTCACAAAACGAAAGACAGCACAATATTTCAAAGCACGTCCAACACACAAACCCGCCACAAAACATACCCTCAAGCTTTCCATAACAAAGTATGCTACGGTAATGCAAGAAAAATAGTTGAAGAAATAAGCTAAAAAGACATACTGCACTGCCCGTTACTCGCAGTGTGCATGGCCAAAACTGACAGTTCACTTCACTTCAGTATAGGTGATGCCGAGTCATTTTGAATGTCGATAGTTTATCAAATTACGCTCGAATATCAAGAACATTTGCAAACACACAAGCCTAAAGTGGCGGATTTTCGTCCCATGCCTTACATGTGTATGCAATGCTTTTGTGCACTGCTAACACATATAAAACTTTTCTTGGCGCAAAGTGCATAAAACTGCTGCATGTGTAACCGCCGTTTAACGTTTGCATGCTTGAGACCTACCACCCGGACCGGTAAGTCTTGGCACGCTGCCCGTTGCGCTCCGGTAGATACGCTCGTGCTTCGGGGGCCGTACTGCAGTAACGGTTGGCCTGGCAGACAGATGAGTTCTTTTTGTCAGGCTTTCATTCATAAATAAACTGGTTATGTTCACCGGCGACGAATAAGCTCAGTAACGTCAGACGCTCAGCACTAAAATTCCTGTCACGATTCGACAATCTTACCGCTGTAATGCATGAGCTTTATCTTTGTTGGAGGGCTTACAGTAAATACAATGTTTCGCAAGAGTTTATTTTGGGAGAGGAAAAATATTATACATTACATGGGGAAAAAGAAAGCGTTCGCGAATGTGCTTGTTTTGTATTTCTGCGATCCAATTTGTGTATATGTTTTAGCATTTGCAGTCTGGTTCTGCTCAATGTGAGTTTAAACGTTTTATGCTTCTTCAACATTTGATCTCATTTCGTATTTTGACTTTTCGTGTTATTCCTACTACTCTAAGCTGCTATTTGTTATGTGCAGTTTCCAATCGCCCCGGTAGGCTTTAAAAATCAGCGCCTAAATAAGTTGAACAGGAAAGAGAATTTGGGAAGCGACAAAATTGGAAATGGGTGGAAGGAGAAAGGTAAACTGTCACGCATGTGCGTGTAAATGATACACCGTGTGGGTCAGCGAGACCGCGCCCGAACCAGCATGTCTTGTCGACTGTTGCCGGTTGCGGTCTGCTAAACCACAATACGTGCTATGGTCAAATTAGGCAAGGGCGCGCCTATAACACGGCACGGTAGTAGTCGTGTCTACTGGACTGTGAATAGGCTGAACTAAAGAGGTCGCAACTAGTCAGGGCAAAAAAACGACAACTAGTTTAAAAAAAAATTAAAATAAGGAAGTGAAACAGAAAATAGTAATTTGCGGAAAGCAGTTATCAAAAATTGATAAAAAAAAGTATGCAGGGAAGGAAAAAGAAGCTTGAAGAATTATCTACTAGTCTATCTACGCCGAATCAGCCAGCCCTTTACATTTATTTTCATAGTGCTGTTGAAACGTACATGAAATGTGTCAAACAAAGCAACAGTTGAGAAGATTTCTACTTTTCTGACTACAAAATATGAAAACTCATTGAATGCTGCTTAGATTCATATTACCTCAATGTATAGCCTACTAAGTTTACTCTGTCACCTACAGAATTATTAATTTGATATTTGTAATAAAACTTGATCAGGAGCTTAACAGTTTTCTGGTGAAATAAGACAATAGTCTGTGTAGCGTAAATACCTACATAATGCATTTGTTTTTCTTGTTTTATTTTATTCTTATTCTCCTCCAGAAAGCCTATCTAGTGAATAGACATAATGTAATTTTCTAATGATTTATAAAACGTCAATGATGTCCCACGGCGGTGATAGGTAATATGAGTCTGGCACAACATGAGACATATACTATAGGGCCTACGTTGATGAGCGTCAGGCTGTGTTACATGCACCCGAGGGCTCAGTGGCCTAAGACACACTGCAGCTTGATCTCCGAAACGTCTTTAGCTATATTTTGTCATCCAAATAATTGTCTGGTCATTTGTTGTTGGTAGACTGCAAACGTGGAACACTTTGCCAGCTTTGCAGCGCTTTAGGCATTGTCGAAACCACACATAAAACAGTAACACATTTGTGCTAGCGACAGCGTTATAGATGTTTAAAAAATTATTTATTACGCACAGAGTGCAGCCACAGACACAAGCAATACACACACAATGAACAAAAGCAGCAAAAACCAGAATCTCGCATACATGCACATAAACTACTACAATACAGACACAAATACAATAATCTGTAGGCCTAAATATAGACACAAATAACTACGACTCAAACTCAACCACCTATACAAAACAACATCTGAAGGCAGATCTAATGGCAGGTAGTGGTAGTCCACATATAGTCATGTAGTCCGTACTTAGCTGCCAAACCCAACATTTCATAATACACCATCGATAAGCACATCAAAGTTCGAAGTAATTATCAATACGTTATAACTTATTAAAGAACGTCAATTGTCTTATATCTGTCAATATGACAGTGGGAGAGAATGGCAAAACACTGAAGCGGCTTTACACTTTCGCAAAAACAGCAGTTAAAATATGTCTAAAACCATTATGCCAATGGGCTATTGCTAAACTTCATAGGTCTGCAATTAATTATGTTTTGGACTCTGCTTTCGTACGAAGTTTAAAATTAGAATCCTGATTTGTTTGCGTGTGACATTTCCGAATAGGCCCCAGTTGGTGAAATAAAACCTCATGGTATCTTCATGCAGCGTCCGTTATTCGTCTAGTATAGCCTACTAATACTCGCCTAAATTATAAAAATCTTTGACTAAGGGTTTAAACGCATGAGATAAGCCAATTGGCTTAATCTCTAGGGCTCCGAATCAGAACCCTCAAAAACCTATCAAAAGAGACAGACAGGCCTATATGGATTTTTTTACAGTAACTCAATAACATCAAACAGCGTCAATGTCAATTTTTGAGAGCTTCTTCGACGACACAAGTACCTTCATGTGTAGAACAGAATGCAAAAATAGGAGTCAAATATACATAGAAAGTTGTGTTGGGGCGACTGAAAACGCGAAAGTGGAAATCGTGGCACCAGAATACAGGGGTGGAAAACGCGAGAGAAGCGAGTATGAAAAGCCGAAATTAACGTAACATAGGCCTAATGTTTCTTTCACAAACTTAGTTGTCGACCAACGACCACTGTAAATACTTGTTCAGTGCAGTAATGTGATCACAATTCACGTCTACACCTGTACTACATTGTCGATGTTGCACCTAGCGAGTTGGGTGGACTGGCTTTCCTTTTATAGGCAAGTCCAACCTTTAATTGTTCTTAGGTACTTATCCGTACTTCTGTCTCTGCTCAGGCTGTGTAGATAGTTAGGCCTAAGCACTGCCCAGCAAACATCGGCCAGTCAACAATACATAGCTAATTCAACTTGGCTCAAGATCGTTCTAGCTTCTATGGCATGAATCAACTGGGGTATGTTTCAACTCGGCTCAGGCCCATTCGTGGTAGGCCTACAGCTGAGTTAACCTACTCTGGTTTAAACCTTACGACGTCTAGGAACTCTACTCAGTTTGCCTACTGCTTACACTGCAGTAGGCCGGCTAAGTAGTAACGTTCTAATTATTTGCTCGTCTTAGATCAAACTTTGTACTCCAAATTAAGACAAGGTGGTATTGACAGCACATCGGTGTATTATATGCTAATGATATCAGCATATTATTACGCTATTCTCAGTCAAT
>Ga0126335_1001066_pt1 | contig 14738 bp, 9 predicted proteins | sample OlaspJWI45metaG_FD_108409 | JGI IMG/M metagenome (GOLD analysis project Ga0126335, IMG submission 108409) | Marine gutless worms symbiont microbial communities from Oahu, Hawaii - Olavius sp. 1 OAHU.JWI-45 metaG | ecosystem: Host-associated > Annelida > Digestive system > Unclassified | place... | reverse complement strand
CGGTCACTTGTGTGTGGCTTACAAAATAAACTGTAAATAATGCATTAAGATTACAAAAGCAGCAAATGTTACAGTGGAGACAGGGCAAGCTTGTATAACGAGTTATTGCAAGACTCGTACTTACATGTAACGCGAAATGTCTCACAAATTAAACGTGGCCACATATTTAAGCTAATAACTTTAGAAGTGCTGGTCGGATCGTCACCGTTTTTGACATAAGTCTTAACATTAGAACATAAATTTGCATACGTTAATTGGGCACATAAAGTGGCGCCATCTGGTTAATGAAAGGTATGGTAACAAATAACTGTCGGCCGTCATCTTCGGTTGTTGATCAAAGTTTTAAAAAGTAAATAAATCGCAGTCGTTTTAACCAGTAACAACAATGGCTGACATCACTGTGAAGTAGTTAATTACTATCGTCACTGGTGTCAAAAATGTAAGTATGTAAGAACGTTTGTTTGTTTTTTAAGGTTTGATGAGGGCAAATAATGTTTTCATGGTGATTTTCAATCACTAGATGGCGCCGCTACGTTTTCGTCAATTAATAGCTATGAATGACAGATTCTGATAAAGAACGAAATGACGTTGAAGTGTGCCAAGAATGTTTTAGATCTGATCAGTATATCTAGAGTTACACGCAATTGAAACGAGTGGCCCCATTCAATTTGGCCCACCCTGTAGTGTAAAGCGTCGTTTGCACATGCGCTGCGCGGTGCGATGCGTGGCGTCGTCGCATCGCGCAGCGCAGCGACAACTATCTCTGAGCTGCGCGAAGCGATTCTTGCAAGTGACAGTAGCGGAGACTTGCTAGGCTCGCTGCTACTCGTCACGCATCACATCGCGCAGCATGTGGAAGTGATGCTTTAGACTTGAATCTATAACTCACGTGATGCAACAGACCGGCTGTGTTCAGCCAGTGTGAAAATTTATCGTCCAACTCGACGCACACTAGCAGGTCATTTCAATGGTCAGTCTCTGCAACTTGTCGACTGCACTGACGACCAAACTTACAACGGACTGTGTAGTCGTTGTGTGTATAAAACGCCAAAAAATGTAGTTAAGAAAACCACACAGAAAACCTCAAAATTTATGACAGAAGAGAACTGGTAGCAATAGAAGCATTTCAAAAGCAATTCAAAATGTCAAAGCAAATACATTGTGCAGCAAACCACCAGCAGCGTCGTTAAATTAATTTTATTACTCTGACCAATGTTATCCCGTTACACTGCAGTGACGGTTTCGCAGAACGACAAGTGTGATAAATGATTGCTGAACGCCAGACCAACAGCTCTGAGTATACAAGTAGTCCTATTTCAAACTCATTCCGTCAAAGTCGACGCAGTGATCAAACACTCAATCCCTGCAGGTGTCTGTGTGTGTCGCCCACGTGTGACGTACAGCGTTCAAGACGTCGCCGATTTCAAGACGATCGCTTTCCTGGCTTCGCTCTGCGGGACTCGCCGTGGTCCATCACCGTGTGTGCTCCAGCTGGATGAGGATTCGTGTGACGTCCATCGCAAGATGTCGGAAATAATTACATTCTTTCGACTTCAGCAACCTTCGCTCGCTCGAAATGTGTGACCATCTAGCACGAGACGTCTTTGTTGGCCGATGGAACACATTACAGAACAGATGTTGAGATGGCCGCTCGTCTACTGGTCTCAGTGTCAGCTGAATCTAGTCTATTACCTCGTGCGACAAGGCGTGACACTTTTCATTTTCAACTGAACTCTGTTTTACATTAGCCTGCACTGTGTGGATAGTGACTGACACGGCGATGAGTCTTTGGCTGCTATTTCGAACGTCATTACGTTTCTGATTAAATGGCTTTCGTTTGATGTTTGTTACGAATACACAAAAAATGTTATAGTCCTTCTTTCTATCGAAAGTGAATCTGCCCACCGTGGTGAACAGACGGAAGAGAGAAATCGCGCAAAATAATTATGTTGATAATTAAGTATGCCTGTTTTAGTGAAGTTCTACTTCAGGAGGTGAATGAACGAAAATTTCGTTTAATACTCAATAGTGTCAAAGAAAAGTTGAAGTTAAGTCATTAGCCGTCATGATCAACTGTATGCGATCAATCTGAGAATTAGTAATTGTCTTCTGCTGCATGTTGATAACAAACAGAGAAAATATTTTAGTTGGTCCTTTTGGTTTGCGGCCATTAGTGTGCCGCGAAGTCATTTTCATTAACTCGAGATCCATTCAAACAGCGGCTGGGTCGACGCGGGCATGTAACAGCAGCCGTGTAATTTTCTCGATGGCCGATTCTAATGATCGCGGTCTCTGTGTGGACGACCCGCGAACAAAACGATGCTTTGTATCCGAGTTTCGAGTAGGTGGGCGGCTACTGTGTCGTGTTTACTAAGGAAGTAAGCAGAGTTCATTCGGTTCTCGCGACACCTGCGACGCTACGGCCGATGCGTGTACGACTCGCCTATCCCGCGCATAGCTTACAACCGTTTCGGTTTTCAGCTGATTGTCGCCAAACGGAGGACGAATGTTTGCAATCTTGAAATAAGATATCGTCTCCGTTATCTGTGCGATATACTGTACAGCGTCTGCTGAATGAGAGCTCCGCGCTGCAGTTTGATGCGTTTGTTTTGTGTGCAATCACGACGACAGACTTTTAGTCATAAATCAGTCGATCAAAACCTAGATAACTCCAGCCATCCGCCTTAGAGCCGAGTAGGCCTAAAGTCTTCCAAATACGAATAGTGTCAAAACAAATTGGAGCTACAATATATGCTAATGGTCCGATTTAATACGTAATTTGGAAGATAAAGTACAGTCATTCGAAGGCTAAGGTGATATGCAAAAATACAAATGAAATCTTTTGTACCCCTATACATACAACAATAAATGAGATTACAAGAACTGAAAAAGTCCATATTATATCCGGCATATTATTCAGGCGACATGGAAATCTTATAAGAAGGAATGGTGTCTGCAGTGCATATGTATTTTGTACATCTTGCAAGTCAAAATATACCTGCAGCGTCATACGGCTATAATGTTGAGATTGTTCCTACAGAGTTTACTAATAATTTTCTCACCCGTTTTATGCAAATTCTACGAATGACCACAGGGACAAGCGGATCTTTCTTTGTGCTTATGTACACATTGTGTCGCTTTCCTCGTGACCCACTGCACTGTGACCCACCCAGCTTCGATAGCAATGTTCTTTTGAAGTTTTATGGCATGGTTTCGATTTTCGTCAGCTGAAGGTCAAGCAGAGCAAGAAATATCGTCAAATAACGTTGCTGACGCGCTACATTCAAACCTGCGGCGACTCAGTGCGATGTCAGTTCACGCGTTGGAGGTCGTTAGCATGGATGGACGTGACGTCGTTGACTGACAACGACTTAATTCATGCATCGCCTGCAGCAGTCGTAAAAGTCGTGTCCTTAACGCGTCCCCGTGTACATCTGAGCGAAGGAACGCGACCTCACCGGTAAGTCATAGTGCGTGGCCAGGCTAGCTCTGTGTCAGATCACTCAGATAGTTTCAGCTCGTCGACAAGCGTGTACGGCACTTTCAAACGCTTCGCCGAGATGCTGTCAATCTGCCGCTGCTGCGTCGTCGTTGAACTGCTGATGCACCGTTTGTTGTACTTTTGAGGCAGCATATACTACGTGCATTCGTTCTTATATGTACGGTAGGTCTCAGACTCTCAGTTCTACTGTTTTGCAGTGTTGTTCGTCACTGGATTGCTATAGTAACGCGTTTCTGTAGTTATCTGCTTTCAGCAGCGTCGCCAGGGATCTGCAGTCAAAGGATCGCTGCTTTACTCTCGCAGTAACCGACTTTCAACTGTTTCAGCGTTTCTAAGCTTTAATTGTACTGCATTTTCTATTAAACATTTTTGTGCGAAATAGCTCTGTTGCATTTTACAGATATCTTGAGTTGATTTAGTTGCACTGGGGATGATGACCAGTACGGCGATACTGCGTGTACTGTGTGTATAGTCTTAGCCTCCCACTCGACACTTTATATGTCATTTCTGGGACTATTTTTATAGGCCAGAAGACCCAACCAACAGCGTCAAAGCACTGAAGGAAGCCAGTTGGCCACTGAGATAAGCTGAAATCCTACCAGAACCACTCCACTGTGTTACAATATGAACTGTATGCAAGCCCCTCTAGGCTAATCACAGCGCAAGGGACCCAGTGTGACAAAAACCAATCTGCTGGACATATAAGCTGCCTGGAACGCTGCGCAACAAGAGTATTGTACCGTACTATAGTAAATAGAGCAGCTGTAGGTCTACTGTGTACATTTTGCTTTCGTCAACAATCAGCATATCACCATCTGCTCTCGATAATATGAAAATACTACACAAAGAGAAGGGCCTCCAGGGCACCAAAATGACCCACGAAGTTCAAGGTAAATTTTCAGAAAGAAACTCTACGGTAATACACTTTTAGACTATGTACTGGGCGATGCACGTATGATGGGTCTATGGCACCCATACCAGGCGCAACTCATTCTGGCACCCTTGTCTTCACATCCAGGCTCGAAAAGGCGTTGTCGAAGACAACAATGATGAATCTGTCATGTGTTCGACACTTGTTGACTCATCTGGCAGCGTGTACATTCCGTCTGCAACACCGGGCGGACATGCCTCTTTCCGTCTGACGTCACCACACAGATGCTGCTGCTGCGACAGTGCGGCTGACGATGATGATGAGATGTTGATGATGATGCTAATGATGATGATGTTATACTCTAATGGCCCGTGTCCACGGGACTTCTGTGTTCGTCGTCAGACTCGCAACAGACGTCGCTGTTCAGTATCCGTTCACGTACACAGACGGATGCGTGCCCAGTCTGCAAGTAATGGGACGTCCCGCCGGTGTGCAGCCCGGTGCGACGTGTTTGTGTAAATGGTGTCAGTCGGTCGGGTAGCGGCAGTACGGCTGATCGAACCCAGATCACGACGTGGTCAGTGCCAGTGGTCACTCACTCGGTGGTCTGGTCAGTCAGTCGCTGCTGTTGACCGCTTGACCGTGAGTCCACAACTCGCACTGACCACCTATCTACACCGCCTCCATGCCACCCATGAATACGCCCTTTTAATTATCGTCGGCCCTACCGCGGCTTCCGGGAGGTACCGGCCGACCTGGTGCCGGCCGTGACTGTAACAAATCGCCGACAAGTAAATCGCTGTGTGTGGCGGGTACTGTACATTTTGCTTTTGGCAAAATATTCGTCAGCATATCGTCTACATATTGAATCCGGAAGTTACCACGCTGTCGCTGTCTTGTGTATTGACACTTGCGATGTTGTTGATTATAGTTGCAAGTTGGTTGGTTAGTCACAGTCAGGTGTGCTGCCATAGATCACCAAGTGTCTAGCTTCAGCCGTTCTCGGCTGGACGGGCAGAGTGGCTAGTATTAGATGTGGATCATAATCCCCCTATACGGTGGAGGTGGTGGGGTGAATATTGTTATATTAATACGCCTTTTCCAACTCATTCGCCAGGTGGTGACACGTTCGATGCGTCATAGCTAAATTACTTCAGCCACTTGTTCGTTTTAGTCAGTTCTAGAAAGCAAATACAACAATGACAATCCGGTAGGCGACTAGGGTGGCGTCCGTGTCCCTAGATCTCATACACCTGTACGGAGCGTCGTTTAATAACAGACACTTCTCGCAACAAAGTTCACTGTTTTAGTTGTACATCGTCGGGATAGAAAAAAAACTGAGAATAAAGGGTGTCTATACGAGCGACAGCCAACAAAGTGATGTTTTAAAATTGGTGGTGAGATTAACAGCTGCTTTTTCTCTGAAAACAGTAACGCATTGGTCTTATCATTAGTCTGCTAGCCGTAGATTTTTCTCCTTTGGCTGCTACGCAGTTGCATATATGGGAGAAATAATCTAGTGAGTGGCGTTCTAGGTGGACTGAAACAAACAATAGCAGTATTGTTTGACCGTCCTGAATGAGTCCGGTTTGGGTCGCTTAAGGTCATTCTGGGTCACGATTCTTGTTCTCAGGGCGCGCAATTTTCCGCCGGAAATTTGCAGCTGAACGAATTGTCGGTCCGGGCGTCGTGTGCTGCAATAAATGGTTTATGACCTGACCGCACATAGACAAAGGTCAGTCTTTGTGCAGTGGACACACGCTGACCAGTGTAGAAGTGAATTGATTCGCACCGTCAGCAAGGCGTGCACGTGCATGTCCGCGGCCTCCCACTGATTGATTGCTTTATTATTACACTCGGCCCTACTGCAAGCCACATGAAAACACTTTCGTAGAATTTCAGTCCGTTTCAAACCATACGACGGTTGCAGAGACAATCGGCGTATGTTGCAGGCCGATTGTATGTATGATTCGTATCGATGTAACCAGATGCGAGTGTGGAATTTGAGAGATCGGGACTGAGGGTTAGTGTTGGGGTATTTGTAGGTTTCTGGTATGGTTAGGTTGGATGACCCGGACCGGGCCGGACGAGTATGTTCTGCCGAGTTGAAAACCGCAAACATGGATCATTTTCGCTGTAACCACATTCGCCAGAGGGCGCCATGTGTTATTCAGCAGGACTGTGTGTTCTCGTTACCATTCTGATGCATACACCACACAGCAGCATGATCATAGATATCAGTTTAGACTGAACGAAAATTGTCATGCTGCTTTCGTCTCTATGTGCCGTTTATACAGCGATACATGCACCCGAATAGCCGAGTGTAAACTTTTTTTCGTGTGAATTGCGCTTCGTCTGTTGCACGGATTTGAGTCGTAAATCGTGATTTGTGTTGAAAATGACTGAAAGCTGAATATCAAGTTTATTTCTTCTTCTTCGAGATAGGTGCCAACTCACTGGAACTACTGATCGTGACAGACTGAATGAATTTTTTATTGGGCCGATTTTCAGTTTCGGGTACGAAAATTAGAGAAAATATCACTAACTCTACTCCACAGTACGTGTACGTCATTGCACGACTCGAGCGGCGTGTGTTACATTACAATATGGGCATAATTCTGGACGGGTTTCATAGCGCAATTAGCGATTGACAACAGTGGAGGCCTGATGCGAATTAACTAACTGAACGTTGCATATACCTATGGCCGAGGTCATCAAAGTAGGCTACGCCTGCGTTGCGACATGCAACAACCGCAAGGCGCGTGGAGTCAGTATAGGTCTACTATGGAGTTGGTATAGGGCAGTGCCGCGGGGCTAGGAGGGTTCTACTACTGTAGTTCAGTAGAACGACTTCGACGTCATAATGAGTAGCGACTGTGATGAGAGTCAGACTCGCCAGGTGGCGCCGCCGTGTGACTGTGATGTGACGATGTAATGGCACTATGTCGCCCGCCGGACAGGCAGGTGTCTTCTCTACGACGCAATCCTTGCTCTACCTGGTCGAGACGCGTTGGCGTCTTCCGTTGATCTCTGCGCCAAAACGACTTGGTTTTTCCAAGAGAACGCTCAGAGACTACCGTATCGGTAGGCTATAGCAGGCCTAGTTACGCATGTGTGTGCCGTTAGTTCACCCACGAACCTCGACCTTTCGGCGTCATTAGAAAGTCTTGTAATGTGATGTAATAACATTTTTATAGTGGCCTAAATAACTGTGGCTACTTCTAGGATCACTAGAGTGTCACAAGTTACAAACCAAGGAAAAACAGTTACAGGATCAAATCAGAAAATTAAACACTGAACAAAAAAGTTTTCAGTATGCGGCAGAAGGTAGAAAGGGAAATTGCCGTAAAACTTTTGCGTACTAATAGTGTAGTCTAGACTACAGCTCTGATTAAAAAACATCCAAGGAACTTTAACTTGTGTACCCAGTGAACAACTTGCTCATTTAATATGACAGTGAATGTGGGTGGGTGGTATCCACCAAAGGTAATACACTGACTTTTAGTAGCATTGAATTTGATATCCCATTGCATTCCGTATTGAGCACAGATGTCCACCATTTTTTGCAAACCGGTGTGGGTTGGATCACTTTGGTACCTGCGATGATTTTTTCCTAATAACTCGTACTGAAATAATTTAATTGTTCATTCGAACGCCTTAACTAATTCTCATACTTAATTTTCGGTCGTTCTCAGACAACTCTCTGGCATACAGTATGCCTACCGTATTTGTTGTAACTGACCGAGGAGTTCGAATATCACGGTAGCATGGTGAACTTACCCAAAATGACTGTGTTCGCTAAACTAACACCTAAAGTGGGACAGTTTTGTGCTATTTTATAATCTGAAAAACCTGTCTTGAAACTTTTAGCAATAGTGTCATTTTTACCACCTGAGACGTTGTGTTCTGTATGTATGCACGGTCGTATAATGTAAACCCCCTGGTCTGTTTCTTCCCTATGTCCACAGTGTTGAGTGTTATAGTCCACTCACAGTGCTAACGATTGTTTTGGGCTGCAGGCGACAGTGATGATCGATGGCTTGGCATGAGCAGTTGCACAAACTGACGACAGCGAGATATATCACAGGTGTCTATGGACGTCAGAGGGTCAACATGGCCACCCACGGTGTTCATCAACAACAGCCGTCAGCGCTCCTTTAAGGTATGCAGTGTGATACAGCAATATGCCATTGTTAACGGTGACGCTGCTTATTGCCCGTAGTCTGCACCTGACAGTTATGTCATATCCTCCGTAGAATGAGACGAGAATCACCTGCAAAATTAAGTCCATTGCATCTATTCAAAAATAAAATAATACGTGTACAAAAATACAGTTGCGAGGATGATTGTTAGATATGGAGTTTAGCAATGGCATTCAGAATAAAACGTTTGAGAAAATTAGCAAATCGATTTTATTCATAATTTCACCTTGGTACTTGACATTAATAAACATTATAGGCCTACAAGTGTATTTCAAAAGAGAGACAAAGACGGACATGTAACGTATGTTGAATACTGCGTGTACGCCGTTGACAGTTTACTGCAACTTCAGTGCGTTGTATTATGCACCCATTCCGTCTGTTTGTGATGGGGAGATTCTAGGCTTTTGTGTTGTAGTTAATGTTAAACATTTCTCATTCACCCGTCTACGCAACTCAATTGACGGCGTAGATTGCCGTACAAAGCAGCAATAACGACGCGGTAAGGTTTAGCGCATGTGTCGTTAACGAACGACATTTGTACGGCCCCGATGGCGCTACCGATAGTGCGCGGTATACAAAGAGCGTAGTTTCGCATTGATCAGTTACCTGCCGCCAGACGGTTGCCCACACAGTCACTCTGTTCGTTAATGAGTGAACAGCATTTACCGCAGTGCGGGACAACGTTAGCGGCAATGACAGAGACTGATGAAGTAGTGGCGCATCCAGACGGTTGAGCGGGGGCGTATCCAGAAATTGTCATTATAGGAGTTGGCTGTTCTAGCGGAGCCCATACGATAGAAACTCCGGGGACAAATCTCACTCTCAAAGTCTGAAAGCTGAATACTTTTGCGTATCTATTGGCCTATACCTGACAGAGTGACAGTCAGTTTCATCTGCTGAAGGCAGCATCACAAGTCTCAAGTGTGTCGTTCCGCGTCAATGACGACGAACGCCTTTCGGACCTTAAGGACAAAATGCTGACGAGGGATTCATTCTCCATTCCCATTTCTCTTGGATCCGTTCCTGGGAAAGCGTTTGCTGTTTTTATGATGCCAAAATATTTCCAGTGACAGAAATGCACGGTTCAGTTGGACGACGCTAAATACATCACTCGCAATATCGCAGCGTTGACACCTTTGCTAAAACAGCAAATAGGATCACAAAAGATGATATTAATTAGCAGGACATTGACATTTTGGCGATGTGATGCGCAAGTATTATATAACGTTTTCTGATATTTGCTGTTTTTGTTCAGCGAGTTTGCAGTCGTCGTCTTTCAAAAGCGTTGTTAAAATGATTGCAAAAAACTTATATAAACTAAAACTAAAACGAATTTCAGAACTAAAATAACACTGTTATTCTGCTAATTACTTCTTTGAGCCTCTTTCTCTCATTTTCTAGGAGTGCGGATCCGCCACTGCGTACGACCGGACAGCCAAGCGAGGACAGCAAATGGACAATGAACGAGCAGACTTAGTTCAGTGGTTTGCGGTGCAATACGGTTACCTGCATTGTTGTAATCTCTGTACACCGTTGACAACTGGGCAAGGAGAATGAACTATACAGTTGCGATAACGTTGCACAACTGCCGGGTGGGCTGGCTGGCTGGGAGCCGTCGATGTCTGTCTGTCTGCTGGTCGCTTTGAAGCGCGGACGCGTCACCGCATGGACATCAGCCGTACGGTGGCCGCCACGGATCGCTGGCCACTTGAAAGCAGCGTTGACGAACTGGCTCCGTCCAGTCTACGTAACTGACTTGGTGCTAATTGCAATGCAGTCTTGAAGCACAAAGTCAGAGGTTTTGTTGCAGTGGAACGGAGGAGGCTTTCGAACTTATCAATAACTGACAGAAGATTATGTCATGCATGTGCCAATATTTTGGAAACAATCTACGCTATCTTTGTGAAAAACTTAGGCTACTATGTTATTTCGTTCTTGACAGTGTTGTTAAATTGCTGTTTCGTCGTTGCTTTTGTTTGTTTTTGAGCTGTATGTATGTAGAGTATCTGCGATAGTGCTCGTTTCGTTGTGGGCTATAGTTTTTTAGAGTAAGTAGGTAAGCAAGAGTCATATACAAATGTGATTACAACATACAACTGTACACCTACATGAAAGCGATGATGCACCGAACGCAACGAAGGTGCTAACATCAATATTCATGAGCCGATAAACAGAACTATTCATATACAAACTGTAAGTTGTATGGAGGGCTTCCATGTGACAGACAGTGAAGTTTCAGTTGTTTAAAATCGTGAACAGAAATTTGGCCACAGTTTCGCAGTAGAGTGTGCTGTATTACATAACCGGTCTGTGCAGTCGTGCTGTTATTGCTAACGTGCCAGTGGAGCATTTGACGGATTAGTGATGTGCAAATTACAGATCGTGATTTAGATCAAGGTCTCGTCTGTCAGATAAGCAGGGCTAAAGCACCTACTCGTAAGTGTTTGGTTCGCTGGCTCCCTGTTAGCAGCACGGAACGTATCTGTCCGAGTTTGGTGGCAAGGTGATGACAGGTTGAGCCAGCTTCTAAGGAGACCAGGAAGAAGCATGGCCGCTAACTGCCGCCGTGGACCATGCCCTCAGTCACAGTCTAATGCCAGGATGTGTTATTTACGTTCTCTCCAGTTCGAAGTTCATGTACTTGAGTGTAAAGCAATATTGATTGCAACAGGTTGAGGCTTGTACTCTTCTAAACAAAAGTTCACACGGACTTGCATGTCTACTCATATTGCCAGTAAAACTAACTATAGGTTAGATTTAAAGTTTACAAGTGCTTACATGTAGGTTACTTTTCTAGCGTTGATACTTCTTGTGTTAATGGTAGCCTGTCTACAGTTCCAACCCGTAGTCATGCAGAATGCTTTGCGTCACTGTCTTGCAACGATGCACTTTCTAAACATTATTTTGTAACATTGACTTTACGGTTATCGATAAGTATCCAAACAGGATATATTTCGTGCAACAGTGTTGTGCGTAAAGTAACACTGTCTGCGGATTTTGCTTGCTGACAGATAAATTGCATATGTCACCAGGATCTGCTCTGTTGTTGATTATCCGTCTGCGAGCTGTCTGTTGCTAAGTGTCAGATAGGCTACTGAGACGAGACTAGAGCACGTAGCTTTACCGTCAACACTCAGTCGTCACCAGAGCAACTGACTCGTCTCCGATTGTATGTCGAGTGCAACCTACACACGTCAGCAACTGCAAAATAAAATGCTGATCTCTGGATTTTTGCTTCCCACGCTAGAAGAAGAAGAAGAAAATATTTTTGCAAATTGTATTTTTCCACTTCTGAATTCGCTTCTTCGTGTGTCGTTATTTTTGCTCTCCTGCGTACTTCAGGGACCCGAGACAAGTTTATACGCAGAATATAGCACGCAGTTATTAACGTACGTTGTCGCGTATATGGTGTCAACGTGTTGCAGTCAGTTTTTTTACCGCCCGACGCAGTGCGTTGGTGAGGCGTTTGCGACGACGTGGCTGTCTGTGTGTCTGTCATGTTGATGTATTGTGCCCAAACAACTAAGGCAATCATCCTGCGACTTTCAGCAGATTGTAGCCAGCCATTCTAGTTTTCCCATACCAAATATGAACCCGATAGCCCGACCGGATCTCATCGAGGGCGTCAAATGGGAGAAGGGTAGGCTAAAGCGAAATCCGGCGTCGGACGGTTTGTCAGCGATAGCTGAGCTTCTTGTACATGCTCAGATGTTGAATTGTTTCTTTTGCTACCGGATATATTCATTCTGGTGAAATAAAGATATATATAAAAAGACGTTCATTTGTCGCTGTCCTTATGATGCTACGACATCTGCTGTAGCGCGCTGTTTGCTGCTGTTCACGCTTGATATACCATCAGCGTCAGCACTAACACTAGAGGCGCAGTTTGAACGGACCCTTGGTCGCGTGACCCGCTTAACTGACCCCATACCTGCCGTACCCGTGCCGTATTCCAATCCCTTGTCGTTCGAGTTGAGGGTCAAAAGTTAAAGGCCGGTTACACTTGAGAAACGACTGTGCGGTTATAGAAGTAGGCTATATACTTGCGAACAATGCTGCAGCACTGGTAGGACACTTAACATAACAATTATTACTCTAACCCAGCGAGCGACCCGATGTTGGCTTACTTTACAAGTGAAGTGAATTAATAGTCTACCGCTTGAGTCTAGCAGAGAACGCTGTATTGTTATTATGCAGGAATCGATTTTTTCTGGTCTGTGGTAGCTTAATGATAGGTTTCTCAGATGTTGAAAGCACTTGTGGGTCTCCAGGTCATGCAGATGACATTGACTTTTGATGATTATAAATTCACGCAATTGCTTAAACGTTCTATTAGGGTACAAAGCAGTGTTCTGTCGAAGACGTGTCGATTACCGTAAATACTCAATGTACGTATGCTCATATTATTATCATATATTATTATGCCATAATGTGTAACAAATACGTGAAGTTTTTTTCTGTTACTTTCTTCTAAATACGCAACGCGTATTGGAACTAGCCGTATCTGCCGTGCTTCCAAGCCAACTATTTTGAGTGGAAAGTCTTTGTCAGTTGTCACATCTGCTGTACAGTAAGTTTTTAATTGTTAATGTGCAATATGCATCGTGTCAGTTCGCATAATTAACCTGGATTTAACTTTGGGTTCTTGATTAGAAGTACAGTTCTGCGTACGCCCGTGGCCGATGGAGGCCATTTCACAGGCAAGCGATTATACGCTGTCTATAAGTGCATTTTCCAGTCCTTCGTGAATACCAGCAGCCCAGCAGACGTCAGTTGATTAATGGGACTTGCTGTGTAGCAGTAGTCTGTGCAGGGCTACAGGTGATGAGACTTAGAATTAGCACCGGCACCGGCGGCGGCGGCATGCGACAAGCGTTTGTAAGGCACGAGGCGGGACGGCGCACCTGTCGATGGTCATTTTCTCGCTTGTCCCAATGTCCGGCGAGGCGACCCCGGCCGGTCTATGATTTGTGGACTTAACATCGACAGCTAAGGGTGGCGACTTGTCCACTCGATGCCTTCGGACACCTGCGCGCCAACGCCTAGTCAATGTGCCCCGACTGCGGAGCTGCAGCCGGCTCGGTAATTCGAAACCGAAATTAGATTCTCGAGAGTTAGCCATGGTCGAGCGACTGCAGCCAGATATGACGTCACAAGTCACGTGCCGACAGAAGGTCGACGCTGATTGGTCGGCGATGTGACACTGCTGTAACTGCTCAGAGCCACGATTACTAGAAGCGGTCCGGCGCGCATCCACGGCAAGTCGCTGACAGTGGGGTTGCTGGAGTGGGCGGTGGTCGCTCAGTGCCGTATCACACTGGCTGCTGTGACTACTAGGACGAGACGAGCTCGCCGCATCACTTCTGATGCTGTTAGTTATTATTAGACGTCATCAATCATCTGTGTATCGCTGCCATCTATTTCTGCTGCCGAATCGGTTTCATTCAGTTGCTAACGGTCGTACACACTCAGCAACAACCGGAAATCACAGCTGGTTACGTCACCGGACACCGGATATTTCGACTGTCACTCAGTTTGTCGCGATCCGCGTGAAAGAAAGAACAGTTATCGGTCACTGATGTCTCTCTAGCTGTTGAGATGCAGATTTTGCAGCGATGAAACATGTAGCATTAACTCGGTGAAGATGGCTCGAGTCGTAAGTATGATTTGCCTTCTTATGTATATCGGTCGCGGGCGACTGTTTAGCGCACGCTGCAATTAGCAGCTGCGACAGCAATTAACAGTGCTGGTGATAAGTAGTCATTCAGCATTGACCAGTTACAGTTGCAGTGTGAATAACAAACACTGGCGTATATGGCAAGCTTATTACTAGTATGTTACAGTCGGTGGATGTGGACGTGAAATACAGTGACAGATGCGTGCGTCGGGTGCAAGGCTTAATTGATCCTGTCGTGATTAGTTGTTGTACGTGCCTGTCTATCTGACAGACTGTCACAGTGTCTCTGCCGCGTCGGTGTTATATTGCTGTCTGTTTTGCGTGCACTCAGCACGTCAGTGTCATCACTGCGTGATTCGTCACCAGTACTTGTCAGCTGTGAGTTGACTAGTCTATATAAAGGTAACTGCAGGTCCAGGTCTGGTTTACGTTCCGCTGGTTGCTGTACTTTAGAGAGGAGACGTTGTGCCTCTGTTTGATAAGCTG
>Ga0126335_1001065_pt1 | contig 14741 bp, 17 predicted proteins | sample OlaspJWI45metaG_FD_108409 | JGI IMG/M metagenome (GOLD analysis project Ga0126335, IMG submission 108409) | Marine gutless worms symbiont microbial communities from Oahu, Hawaii - Olavius sp. 1 OAHU.JWI-45 metaG | ecosystem: Host-associated > Annelida > Digestive system > Unclassified | place... | reverse complement strand
CCATCGATAATATTATGCTGACCTCCGATTTTGATCAGATTCGATCTTGCAAACAGACGCGCACTAAATGGGTTAATTTAATTGAGTGTAAAGGGGTCAGCTTTTGTTAGCATCGAGGTCCTGGCCGATGTAAAGGCCGACATCCTCCCGCAATTGGAAGCCAAGTATCCCGGGTTAACCAGCAGTTTTGAAGGACGCCAGGCCGATCGGCGCGAAAGCCTGGAAAGTCTGTTCAAGGGTATCGGCGTCGTGCTTATCGTGATCTTCGCCATGCTGGCCGTGCCCCTCAACAGCTATATCCAGCCAATCATTATCATGGCGGCGATTCCGTTCGGTATTGTTGGGGCCGTGCTGGGCCACATGATCATGGGATACGCCCTCAGCGTGATCAGCATGTTCGGTGTCCTGGCCCTCATCGGGGTGGTCATTAACGACTCCCTGGTCCTGATCGACATGGCGAACCGCCGGCGGCGCAGCGGACTGCAGGCTTTTGCGGCCATTTTGCAGGCCGCGCCGCTGAGATTCCGACCGATCCTCCTGACCACCCTGACCACCTTCGGCGGTCTCTCGCCCATGATCTTCGAAACCTCCCGCCAGGCTCGCTTTCTGATACCCATGGCCATTTCGCTCGGGTTCGGCGTCCTGGTCGCCACCTTTATTACCCTGGCGCTGGTGCCGGCGATTTATTTAATCGTTGAAGATTTGAAAGGGCTGGTCTTGAAGATCAAAGGCTGAAACAATTGACACCTGGGGCAATCCCGCATATGAACCAAGGGAAGCAACGTTAAACATTTGAAACGCGAGGCTGAGATTTGTGGGATAGAAGGAAATTTTTGAAACTTGCTCTGGCCGGGCTTGTCGGCGGTACGGGGATCGGTGCCCTTCTATATAATTACAAGAAAAACAATGTGTTGGATATTGTGTCCTACCCGGATCCGGCCCTGCGGAAGATTTCCGAACCCATCGACCGGATTGACGACACCATCATCTCGACAGCCAATGCAATGATCGCCACCTTGCAATTCAAAGCACCTTTTGAATTTTTTCTCCGCGCATCCCTCTACAAAGGGCTGTCCGCGCCCCAGATCGGCATGCAAAAACGGCTCATTATTGGCGGCCTCTACGGAGAGATCCGGGCACTCATCAACCCGGAGATCCTCGAAAGAAAAGGTTCCTACGACAGCGTGGAGTACTGCATGTCCCTGCCCCGGCATCGCCACCAGACGGTCAAACGCTCCAACTATGTAAAGGTCAGGTACCGGGGATTGGACGACCGGGAACACATCCTCGATGCCCAGGACTATCGCGCCGCCTTGCTGGAGCACGAGATCGACCACCTCAACGGCGTACTCTACATCGATTACGCCTAAAATAATTGAGCAGTCGGGGAGTTTTCGGCGTCATGCCGGACTTGATCCGGCATCCAGGGTCGCTTTCATTAAGTGTGCTGGATCCCGGCTTTCGCCGGGATGACGGGCATTTGGTAAGAAAACTCCCCGACCCCTGAAGTAATTGAATCACTCCGTCCCGCGGTTCTCAAAACCAGAAGATTCTGTAAAAAACCAATCGAATACGCCCCGCCAACAATCTGACTAACAGGATTTTAGGTTTTTACCGGCGACCTGTCCGGCGTAGCTTGAGAAGCGAAGCGGGAAGCCCTCGGAGCGAAGACGGAAGCCGAAACATTATATGGTTATCTCTGCGCCCCTGCGCTTGTCGGGCGACTTGTGCGGCGAAGCTCAATGCGAAGACGTAAGCTATATGCGAAGTCTGATCTCTGCGCGAGAAAAGATTTTTGTTTTTTTGGGAGGGGGGGTGAACGTTCATTTTGAAAGGGACTCCGGATGTCACCCGCTTTTCGGGAGAGGTATCACTAAGGGTCAGGCACCGATGCAATCTTTCACGGCCTGGGTAATCTCGAGGCAGTATTCAGTCGTAATTTTTTGGTCAGGGCCCTCCACCATCACGCGGCAAACCGGCTGAGTACCGGAATAGCGCACCAGCACCCGGCCCTGATCGCCCAGCTTGGATTCAACCGCCTTGATGGCCTGCTGCACTTCCGGCAGGGAGGCCAAGTCCGGTTTGGCCGTGACCACGACCGCCATCAGTTCCTGGGGAAAGACGTCCATAATGGACGCCAGCTCAGCAAGGCCGGCCGCCTCCCGGCGCATCGCCGTCAGGATTTTAAGGGCCGATAGGATCCCGTCACCGGTCGTATGGTGGTCTCGGAATATCATGTGGCCCGAATTTTCCCCGCCGACCACCGCCCCGACAGCCATCATTTTCTCCATTACCAATCGATCGCCCACACCGGATACGGCATGGGTGATGCCAAGCTTATCAAGTGCTCGCTTGAGACCGATGTTGCTCATGACCGTGGTGACAACACAGTTGTTCTCCAGCTTGTTTTGCTTCCGGTAATGGTCCGCACACAGGGCAAACAACTGGTCACCCGTGACAACCGCGCCCTGGGCGTCCACCGCAATGAGCCGGTCGGCATCCCCGTCAAGGCCAGGCCGATATCGGCCCGGGTATCCCGGACGGCCCGGATCAAGCCATCCGTATGTTCGCTTCCGCAACCCGCATTGATGTTGCGCCCGTCTGGTGAGTTGTTAAGGACAGTTAGGTCGGCACCCAGTTTCTCGAACACCACCGGGGCAATCTCCGCAGCGGCCCCATGGGCACAGTCGATCACGATCGACAGACCCGCGAGGAGTTTTTGATCCGGCACCGCGCCGCAGAGAAAATCGATGTAGGTGTCGACCGCAGCCGGCACCGGGTAGACCCGGCCGGTCTGCTGTTCACCTTCCGGCTGCCGGATGACAGCCGCGACCCGCTCTTCGATGGTCTGCTCTACCGCGGTGGAGAGTTTGAACCCCCCGGGACCGAACACCTTGATACCGTTATCGTACCAGGGATTGTGGGAAGCGGAGACAACCAGGCCGGCCGTGTTCGCGTTGCGGCTCACCAGGTAGGCGATCGCGGGTGTCGGCACCACACCGGTCAATAGTACGTCGAGACCGCCCGCGCAGACACCGGCGGCCAGGGCTTGCTCCAGCATATCCCCCGACAACCGCGTGTCCTTGCCCACGAATATGCGGTCACAGTCGTTCTGGTGGCGAAAATAGTCAGCCACCGCCCGTCCGATGTTCAGGGCCATCGTTGCGGTTATCGGAGGCTGGTTGGCCGCGCCCCTGATTCCATCTGTTCCAAAAAGTTTCGGCATGGATTTACTCAGTTGTGGGGGCCGTTAGCTATCAACCATCTGCCTTTAGTTAAGATGCAAAGACGGATGGCTAAGCGCTAACTGCTAAAAGCCATATTCCGTGATTTTCCTATAGCCTAAATGCCTATAGCCTATCAGCCTCAACGTGGCAATCCCCAGAATGGCCTCTTTTATGGTCAAATCAATGCCTGGTTTAGGGAACAGGATCCTATCCAATTCGTGCTGCTGCTAAGCCAGTAGCGGCAGGTGGTTCAAGGCCGACTCGACGGTCTGGTCGACAACGGACTGCAACCAGTGCGTTCCCAAAGCCCGGCTCTCATCATCCAGGCTGCTGATCACATCCAGGTAATGCTTACCTTTTTGTTGAGTGGCGGTGGCAACGTTATCCAGAAATTGGTCGCGCAGGACGGTGTCCCCGGTGGTGGCCCGTCCGTCGTTAAAGGCCTTCGTCACCTTCTCACAATGCACATGCAGTTCGGTTTGCTGCGCAATCTGGGCGGCGGGTGTTTCCGACGACGCATTAGCGGCCAGCAACTTTATGGAGGCCGGCATTTTTTGGCAGAACTTTTGAAACTGCCGGATGCGTTCATTAATGGCCGCATCCACCGTAAGTTCGAGCCCTGCCGCTAGCGGGGCCGGATAATGATCGGAAATAAACTGGAACCGGACCTGCAGATACCACTGACGCAAGGCCAGCAAGTTTGCGATATAGGACACATTATGATGGACGATCCGCTTGACGCCCCGATAAATACCGGCTGTAAAGGGCACCCGCCCGGACCGGGCCGCACCTGCGATGATCAGGTGCCCCGGCTTGGCCTCATCTTTGCGGCAGATGGAGCCCGCCGAAACGGTGGTGCCGAAGGTGAGCGTGCAAGGTCCCACCAGGCCGCCCTGCCCGCCCAGGAAAATCGGTGGCTGGTCCAGCATGACGCCGCGGGGTACATCACCGAGCAGGGATGCCGTGGCCTTGTCCTGGTTGGGGGTATAGTTGAAGTGGATATAGGAACTGCCCACTTCGCTGTGATCGGCGGCAGAGGTGCCGCCGGTCATGCAAACGTCGCAAAAATTGATCAAGCTGCCGAGAGTCACCCAGGGAAACAGGATGGTCTGTTTCAATCCCACGGTGTGGGCACAGCGGGCGCCCTCCTCGAAAATGGTGCCGGCCCGGATATGGGCACCGGAGCCGCAGCCAGCCCCTTCCAGAAATACCGCCCCGTTATAAAACCCGCCGTTCAATGACACGCCCGGCCCGACATAACAATCATCAACCGTGGCCGGCGCTTCATATCCAATGCGGACCCCGTCCAGAATAAGCGTCTGGGCGCCGTAAATCCGGCAGCCGGGATATAGAATCACCTGGTTACCCGAAATCCTATCGGGATTCACCTCAGGGCCGATGTCGACACTCTCCGGATTGGGTATCTGAACACCCTTGTCCAGCAGCGCTTTGATCATTTCGGAATTCGATGTGACCATATCTTACCTATAAGGTTTTGTCAGACCGTTTATTTTAAGGGTTCAAGGGGTCGAGGGGCCAAGGGTCCAAGTGATTTTCACCCCTTGTATCCTCTGTCATTATATGGAGTCATCCCGAGTGATTGCTCAGGCCGGCATGACGATTTAACCGACATGTCACCTACTGGTGGTTTTGACTTCCACTTGAACCCTCGAACCCTTGAATCCTTGACCCCTCGCCCTTTAGTCCGGCAGCAGGTCGTAAAAATACATCATGGTATCCGAGCGGGTGATGATACCGACCACCTTATCGTCCTTGATTACCGGCAGGCGGCCGATGTCGTGCTTCACCATAATGGTGGCCGCCTGCATAGGGCTTTTGCCTGGATCGATGGTCAACACATTGGTGCTCATAAAGGCTTTGACGGGAGCGTCCAGGCGCGTTTCGGTTTTGACGCGTTTGAAATCGCGGCGGGACAGCATACCCACGACCCGGCCGTCCGCATTCGTGACCGGCAGGCCGGTGCAGCCCTTTTCGCGCAGCATGATCGCTGCCTGGCGCATGGTGGTGTCGGCCGGCAGGGTTGCCACCGGAAAGGACATCAAGTCGCTCACCCGGACCGATGACTGCTGTCCGCTTTGGATGAACTCGACGATCATCTCTACAACCGCCCGGGGATTGGCTCCTTTCAACATGGCCGATCCCGCACCCGGATGTCCGCCGCCGCCAAGGCCGCGCATGATCAGCCCGACGTCCAGGCTGTCTGAGTCACTGCGGCCGATGACCATGCAGCGCTTGCGTTCCTGATTGTTGAAAATCCCGAAGGCCGCATCGACGTTGAGAATCTCCCGGTACATGCGCATCACCACAGCCAGGCTCTCCACATGCCCGGAGATCTCCTGACAATTGATGCTCACCTGGTGTCCATTTATTTGCTGGCGCTTGGCATTTTGCAGCATGTTGAACAGTATGTCTTTCTGTTTAACGCCATAGCCGGGCTTCAGAAAAGTGGACAGGATACTCAGATCGGCCTTGCGCTCCAGTAACCAGCCGGCGGCATAGGCATCCTCGGCCGTGGTGGATGGAAAGGTCAAATTGCCGGTATCCTCGTACAACCCGGCCAGGAACAGGGTGGCCTGGATGGGCGTCAGCACCTTTTTATCGGCTTTAAGCCGGTTGACCATCAAGGTAATGTTGGCCCCGGTTTCGGCCTGACAGGACCAGTCACAGGCAATGTTCCCCTCCCCGCTGTGATGGTCCCAAAGCTCGATGACCAGATCCTTCCGCTCCTGCAGTTTTTTTAGACGGCCCAATCTATCCCACCGGTTGATGTCCACGACCACCAGTTTGGTAACGGTATCAAGTTCGATGTCCTCGGGCGTCTTGAATTGAAATAGATCTTTGTGAATGGATAAAAACGGCTTGAGGTTGGGGTTTACCTGGGTCGGCAGCACGGGAATACAATCGGGATAGATCAAGGTGGCGGCCACAACCGAGGCCAAACCGTCGAAATCCGTGTTCCGGTGGGTGGTCGCGATAATCATGTCTCTTTTCCGTCGAGGCGGCGTTCCGAATTGGCTTCTTCGCCCACATCAACCAGTTGCGGCGTAGAAACTGCGTCTGGGTTACCCGGCGGCAGAAGCACCATGCGGCGGTTTTCAGGCGCCATTTCCAGCTGCAGGCGGTATTTATCCACTTCCACCTGGCTTTCAATTGTTTTTCGGGCCAGCAGGTAGCGCAGATAGATAACCCATACGATCAGGGCCAGAAACACCACCACGCCCCCCAGGACAACCCATTTGTATTTGACGATCGCGGCCACCCCGGCAGCGCCCATTTTCTGGAGCATGTTCGGCAACATCCAGATGGTCACGGCTGTCAGAAACGTGAGCGCGCCGATAACGAAGATATTGAATTGGCTCACTTTGCGAATCACGCGCTCTAAACGCGTTTCGGATTCGTCCGGTGCGCTGGCCGGGTCCCCCGCATCACCTTTCCCGGCTTCCGGGTATAACAGCGCCATGTAAGCCCGCACGGCGAAACCGAAAAGCAGGATCGCCCCCACGGGAACGCCGATGGCAGCTGCAAACCAAGCCCGAAAAGGAAAAGGTTCCACGCTGGTGACCAGGCGGGTCTGGTGATTCTCCAGGGGTCCGAACGTCTTTTCGAAATAGTACTTATTGAAATCCGTCAATTGGGTCCCGTCCGCTTCATAGATCAAATCACCCCGGTCGTTGAGGACCTGCAGACGAGCTTCGCGGCCGCTGCGCATCGCGGCAATGGCAAAAATCTCCAGTTCGATCAAAAAAAGACCCACCGCAATTAGAATAAAAACGGTCTTGTTATCGCGGATGACCTGCAGCATGTTGCTCGTTTCCGACATTCTTTCTCCACTGGAGCCATCATCGGTTTATAAACAAATTATTTAAATAACATAAGCTTTTGGTAAGGTTCAAGCGCGAATACCATTCTTTTTCGGCCTCCATCCGAATCACCGGTTGACAGGTAACAGCGTTTTGATACTAAAACATTTTAAATAACCCACCACCCACCTGACAGGAACAGCAAAAATGAAGAAGGTCGTTATTTCCGTCCTCGGGCAGGACCGACCGGGGATCATTGCCGCGGTGTCCGGAATTTTGTTTGAAGAAGGCTGTAACATTGAAAACGTAGATCAGACCATCCTCCAGTCGGACAGTCGGAATTTTCAGGGATCTTCATTGCCGGCATACCGGTCGAAAGAGACTATGCGGACTTACATAAACGCCTTTTAGAGGGCCTGAAGGACCTGGGACTGAATATTTTTATCAAACCGCTGGATCACAGCCAGCCACGCCTGGAATTTGGCGAAAGTGAGCCCTTTGTCTATACGACTCGCGGACCGGATAAAAAGGGTCTGGTCGCCTCCATCACCAGGGTCATAGCGGATTACGGCGTCAATGTAACCAATTTGCAGGCTGTTTTTCGAGGTAGCGACAACCCCAGTGATAATATCATGATCTACGAAGTGGATGTACCGTCCGATGTACTCCAAAAAGATCTGCACGCTGATTTACGCCGCACGGCCGAGCGGCTCGGGCTGGAGATCAGCATCCAGCACCGCAAGATTTTCGAAGCGTTGAATAGAATATGATTAGGTCATCAGGTTGAAGGTAGAAGGCTGAAGATAGAAGGTTCAAGGGGAAAGGCGATTGACCGGCGGCGTAAGTAGTCCCTACTTTTAGTCTTAAGGTACGTTGAGTTGTTCCTGGTTATAAAACACTCGAACCCTTGACCCCTCGAACCCTCGGACCCTTTTTGGCAAATAATTAGAACAACATTCAGAGCAACTCATACTTGCGGATTATTCGGCTTTTTATGGAGAAAACATGCTAAACGAACAAGAAGTCCTATCCACCCTTGAAATGCTCAAGAACGAAAATCTGGATGTCCGTACGGTGACCCTGGGGATCAATCTCTTCGACTGTGCCAGCGACGACTCGCAGCGCTTTCAGGATAATATCCGCCGCAAGATTACCGGCCTGGCCCAGAACCTGGTAGCCGTTTGTGATCAGATTGGTGAAAAGTACGGCATACCGGTCGTCAATAAACGCATCAGCGTCAGCCCCATTGCGATGGCGGCCGCCCCTTTTCATCCGGATGACATGGTGGCCATTGCCGTCACGCTCAACGACGCCGCAGCAGCGGTGGGCGTGGATTTCATCGGTGGCTTTTCAGCTCTGGTACAAAAAGGAATTGCGTCTGGTGACCGGGCTTTGATTGAAGCGATTCCGCGCGCACTGACGGAAACGGAAAGGGTTTGCGCCTCGATCAATGTGGCCTCGACCCGGGCGGGTATCAACATGGATGCTGTCGTGATGATGGGCCGCATTATCAAAGAGGCGGCCGCTCTGACGGCTGGCAGTGACGGATTGGCCTGCGCCAAGTTATGCGTGTTTGCCAATATCCCCCAGGATATCCCGTTCATGGCCGGTGCCTACCTGGGCGTCGGCGAAGCGGACGCCGTGATCAATGTGGGCGTCAGCGGTCCGGGCGTCGTGAAAAAAGCCATTGACCGCTCTCTGGTGAATAACCCGGATTTAAACCTAGGACATTTATCTGAAATTATTAAGAAAACTTCTTATAAAGTGACTAAGGTTGGTGAGCTTATCGGCCGGGAAGTGGCCGATGTTTTAAAGCTTCGCTTCGGCGTGGTCGATCTGAGTCTGGCGCCGACGCCCAACGTGGGCGACTCTGTGGGGGAAATTTTTCAGGGCCTGGGACTCAGAGGCATTGGCGTGCCCGGGACAACGGCCGCTCTGGCCCTGATCAATGATGCCGTTAAGAAAGGTGGTGCCTTTGCCAGTTCGAATGTGGGCGGACTCTCGGGGGCGTTCGTGCCGGTCAGTGAAGACCTCAACATTTCTCAGGCCGCGGAGGATAGTCTGCTCACTTTGGAAAAACTGGAAGCCATCACCAGCGTATGCTCGGTAGGTCTTGATATGGTCGCTCTGCCCGGGGACACATCAGCCGAGACCCTGGCCGGCATCATTGCCGATGAAATGGCCATCGGGGTCATCAATAAAAAAACCACGGCCACCCGTATTATTCCGGTACCAGGTAAAAAAGCGGGTGACTATGCCCATTTTGGCGGCCTACTCGGCCAATCGGTGATCATGCCGGTCAACAATGAAAAATCCGGAAATCTCTTTATCCGGCGGGGGGGACTGATACCCGCACCGATACACAGTTTGAACAATTGAAAGGTTCCAAGGTTCAAAGGTTCCCGGTTCTGGGTTAAAACCCTCCGAACCCCTGATCCTCTGAACCTTTGAACCTCTGAACCCTTGAACCCTTGAACCTTTGAACCCCTGAACCTTTGAACCCCTGAACCTTTGAACCATGATTCTCTACAAATTCCTCGACATATTCTTCCTTGTTTTTCATACCTTGATTATTTTTTTCAACCTGTTCGGCTGGATATGGCGCAAGACACGGCTTGCAAACCTGATCGTACTGGCGATAACGGCCTTATCATGGTTCGGGTTGGGAATCTGGTATGGTTTTGGTTACTGCTTTTGTGTGGACTGGCACTGGCAGGTCAAGATGAAGCTGGGTCAATACGATCTACCGAACTCTTACATAAAATACCTTCTGGATTCATTGACGGGGCTGAACTCGAACGCCGCCCTGGTCGAGACCTTTACCTTTGTTTTCTTCTTTGCAGCCGTCATTGCCTCGGTCGTTTTCAATACCCGCGACTGGCTGCGAAAAAGAAAGGCCGGCCGGCCATCAGAATAGCAATCCCGATAAAGGCCGGCCCTGGAGAACATGTGCACCCGAAAACAAGCTTATTTCGTGTCCGTCCACAAATGGTAGGTTTTGGTTCAGAGCAAGGCTTGAGCGATTTTGAAACCGCAGGTATAGTAAGCTATTCTGAGGATTTTAAAAGAGCGAAAACGCCGCTCTGGGCCAACCCGTCGTCGCTGAAGCTATGACGGACAGGCCCGTCGTCGCGATGGCTATGCCGGGCAAGAAGATGCCGTTTGTGGGTGGACACTATTTAACAGTGAGCACCGGGCACTGGGCCTTAAGAATCACGAATTGGGCACTCGAGCCCATCAAGATCTTTCCCACCCGTGATCGTCTTTTGATTCCCACGACAATAAGCCCTACCTCATTTTCAGCAGCAAAGTCTACGATATCTTCGCCCGCACTGTTGCCCCGGATAAGCAGATGGGTACTGCAGGTTACCCCCGCTTCTTCAGCCACGGACTTGGCCTGAGCAAGCGTCGTTTCGGCCGCCCTGATCTCCTCATTTTCTTCAGGGGTGCCGGTGGTCATGGAGGTCACGGCCATCAGTTCACCGCCAAAGGCGATGGCGTTTTTTATGGCCAGCAGCAGAGCCTCTTGGGACGTATTGGAACCATCGATTCCGACCAGAATTTTCATATCGCCCTCCTTGAGTTGGGGCAGCTTTTATCGGGTTCGGTTTGCAAAGCGAGTATAAACCTGGTCAGGCGACAATGCAATCCTTTTAACACTTGCCCCAGGTGCGTTTTCTGCGGCAGCCAAGTGCGCCTCTCTGAAATGGTTGTCGTTCCGCCCGGTTTCGTGTATATTTATGTATATATAGACACTTGCACGATCCCGACCAAATTGAAGCCCCTGCAACGGGGTGCAGGCATCTCAATTCGCGCCGGGTGTCGCCAGCTGCTTTCAGCGCGCGTGAATGCAGACGCCATAATTGAAGCTATCTCAAAAAAAGGATTTTAGTTCAAAATGACGCGAAGCTAATGCCTAACGTGGTGCAAGGCGGCCACGAGGTTTAACCCGGAGTAATACTGGAGTATTTCGAGGACTTGAACCGAGCGCCCAACGCTGAGTTTGGGCTAAAAGACTTTTTTGAGATGGCTTCCAGAAACGGAGATCCAATGTCAGCCAACAAATCCGGTGCCGGCCGTAAATTTCTGTCCTTTATCATCTTCCTCCTCTTTGCAGGTCTCGTTGGGTTTCTGGTCTACGAATACAGTCCACTGTTCAAGACCGGCCCGGCGGAGGACACGGCTGCTACACACAAGATAGATAAAAGCACCCTGATCGCCAATCTGGAAAAAAAGGTCCGGCGGATACCGGCCGAAAACATCGCTGCAAACCTCGAAGGCTACCGGCGCCTGCTCAAACTGGCCCCCGGCAACATCCGCTACAAAAAGAAAGTCGAATACTACAGCGCCCGACTCAAAGAAGCCGGGCCCGTGGATAAATCGAAAACCAGGGTAAGGCACTACATCAAGGTCGGCTACCCAGCCCCCCGGGTTTTGGATCAACCCGAGAACGGCCAGATGTTGGGACGCGTCGAAGCCGGTAGCCTGGTAGAAGTCCTGGAATCCATGGCCGTGGCCTCCGGCTCCTTGAAAACAACCTGGTACAAAATCCGCTTCGCAAACACAACCGCCTGGCTGAGTCAACTGGGTACCACCGGCGATCTCATTACCCAGACCGCGCCTGCAAAGAAACCGGCTACTGGCGGAAAAACGAACGGTGATGACAATCCCTGGGAACGCCTGGCCGCCACGATGATCGCTGACTATGGCGGCAAGATCATTTCAATCGATCGCCTGGACCTGACGGAAAGTCATTTTTCCCTCTACGACGGCATGAATCCGGAGCAGGTTCGCCAGACCTGCGAGAACATCGGCTATTATATTCGCAACAGTACCGGCGAATCACCGGTTATCGTCGCCTTTATCGACCGCGTCCCGGTTGCCCGAGCAGAACCGGCCGGGACCAAGTATCAGGCCAGGCTGATTGCCAAGTAAGGTTCCAGGCTTCGCCTCAGGCTTCATACTTCGCTCAACGAGCTACGCAGGACAAGACACCCGGCAGGCAGGGGTTATTTTTCACGGGTTCCAGGTTTTTCACGAACCCGGAACCTTGAACGGGAGGGACCTTTTCCTTTGTTTGATTCCGGCATCACGCTTATCCGCTGGCTGCAGCAGTTCAGCCCGGCCCTGGACCCTTTCTTCAAGGCCCTTACGTTTCTGGGCGATGAGGCTTTTTTCCTCATTTCCCTGCCCTGCATCTACTGGTGTCTCAATAAAGAAATCGGTGCCCGCCTGAGCGTTCTCTTTTTATCTTCCGCTTACATCAACATGGTGGTCAAAATCATGGCAGGCCTGCCGCGCCCCTTTGAATACAGTCCGGTTATCCAGCCCCTGGTAACGGCCACGGGCGGTGGTTTCCCCAGTGGACACACCCAGGGTGCCGTTGTCTTCTGGGGTTACCTGGCGTTTTGTTACCCCAACACCTTTTTTCGCGGCCTGGCCTCATTTTTGATCCTGGGGATACCGCTTTCCCGGGTTTACCTGGGCGTTCATTTCCCGATCGACCTCGTTGGCGGGTATCTGATCGGTGCGGTCCTGCTGTATGGTTTTATCAAGGGCGAAACCCATTTTGCACGCTGGAAAGCGGCCGTCGGTTTTACCGGCCTGCTGGCGGTGGGCTTTTGCCTGCCGGCCTTGCTGGCGCTTCCATTTTCCCATGAAAAAACAGCGGTCGCCGCCATGGCCGCACTTGCCGGTCTGGGCGTAGGGTTCCTATTGGAGGAGAGATACCTTGGTTTCAAGATCGCGCGCACCTACGGCGGCAAGGGGGCCGTATTCTCTGCCGGCATGGCCGTCTTTGCCCTGATTTACATTGGCCTGAAAGAAGTGTTTGCCGGCCTGGAACCGGCGGCCCTGTTTCGGTACATCCGCTACGGCCTGGTTGGACTCTGGGGCGGCGTGGGTGCGCCCTGGCTCTTTTTAAATCTAAAATGGAGTGCCTATGAAAGCAATCGTTGATCTCTGTGTCGTGCCCATCGGCGTCGGGGTGTCGGTTTCCAAATATGTAGCCGCCTGTCAACGGGTACTTGAAACGGCGGGCCTTGATTACAGCCTGCACGCCTACGGGACCAATATCGAAGGCGATTGGGATGCCGTCTTTGCGGCGGTCAAAGCATGCCATGAAACCGTACACGCCCTGGGCGCCCCGCGCATCACCACCACCCTGAAGGTCGGCACCCGCATCGATCGCGAGCAGAGTATGGGTGACAAGATTGAAAGTGTCCGGGAGAAACTCGATGGGTAAGAAGGCTTATCCGGTCACGTCCGGTATCCGGGCCCTGCGCCAGGCCGACATTGAGTTTACCGTTCACCAGTACCCTTACGCGGATAAAGGCGGGGCCCGTCAGGCAGCGGCAGCCCTTGGCCTTGCGGTCCATGCCGTTGTCAAAACGCTCGTATTTCAGGATGAGCGTAAAAACGGCTTCCTGGTGCTGATGCATGGTGATGCCCAGGTCTCGGCCAAGCAACTGGCCCGCCAACTTCAGCATAAACAGGTGATCCCCTGTGATACCGGCCTGGCTATGAAGCTGACCGGTTATAAAGTCGGCGGCATCAGTCCCTTTGGAACCAGACAGGCCCTGCCCGTCTATGCGGAGTCCTCGATTTTCGATTTGGAAACCATCTATATCAATGGCGGCAAGCGGGGGCTCCTGGTACAGCTAGACCCAACCTGCCTGAAAACTGTTTTCAAGGCAACACCGGTAGCCGTCGCTTTGCCCCTTTGAAATGGAAAGGAGGAACAATGGCCATCTATCTGGTGCAGCACGCCGAGTGCCTGCCCAAAGATCAGGATCCCCAAAAGGGCCTGTCCGATCTGGGTACCGCCAACGCAACTCGAATTGCCGAGGTGGCCGCGGGATACGAGGTTCCGGTAAAGAAGATCCTGCACAGCGGCAAAAAACGGGCCCATCAGACCGCCGAAATCTTTGCCGGGCGCCTGGCACCGTCCGATGGGGTCGCCACCATCGCGGGCATTAAACCCCTGGATGACGTTGTGCCCTTCGGTGACCAATTGAAAAGCGATGCCGATGTGATGATTGTCGGGCATCTGCCCTTCATGGAGCGCTTGACCGCCTACCTGATTACAGGTTCACCGGAAAAACCGGTCTTTAAATTCCAGAACGCAGGCATTGTCTGTCTGGATCGGCACCCGGATTCGGGTTCGTGGGTGATTAAGTGGGGGCTTATGCCGAACATCCCCTGATGTCCGTTCACAAGGGGCATCTTTTGGCCCAGAGCGGCGTTCGCCCCTGTTTTGCACTCCTCAATGTAGAATACCTACACCTGCGGGTGCAAAAACAACGGCGGCCTTGCTCTGAACCAAAATCTACCTCTTGTGAACGGACATACGGGATTGACAGGCGGCATTTTTTGCTCCAGAGCGGCGTTCGCCCCTGTTTTGCACTCCTCAATGTAGAATACCTACACCTGCGGGTGCAAAAACAACGGCGGCCTTCCGTCTTCGCCGTGTGCTACGACGGACAGGTGCTCTGAACCAAAATCTACCACCTGTGAACGGACATTCGGGATTGACAGTCGGGATCTTCTTGCCCGGCATAGCCTTATGGCGACGACGGGCCTGTCCGTCATAGCTTCAGCGACGACGGATTGGCCCAGAGCGGCGTTCGCCCCTTTTTTGCACTCCTCAATGTAGAATACCTACACCTGCGGGTGCAAAAACAACGGCGACCTT
>Ga0126335_1001064_pt1 | contig 14748 bp, 12 predicted proteins | sample OlaspJWI45metaG_FD_108409 | JGI IMG/M metagenome (GOLD analysis project Ga0126335, IMG submission 108409) | Marine gutless worms symbiont microbial communities from Oahu, Hawaii - Olavius sp. 1 OAHU.JWI-45 metaG | ecosystem: Host-associated > Annelida > Digestive system > Unclassified | place... | reverse complement strand
GTAAAAATTCCACCTTAGGTGCTCTCAGTCCACTCAGCTGTGATGAGTAGACTGGGTTTCTGTTTGAGATATTTGACTTCTGCCTTGTTGCTAGTGTTCATATCATAGGCCAAGGAGCTAATTGATATATCGTGGTGTTTCATATTGCGATGTCGTATGATATCTACACAGTAACACAGCAGAGTGACCAAGCATTGTGGTGCAGCATGGTTCTCTCGTCCAAACAATGTCCTACATTGTCGACTCTTGTCCTCTTACGAAGTTAAATGGCGGCTTGTCTCAACTCTGCAGATGATAAAGCTGTTGCTTGGCTGACTAGCTATGGCTCTTGACACACATGCAAAAAGAAGAGCTCGCAGTGGAGCATAGGCCATAGACCTCTTGTTTCCATCCAGCTCTGTGCTGTGCTGCCATCTCTATCTTTCTCCAGCTGAACCTGAAGCCTGATGTCCACATTTTTCTCCATATCTCTTCCAGGTGTTCCTTAGCTAACCTCTTCATCTTCTGCTTAGTCAAGTGCAACAAGGGGGAGAACTGGCCACTGCCATCATATACAAAGGCCACTTGAAGATGGATGTTGCCAACACTTCTCACTGCAATGCGCACTGAGGCTGTGGGGCTTACCCGTACTAGTTGAGACTGTGCTGCAGATGCTGCAACAGACTTGTCATAGGACATCAAGTATGGTGTCAGTGTTATAGAATGGTTGTTCTTCAGAGCATTTTCAGACGAGTTTATGCCACAAATGATAGGAGAGCCATTAGTCTGTGCATGCAGTGAATGAATTAATTGTTATGTAGTTTGATCAAATGATGAAGATGATTGAAGTTCTCGGCCTACCACCACAAAACTTGCTTGCTGATGCTCCCAAAGTCTCCAAGTATTTTGACCGACTTCACGATGGCACTTTCGTCCCAAAACAGTCAGAGTATCGCCAGGTGATGACAGCATTGTGTGTCATTCTAGATAATTTACAAGACAGCTGATTTCATTCTTGGACAGTACAGTCAAGTAAGTGTGTAACTAACATTATCATAGATGTTTATTGTATTTTTTAATAAATTTAGCTGCACAAAATACTTGTTATTCCTCAGTATATAAAGGAATAAAAAATATTGCCAGTACAAATATCTCACGGAGTCTTTAGCTGTCATTCAGTAAGTTAAAGCATAGTCAGAATGCTGAGCCACTGAGATACTGTAATGATGTGCTGCGTATGTGTTATCAGTATGTGAAGCTGCAGTCACGTCGTCTACATGACATCCTTGGTGTGGACTGTGGTGGACCCGGTGGCAGGCGGCGAGGTGAGGCTGGCCATTCAGAACATGATTATCTCAAGTTCAAGGACCTCATCCAGCGAATGCTAGACTACGATGCCACGACACGCATTACGCCATACTATGCTCTCCAGCATAGCTTCTTTCGACGGACTGCAGATGAGAGCACAAACACGTCATGCAGTGGGTCTGCTAGCCCTGTGACTGACAATACGGCCGATATATCTTCAGCTACTGGCTCTACAGGCAGTCATCAGTGTATGTATTTATCTGTCAGCTCTCTCGTTGTTATCTGCAAAAGTTGTCCCATCTATTTACACTTATGTGCGTCTGTCACAACGTAATGTAATCGTTTTCCATATCTCTTTTTCTGGATGCTATTTAGTTGTTGTTGTAGTAGTTTGCTCTTTTATGCATTGTCTGCTGTACGCTTTTATTATAGTTATAAGCAACACATCATGTATGAAGTACTCAACGAAATGAAAAGACTGAATTTGCATACTTGCTAAATAATTCATAATAATACTGATATTATTTCTAGGTAGTTCAGTCAAATCACTGTATCTGACAACGGTATGACGTAGAAATGGTAGAATTGAGAAAGACATTAAACCTTCTCTTGCTGCTGCTGCTAGGATGTCTGTAAATTACATTGCATTGTGCCCCGTATGTGCAAGTGACACACGTGTTGTATTCTGTGTTGATTGTAGCATCATGTGAGCACCGCACAGCCGTCAACACTACTGCTAAATATCATCACAATCAACTCGGTACATTGTCAGTGCCTGCATCATCAAACTATGTACCACTATCAGTGCAAGCTGCCCATACACTCAGCTGTCAGTGCCAGCTCTCAGCAACTAGTCTAGTGCCATTTGACAGTGCCAACCGCCTTAGTGTCATTGATGGACATGGTTGGAATGTATGTAGTGCTGGTCCTACTTTCTACCCAACCATGCTGACATCGACTTCTTTAAGTGCCGAGCAGGTGCATCAGTTTGTTAATTGTGCTGGGCAAGCTCAGCAGTTTCCGTCGGTGGCGGCAGCAGTAGCTCTGGTAGATATGTTGAGAACGTCGTCGGTTGAATCGTCAGTACTGCTGACACCAGCAAACGGACTGCTGACAACTCCGGGTGCTGCGATGCAGACGCTGATGATGCCTGCTACTGAGCCGCCACTGAGACAACCAGCAAGCCTTGATAATCATTTGACTGCCGGTACCGCAACTCAGCAGTTGTTGACAGTTGAACAGCCACTACAGTGTAGTCTACCAGCTATTGGTCCTTGTGGGCAGATAATAGCTGAAGGACTACCCGTCGGCGTACTGCCATGCTCCAGCATCAATTCTCTGTTGACATTTCCAACACAATACTTAGCGAGTGAGCAGTGGCCTGTAATTGGCTGTGAGTGTTGTTTACACCGGACAGACTCACCAATGACAGGAGTCAGCGTCTGTAACTGATTTGGTTTTTTTAGTTCTTAGTATAATTTAAACTTTTCAATCTACACTGTGTCTGGGAAACAGCAAAGCCAACTATGTTTTGTTATGATGTTTTCAAACCAAGGTGAAACACTAATTTGGTACAAATCCAGTAGCACTTTTCACATACACAATAATCCACTGTATTCAAGTCTGGTGCATTTGATAGCAAGAGAATGGGTAGTGTGAAATGTCATTTTTCATTGGCAGTTGTTTTGGTAGTGCAAGCGTCACTTTTAGGTGGCATCGGTTAATGAAGTTACAGACAAGCCTGGTAGGAAATGCAACACACTGTGAAGACTCAGGCATACATTGTCCGAATTTTACAAAATGTCATCAGTGCTAAAGTTATGTTAGAAATTTTGTGGCTTTGATTTTTCCAAACACACTGTAGCATGATGAGATCATTGTACATAGATGTTTGAATGACTGTTGCTACTCGTGTGTTAAGATTGCAGTAATTGTGTGTATGACAACATTAGGAACTTTACTGTGCGTGTGTATGTATATGATTCGTGATACCAGTAACTTTCAACACATATATGGACGTTGATGGTTATCAGTCAGTAAAGTTACATGGCCCTGTCCTGCTCCACAGAGACTTCAATCTTTGTGCTATATAGTTTCAATTATGTTTACTACATTTGCGTTACTCTGAGCTCGTTTTTGCTGTTACATTTTAGGGTTTACAGGCCAAGCACCCACTGCACCAGCTTGGCTTTGTCAGCTTGTGTAGTTATAACTACTGACACATATAGACATATGTGCGACCCTGTACTCCTGTTTGTTTACTTGATTAATTATGTTTGGAATTTTAATTGGAATATTTGTATCCACTAGATGGCAATATCTATTGTTGATACCACTTAATCTTTGTAACTGTGGTAAGGACATTAACCGACATTTGTTGGCTGTTAAGCAGCTTTGTAGCACTTTGCATAATGGAGTTGGAATGCATGGATGTAATCGTAATACTGAAGACAATGTTTATGGTGCTGTCGTTGCAATAGTTTGCCCAGTTCATCGGATGAAGGACAGTGCCAGTTGACTAATTTCTGAATTCTGCTGTTATCTACACTCACTGTTGTCATTTGTTATACTCGTCCAGAAAACTGATACTCGTTTTACTGTCTCACGGATTATAGAAGGGTAAGCAGACTTAAGTGCTGCAGTGAGGGTGTACAGGCAACGCCCAAAGCTGTGTATTGAAGGCCTGCTGTTTTCGTGATAGACAAGCTGTCCAGTGCCCTTGTTAGCATTTGCTCGTGGGATCTCGTGCATTTGTAACCGTGCAATCTGCACCGTAGTCTTACACATACAAGCTATTGGCTCCACAGATAATCCTGAACAGTCCCAGTTGGTTAAAATAACTTTTAAAGAAATAATTTATCGAAAGTGTAAAACAGTATTATTTGCATTTAATGTTAATGTTGGAAAAAGATGGAGAATACAATTAAAAAGGCCACCCAATGGCATTGACGCTCAGCAATTATGATTTGTGATACCACGGTTAACAGACACATGCACAAATGCAATGCGAACAGCCTCTTATATGATTAGCGCAGACAAATGAACTAAAAACGAGTCAATCATGAGTGACAGCATTTCTGCAATGGAATTATTCACAAGGTTTTTCTTTTACACTGTCGTCTATTTCCCTGTTTTGCTTAAACTGGAACCTCAAAAACAACCATATTTCATGTTTTCCTAAGCCGAAACAGGTTTGTTGAAAGTTCCGCGGGTTCGGCATGTCTTCTTCGACAATCAGCATATCTAGTCAACAGTCTGCTATACGCGTTACGGATCTTGCGCAGTCATGGCATCCCAGTCACTTCGCTACATGATGTCTTTCGCGCTACCGTCATCGCGAAGTTGACCTACTGCGCACCATCGTGGTCCGGTGCGTGCTCTGCCGCCGACTGCGCTAAGCTTGAGTCATTCCTCAGCCGATGCAAGAGACTTGAGTACTGCAGCAGTAAAGTGCCAACATACAGTGATCTTACTGATGAAGCTGACGATATTCTTTTCAGCCGAATCATGGCAAACCAAGGACATGTTTTACAACCTCTTCTGCCCGATCGTCATTCCATCCCTTACAGTCTGAGAGAACGATCGCATAATTAGACACTACTGAACAAAAACTACACAGCTTAATAACGATGACTTTCTAATAAGAATGTTATACAAATACTCGTACTAGTTATACTTGTTAGATCCAATCGTTCCCCAATTTTCTATTTCTCCTATTTGTTTACTTGTACTTTGTATGAGTTGCGTTTGTCAGCTTCTAAATAAACGAATATATGATGATGATGATGATAGTTTGCACCATCTTTGTTTCCTTTATTGTTTACTTACTGTTAATCTTGACATTCCGTAGTTTTCAGCTCAAGTCGTATATTTTATTTTAGATATTGTCGGTCTCAGCAAATACTATTTCCGTTTCTTATCACGATAGTAGTTTCTGTTAAATTTTCTTACGTACTACACTACAGAGCAGAGACTATGTCTGCTGTGAAAAGTAGTCGTGGAGACTGGATTAAGTTGAATGTTGGTGGTCAGACATTTGTAACGACGAGGACCACACTGTGTCGCGACCCAAAGTCGTTTCTGTTTCGACTTTGTCAAGCAGATTCCGATCTGGAGTCTGACAAGGTATATACTCACATTGTTGCTCACCTTGTGTGGCCTCACGTCCAGAAAACCCACCGGGGAGGCCTAGTGCTCGGCGGATCAGTCCACGAAGAAGCCCATCTTTCTTTCCTTTATTTTACTCACACACCCCTTAAAAGCATTGCCGCTGGAAGCACCAACTGCCCGCTGATCCAGCTGATTCCATCTATTGATTACTCTATTAATCTGTATATTATAGCATTTATAGCAGAGATTAACACGATGCACCAACGCCGGCTAAAGTACCGTGCATATGTGAAAATTTTTCTGTTATATTTTCAACCAGTAGCATGCTGGAATGTTAGTTGACTTTTGAAACAAATGAGCTTTATGCAATTGTAAAAATATGTTGCCGCAAAATATGGTGCCATTTTTTCTGGAACACCCCGTACATACACACAAGTGATGCTTCTGTGAGTGACTGAATGCTGCACTATAGGCCTATAGATTGACCTGGAAGTCAACTCTGTTAAATCAACTTGAGTCAACTGGAAGGTTTCAAGTCGAGTCAAATTGCTTTTACGTTGTGCAGTCCACTTGAAGTTGAATTTTGTTACAGAAGTGACTTTCATATTGTCTTGCCCCAAGTCGACTTCAAACCTACTGAAACGTAAATTCCCTCAGGCAAGGTCCTATAATTCCACTAAATTGTGTGCAATAGGTTACATTTTACAGTAATTCCAGCCATTTTGGTGTTTTTGCTAGAGCACCTGAGAGTTACTTATATACTATCTTACTTTATCAATTAATTTGGCCTGCACAAGGGAGCTCCTCATTGTCTTTCAGTGAGATAAAATGGTGGTGCATGTGTAACAAAATGTCGGCACACCTGCATCATCGAGAGCAGAAGGAGGACAGATTAGTTATCTCTTTGAGCTAGATGTTTAAAATTTAGAGCTCCTTCGAATTAGTCTTAAGTGCATTGCAACAATCAAGTGAATAGTTGGTAGACTGTGGTGGTCGACGGAGATATTTTATTGCCGTTAAGTTGACTTTGTAGAACGAATGAAATAATTATAGTGCTTGCAAAAAGAACATAACTAGTCAAAAGTCATTGGTTTATTGCCAAGTTGAGTCAAGTTGTTTTGGTTTCAAGCAATCGACTTCAGAATGATAGGCTAGTGCTTGCTGTTGGCACCGGTGTGCAGCGACTGCTCAATTTTAACAATTAATGCCTGTTTGGTGAGAAAATTGCTTTGAGTAAAGGCTGCTTTGTGTTTGACCTCGTCAGCCTGGCCAGTGTGGCTGATGCACGCTTTATACTGACCCCTGTGCTTATATGTTAGGCAGCAGTTAAAAAATCTAACAAACTAGTTCTGCAAGTGAATGCAGTATATGTCGATTTCCAGTCAGTTTGGCACAAGTCAACTTTAATGTTTAGGGTTAAGGTTGACTTGGGGGTCAAGTTGATTTTGTGCCAAGTTGGCTGGTGCTGAGTGTGACGATTTAGCCTGAATCACATGAGTGCATTGTGTACTTAATGTTTATGGCAGTTGCACTTGTGGCTCCTGTGAACAGTAATAGTAACTTTGTAAGCATTGCCAATTACGTTAAAGTGGGGCATTCATTTGGACTTCAGACTCATCACATGAAAAGTTTGTAGAGTTTGTGCCAATATGTCCTTGGGTGAATCATAACCATAACCTTAACTACATTAAACCTAGCCCAACCTTAATTCTGTTAATGAATTTGCCCACAGAACCATAAGTTAGCAGACTATGATTCAGTGGTGTTTCAATACATAGAAGTTTTAGTTACTTGTTACTAAATTCTGAAATGCAGTTGTGGTGTTTGCAGGATGAAAATGGTGCATTCCTTGTAGATCGTGATCCTAGCTACTTCGGTCCTGTTTTGAATTTTCTTCGTCATGGCAAACTCATTGTAGAAAATCATATCACATTAGAAGGTAGGTAGACTATGCATATAGAGTTTATTTGCCAGATTTGCATGTTGAATGTTGATTAGTAACTGGTTATTACATTTTTTAATGTTAAATTTGTTAGCACATCCTGTGTGTCTATTGACCACATCTATACAGTGCAAAAAGCCACTGACAAGTTATAACTGACTTTTAGTTACTGTGCTCTCATGTTGTGTAATATGTACATTTACTGTCTATTTCGTTAAAATATGGACATTAATTTTCTGTGTGATACGTGCAACATTATCTGATGTGTCAGTAGTGTAAATAAGTGTGAAACATTGGAGCATCTACTGTAATGTCATGTACATGTAACAGGTTTTTGTTTTTACAGCAACAATTCTGATACTGTTATACAGTTCTGGAATGTGTGAATGTGAGCAAAATAGTGGAATTAACCGATGCTTTGCAACGCATGTCAGGAGTGTTGGAAGAAGCAGAGTTCTATAACATTGCTGATCTCGTTGCATTGGTCAAACAACAAATCACCGATCGCGATGCATTGGAGAGAAATCGCGTAAGTAACACTTGATGTATTGTTAATTTGGCAGCAGTTTCTTGCTGTTAATATTTGGAAATTTTCGAAACATTTTTTCTTATCATAGAATTGTGACGCTAATCACAGTATTTTCAGTATTTAAGTTACCTGCTTCTTGTAGCTTGCAAGACTGATGCTTTCCAATGGCTTGCATGTATTGTGTGTGCTGTACATTGTTGAATGCCAGTATAAAATTGTTACGTTACGTGAGTTTTTTGCTTTGTAACTGTTGTTGTTTTTTCTTGTGGTGATTGAAGTATTTTTTATATTTGCTGTGCAACTGGATGAAGCAGACAGTGAAGAACGTCTACAGGGTCTTGCAGTGTTCTGAGGAGGAGCTGACACAAATGGTTTCAAACATGTCTGATGGCTGGAACTTTGAACAGGTTGGATCTACATTCAGCTCAACACTTTGCTTTATATACAATAATGTGGTTGTGTTTTGTTATTAATCCAAACCTGCATGAAACACTGCACGTAGAAGAGCTTTAAAAGTTTTGCTTTTGTTGATGTTTTAGTTACAGTCTTTCTGCAAAATGTCTTTTGCCGATGTCTGGTGACTGAGCCTGAGTTACTGCAAGAAGTAGACTTAGGTCAGATTTGATAAACAGCACCTAGTAATGCCACTAATGTTGAGCATAGATATATGTTTGATTGATGTGATGACTGATAGTATGCAGCTTGCTGTTTATTAGTGACATTTTGGGCAATATGAAGTCATCTTTGTTAACGGTGATTAATGATAATGATACTGCTGATGGTGACGTGGTTGTTTGCAGCTGGTGAACCTTGGTTCATCTTACAAGTACGATGGCGGTTCTGAGTTCCTGTGTGTCGTCTCACGTCAGTGTCCGTCAACACAGAATGGTCATTATGCAGAACCAACAGATCGTGGCAAAGTATATTTCATTTTCATGTCATGAACTTAAGTAATACTTAATAAGTATATGGCACTTAACTGAATCATGCATCTTATATGCCACAGCAGCCACACAATACCCAATACCCATGCAACATTGCATTGCCCTACCAGCCATGTGATTTTAGAGGTACTGTTACGTGGTCAAAACTGCACTTACTATAAATTGCTGCACAGCTGCTGATATGTACATTAGAAATGGTAACAGTGGGCTCAAGCCATTGTTTGTACTGTTAACATTATCTGTACTTATTCAGTCTTACTGTCATGTGCAGCACTTTTGTGTAATATGTGCTGATCTATATATATAAGGCTCTTTATGTGTATGTGTGTTAGCTTATGTCCTCGGAATGGGTAGGGCGATTGCCTCCAAATTTTCAGCGTAGCTCCGGGGCGCCGCAGAGATTATTTTAGGCACGAAGAATTTGGGGGCCAGAAAATTTACTTTTTGTTTTGCACTGCACCAGCATAGGCATACTAGGTGTACTGGGAAGCCCTCGCCTACGGCCTTGGGCAGCATTAGCTACTGGTTAGCCTTGCCATTGGGTGCGTGACATATTGCACTCTCCAATCGAACGGTCACACCCCCCCCCATGATGGGGGCTTGCTGGTCATGCTGTACAATAGGCTTGGGAGGCGTTGGCATTGATGGCCATGCAGTACGGGCAGTGGGTAGCATTGAAGATTGTAACCAAGCGAGAGATGGGGTGGGGGGCTGGGGGCTGTGGGTGGGTGGTAGGGAAGCCCGACTGGGTGGGCAGAACAGCTAGTAATTTATATATCGCCAGCGATAGTGTTGTTGATGTGACTGTTACTTGCAGATGCTTCAACAGAGAGGTTCAAGACGGTGATGATGACAGTTCAAGACATTGGCTCAATTTGCCTTTTTACTTGTGTGACGTCTTAGCTCAATGTTATTGTTTGTGCCTTGTCCCTGTGTTACCATCACTATTTTTGTCTGACAAATAACTCATTTTTTACATCAGTTTAATGAGTATTGTGTCATTCGCTGTGAGCCTGCTGGGAACCACTTGACACTTTAATAATTAAAGAGCGATTTATTTTCATCATTGTTCATTCATAAAGACTGCCGAATTTACTGTTGTCATTTGTAAAGTCCTTTTCAAGCCACATGGCCCACTGGGCGGTGCTGATCTCCATTCCTTTATCCCTCAACCAGACACCAGCTTACACTGTGAGACCACTGATATGGGGCTAATGCATCGCATGGTGTGTCTGTTTACTCCCAGCTGTTTGCCAGTACCAAATTTAACTGTTTTGTGACAGAGGCACACAGATGTAAATAACTTGCCAAAGGTTACAACGCAGTGGTACTCGATGAGACTTAAACTCGCGATCTACTGATCACAAATCCGATGCTTACTGAGTGCGCCACAATCATTAGTATCGTATGAAATTTATAGAGCATGCAAATTTGAGTAAGCTCTTGTCATAGGTGTTGGTGCAAGGTTGGAAATGTGTGCTTGCCCATCCGGCATTCAGTTGGAAACATTCTCAGTATCAGTGTAGTACGGGGGTGGGCAGCCTGCAGCCCGAAGGCCAAATGCGGTCCGCTGAAGACTTCAGTGCGGCCCGCGAAGCGCCCCGCCAATCAATCGCACTGTGGCCCTCATCGTAAAGGCAAGAGGGTAATCTGCAGCCCGCTGACCATCGAGTGTGGCCCGCACACGGTCCCACTTCTTGTCAGAACAGTGAGCCTATTCATGGCTATCAACACCCCGCACATATGAAAGCCTTCCAGGGTAAGCTAAAACTGCGGAAACGCCAAATTGAGAGGCGCAATTTGATGCATTTCACCACTCTTCACGAACTATGTGCTGATAATGAACTTTCTGCTAAAGAAACAGAGTATGCTGCTGAATTACAGAAGTTAATTGACGAGTTTGAACGGCGACTCTGTGATTTCAAAAAACGACCTGGCCATGAGAATATTTGCCACGCCTATCAGCGTTGATGTTGATGACGTTCCACCATCACTGCAAATGGAATTGATAGAACTGCAAAGTAGTTATGCACTATGCTCAAAATTCGGTGAGTTGGGTTGGAAGGAATTTTATCGCCACATTAAAGATGACTGTCCCAGTCTAAAAATGTACGCAGCAAAAGAATGGCTCTCTTCGTATCAACGTATATTTGCGAACAGTACTTTTCGAAAATAAACTACTTGAAATCTCCTTTTCGAACACTGATAACAGATACCAATCTTGAGAACGGGATGAGGGTAGCTACGACCTCGTTTGTGCCAGATTTTCGAATGTTGGTCCGTATCGTCCCACTAAAATTTGTTACAAATTTCTAACTAAAATTTCTAAAATTTGTATGAGACATATTTATCTACACGTTTAAAAAAATCTTTTCAGGAGTGTAAAGCTGATTTTCTGATCTGTACTTATCGTGCTGTACTTAGTAACATTGGTCTATTGAAATTCAATGGTGTGACAAGTGTTTATTTTACTTCACTGACCTCAAGTTTTGTTGCGGCCCGCCAGGACTTCTCGGGATGTCAGTGTGGCCCGCAGTCCTAAAAAGGTTGCCCACCCCTGGTGTAGTACATTCTGTGTGTTAGCTGTGTGTGGGCTCCATGGTTGTAAGAATAGACCCACACATTTTCTGGCCATGTATTGTGGAAGGCGACTAGAGCAGAGTTTCATTGCGTGCTATTTCTTATTTTTGTGTTTGTCTTTCTCTGATGAATGTTATCTGCTGCAGAGTTTTGCTTGTTGTCGGTACCAGTGTAGTCAATTGGTTGGAGAGGCTCATCTCTAAAATGACTGTTGTCCAGGATGTAAAAACCTACTTATTTGTTTATTGTGTACATTAAGTGACGGATAGGGGTTTTTACTAATCCCAAGAATTGGTATAAAATTTACACAGGGACCACACCTTTGTAGCATCCACAAAATCTGTGAAACTTAACATCCTTTTCTTTGTCAACTTTCATTGCAGTATCTAAAAACGGCTGAAAGTGTCCTGCTGCTGAAAGGATCTGTGATGGGGCAGTTGTGATTGTAAATCAGAGATAGTTGTTCCCACTCATCTTTACCTGTTTGTGAAGTTGTGTTGGCAGTGTAGTGGTAGTGTAGAAGTGGTGCATGGGAGGCATTGTTTTCTAGCATTCACTGTGTGTTCTAGACCAGTTTTGTGAAATATTGAAAAATAATCTTTTTGAAATTTTTGCAGTGGGCATCATTTTAAGATGATCCCCATGGTTAGCGATATCCCCCTGTGCACGTCTCTCGTCATGGTATTTTTTGTATCTATAACTCTGTGATTCTGTGTGCTTCATATCGTGCCTGTAGTCATGTCATTTTGTAGTGACTTCGTGCACCGTATTTTATATGTTGTCATCTGGTAGTAGGTAACGAGTAGGATAATTAACGGTCAGATAGATGTGAACAGTGTGTTATCAGAACACTCTGCTTGCAGTAATAATTGCTCAGTTAATACATGCGTATCGGTGTTGTTGGCGTCTGTGTGATCGTTGTGTTTAACGTGTCTTATGGCAACCGTAGCTATCATAATTGTGCTTTTGTAGCTAGAGCACAGCTGTGAATATGCTGTTAACAGTGTTGGGTGTGATGCTTCTATAATGCATCATAATACCGATACTGATACTATTTCTTAAAAGTACCATGGTACTGATACAAATGCAAAGTATCATGATACTTAAGAACACAAAATGTAGGTCTGACTGTCTGAGCACAGAGACTCCCAAAATATTGACACAGAGTATTGTGAAAAACATAATTATTCACAAAAAAAGAGATACATTTGAGTAGCAGCACAGTCCCACTGAGCACACAAACATGACATACAAGTGTCACGGAATACACATGAATGACAGCAGACGAATCAGTATTGATTTATCAGTGATTTGTGATACTGACACACTTCAAATGTGTCAAAGATGCTGATACTGCTGAGCACATTTCATCATGTGTATAATTGAATACTCCCCAACATTGTTGTTTAATAATGCATAGAAAGACTGTTGTTTTGTTGTCGTCAGTGATAGTTGTATATTGCACAGAGAGATGATCTGTAGTTACTTGTGTTGAATCACGCGTTAGTGGGGCACCCTGATACAATGAGCACATAGACACCCTCCCTCTTAGCTGCACTTCCAAGTATGAAGTACTGTGTATCACTCTTGTTGCACGATGATCTAGGCAGCTTATAGGTCCAGCAGATTGGATTTTGTCACACTGGGACCCTTACGCTGTGATTAGCCTAGAGGCGGTTGCCTACAGTTTATACGCGCTTATATATGGGATTGAAGCTTATATATGGGATTGAAGCTTATATCAGTGGCTATTTGGCTTTCTTCAGTGCTTTGACGCTGTTGTGATAATCGTCCCAAAATGACCTATAAAGTGTCGAGTGGGACATTAAGCCTCTACACACTCACATACACTCTAAGTATGACATATTGAATTACTGGTTGCAATAGAAACGCTGTACACAGTGCTCTGTAAATGTTATACCAGTGTTAATTGCTTTACCCAGCTGGGTGAAATAATATATTCTGTATACTATGTGAATAATCCGGTTATCTTTGCTACATATGCTGAACATTTTGTCACCGACATTCTTTCTGTCCAGTGAATAAATACGAGCTTCTTTCTGGCAATTTCTTTGTATGAGAGAAGATTATCAGAACTGTTGTGTGCTGTATTGTTTATCACAGTTGTGCACAATTTTTTATATCTGTAACTCTGTGATTCTGTATGCTTCATATCGTGCCTGTAGTCATGTCGTGTTGTTGCTGCACGTCATGTTGTGGCGAGGCCCAGCAAGGTTTTGCTAGTTCCAGCGAGTACTTTCACTCGCCATGCAATGCATCACGCAGTGCACGTGGAAGCGACGCTTAACATTTGAGCTAGTTTGTTCAGGTTTATGTATGATTGTCAGTACCAGTGCAAACGATTGCCTGGAAATACTCATCGCTAGCACAACCTGATGTCAAGTGCAATTAACCATGCTCACAGCATCATGTCAGCAGCTGTAGGTAAGTTCGAATCTGAGCATGTCCAGCTGTATTCTGACTGAAATATGCGGACAGTAATTACATCTATATAAGCTTATTTTCAACGACGTATTTTCGGAGCAAACTTCGGCAACAATTTCTCGACTCAAATGCTTGAATGTCGTTAACATAGCTACGTTTCTAAAATGTTGTCCTGTGTGCCTTAGTGGACGGACAACTGCATGTAAATAAACAACGAGTTCTGTCATAGTTTCATTTAGCATGCAGTACATGTGTGCAAAACAGAAATACTGTATCAACTGATACATGGAACATCAAAGCACAAGTGCAAATGCATAGCCTAAGCCAGTATAAGCCTGTCACATCAAGCTTGCACAGCACAGATACCACACAGGTGATAAAACATAATGCCATTATTATCATACCAGCAATATGATGATCAGTAACACTGCAAGCTATAGCTACACTGCAATGCTGTAACAGAAGCGGGCGTCATAGCTGCAGGGTACACTGGTGTTGTACACAAGTGTTCAGTCAAGTTACAAATGTTAGGCTTAAACTGGTCAACTTTGGGGTATAAAACACAAATACGCATTGCAGGTTTCCACTGAAAATTTGCCAAATTCTATGACAGAGTTCTACCAGAGCCAAAAAACCGTCATTCAAATGAACCAGAGTTAACTCCATTCGATAAAAAGAAACGGGGAAGATGCAAAGTTGTGCATAGTTGTTTGCAATCACATGACGTCTAGAAACATTTGCCAAGGGCTAACATGCTCTTACATGTTTCGGCGGACAAGTGACACAAATTGTTTCCTATCTGCTAACAAAACAAACCCGAACGGGCACAGCAGGCACTCCACAGATAGCAATTATACCAAACTAATGACCAAGAGTATGCAGCATCACCAGTTGGCACAATTAATCCATAG
>Ga0126335_1001063_pt1 | contig 14749 bp, 10 predicted proteins | sample OlaspJWI45metaG_FD_108409 | JGI IMG/M metagenome (GOLD analysis project Ga0126335, IMG submission 108409) | Marine gutless worms symbiont microbial communities from Oahu, Hawaii - Olavius sp. 1 OAHU.JWI-45 metaG | ecosystem: Host-associated > Annelida > Digestive system > Unclassified | place... | reverse complement strand
GTCCAGCAGATTGGGTTTTCGTCACACTGGGACCCTTACGCTGTGATTAGCCTAGAGGCGGTTGCCTACAGTTAGCCTAGTTCATATTGTAACACAGTGGAGTGGTTCTGGTGGGACTGAAGCAACTCCAGACCATCATCAGTAATGAGATGAGGCCGCGGAGGTTGAGGGGTGCCTGGTTTAGTCGCCTTTTACGACATCCAGCCAGGAGATGGAGCGGGTCTATTCTAAGCCCCGGAACCCACACGGTCCTTCTTGGATCTCTGCAATGGCAATGCGTTCACGAAAGCGGAAATTGGAGAGCCCCCAATTTCTCGCCAAAATGCAATAGAATGCACCAAATCGCATATTGAATTTCAAAAATTTTCCAGGGGTACGACCCCCGGGAAAGGAGGGAGGGGTAGGGAAGTGCGATAAATTTTACCCCCCCACTTTTCAGACCAAAGTTACGCCCCTGTCCAGACCTCACCCCCTCGCCGCCGTAGCCCCCTCGCCGCCTACGGCGTCTCGATTCTCGCGTCTTCGGCACTCGACCTGCGACCCCCCAATGTTCCAGTGGCGTTGACGCCCATGATAGCAACCATTTGATCAGTCTTTGTCATGCATAAATATAAACTGATATGTTTTCTCAAAATAGCTGCCAATTCCGAGAATACTGTGGATTTTATGATGTTAATTCTAATCATGTTCACTATGTGGCAGCAATAATACAAGTGCCCAGAATGTCATTTGCCAGTCCACCCACTAATTCTGCATACTTAAAAATCATTGCTTGTGCATATTTGCCTAACATGCACGGAAAGATGTGATCAAAACATTTGTAAGAGGAAAGTATAATACACGTAGTATTCAGTACAATCATATGATAAACAATTATGTAATAAATGGGTAGATATTAAACATATTACTCATTATCACAGTTCTAAGCTGTCGTGTGGGCAGCATGATGATAAAAACTAGACACATAAATATCAGTGCCCGGAAAAGTCTATAATAAACAAGTATGATAAAAATGCAGGCCACCAGAGCGAAACTACCGAGGTAAATAGTAGAGGTGCACCGATTATCGGCTGATAATCGGTATTGGCCGATTATCGGCCACTTTGCCGATAATCGGTATCGGCCATTTGACAATCGGAATCGGCCGATTATTTGTTTTAGTAAGCAAAACAACAAAAAATGCTTTTAACTGCAGTTCACATTGATGACAATGAAACAACTAATAACTCAGTAATCACTAATCAGTCACGTATCATCTTCAACATTCAACAGAACAAAGTAAAGACGAAAGAGTAAATGAGTGGATGCTATTCAATTTTAAATATTCGTTGCAATTAGAGGTCTGCATGGGCCGGGTGCACTGCGGGCGAGGCCGGGCTGGGTAGATTTATTATTTTTAAAATTTTTTATTTATTTTATTAATTGCTGAATTTTATTTTATTTCCACTGTAATTATTTCTTTACATTATTACAAATTTATGACACAAAAATTAAAATTGATACACATACCTTTTGAATGGATGGGAAAATGTTTTTCGGTAGACAGGCATCAAGACTCAGGAACAGTCCGAGCAGGGCCGAATCGGATTTTAGAATTTCCATGAGGTCGTAATTTATGTATTTTACATAGGCCGCTAAATACAGGAATGGGCTAGTGAAACTACAACAGGAGTGTTACGAATCTACCATCGTACCATCGTGACTTCACAATCATTACAACATGACTTTTATTGAACGAAGATGCGTCCTGAAATAAACAATCGGTAATTGGCCAATTATTTGGTGCCGATAATCGGCCAAAACATTATCGGTGCACCTCTAGTAAATAGCATGCTATCAGCAGATCAATCCGTTAATCGAAAGGTTTTCATACTGATCTACCTTACCAGTTAACTGGCACTAACACCACTGCAGTGAAAAGCTATCTAAGCAATGTATTCCACATTCCACAGCCATTTAGCTCAGCAATTGCTAACTGTAAAGTACTTGAGTGCTTATAATTGTAACACATATCCATGTGCAAATGGTAAAAGTACCAGTAAGTGCTGCAATACCTCAAAACCTACTCTGTGGCCTAGGAAATGGTAGGTGCTAAAACTATTTCTACATGTTCAACTATTTCAACAAAGAACTGTTGCGGCAAAAAATGGAATGAAGTACTAAGAAAAGAGGATATAGTAATACTTATCAGCAGCAAAAAGCTCGCTAAGCATTCTGCCCATAATATGACCAAAACTAATAGAATTCACTGGTGGTCAGTAACATAGCCTATACATATTGGAAGATTATCGTCATTCATACATGTACAACACATTGGCACAACTGCTTTAAAGACTACATCAGCTGGCGTCTCTGGTCCCTAGTATATAAATTATGAAATTAAAATGTACAATCGGAGCACTTCTTGTCCGATAACCATCCATAACAATAGTCTGGCACTAGGACTTACCAATGCAATCTTCTTAGTTAACAAAAACAATTATGATACAGTGAAAATATCAATCACAGAACAGAACAGAAGAAGCATTCTACTTGAAGTTAAATTAACACTGAAACTGGGCAGATAATATAGAGTAGAGAAAATGTCGACATCAAGCTGACAGCGAAAACGAGACAAAAACTACAGAACTATGAACGACAGAATTAGAGGTGCAGGAGCTGACTATACATAGCGCAGTGGCTGACATGCAGTTGCTACTTCAGCAAAGTTCTCGTCGACCCATTCAAAACAAATGCAAATGATTTCATTCAAATGTGCAAGAAATTGTATGCAAAACTGCAAAGTGTCTGCGACGGTGCTGAGTATGAAACACAAGCAGTGCAACGTGAATAGATTCAAGTGATAGCAGATTGCAGGACTAAGACGTAAGCTCAGGTGAATATCGCTGCGCCGGAAGAGACTTTGAATGCAGAAATCCCATTCTCTGCTTCTGCTTCCTTTGCTCTGTCATCTGCACACAGCATCACACACTGCTGTAATTACAATCACACTATGATGAGCAATGTAATAACTGTGTCACACCCATATGAAGGAGTTGGTTAATTTCCAATTATGTTATTGTCAAATAAACAACAAGCGGTCAAAGTAATTTGGCAATGGCCGCATCAACCCCCCCCTCACCTCACCGTGGAAGATAAAGACTCACATCTAACACACAGTTTCTTTGGTCCCTAGGAGTCTCCACCCCACACGACGTCGATATATTCAGCCTTGCACAGCCCACCCACGTGACAGACACCGGGATCATGGATTGCAATAGTTCGCTTCTCAATGAGGCCCAACAATCATCATTGTTGCCATCATTTTCACTAACCCTGGGATCAATGCATAGTAAATCTATCTAGTTGTATCATTATTCGGTTCTGTCTTGTGTAGAGTAGCACCAGTCTGCGATGTCATCAACCCACTCTCTCTATGGCCATCCTAATTTCTTCTTCAACTACGTCATACCAAGAACCAACAATTAATCTTCAACTGTTATTTGTTCTACACATACACACAAAAGTTTACAATTTCCTTATCCTTTCAAGAGAAAATTTCTTTACTGCTGTGCATCAAAAACACCCATCACCACACTGACCTGCTCTCGAAGTTCATTAAGCTGATAAGACAATGTTGCCACAAGCCGGTTTGTGTTGTGAAGCTGAGTCTGCAACGTACGCAGTTCATTCTGCTCACTGTCACCTTCAGCATCCGACAGCGACATGGCCCGCATTCGTGGAAACCAGTCCAGGTTTTTCTCCTGCATAAACAATGATTATGTGATGCTGTGTGGCAAAACTGGCTTGTAGTTACATTCTCATTTGGTAATAAATGCAGTCGTTAATCACTGCAATATACTGAATACAAGTACTGGTATGGTCAGTATTCACAACCCAGGATGCTCTTTATGATACCACAGACACATCTTCTCCAAAAATATTGATACTGTTCAGTAATACTCAGGGTTCACTTAAGGGTTACTGGAAAAATGGGTAATCCTACCCCTTACTAGAATAAAAAATGGGTAGTGTCACCCATTGGCTCTCTGAAAAATGGGTAGAACTTTAGGCCAACATGTATTCATTATCTCAGGCCTACATATACTCAGCCTTGGGCTTAAATTTCGCTTATGATTTATATTGGAGTATTATACATGTATGTAGGTATAGGCTATTCATGACTGCTGTCAGTCTGTCAAATGTGGAACAATCACATACATGAGTTTGCATTATTAGGCTGCATCGAATGCATGAGATGCTGACTATTCTTACCGATGTTTGCTGTGTCTGTCTGTCCATCTGTCTGTCTCGTGGCTTAAATTGGCGGCAGCGCATGCAGTGTACACCACGTGCAGAGTGCGTGGGGTCATTTGATGCAGCCTTTGACAAATTACTTTAACCACTTGTTAATTTATTACACAAACCAAACAAACAGATCAGTAAACTGTAAATATCCAAAAATAGTTCGGTTAATCAAAAGAATGAGTGCGACATGGATTCATCTGCCAAAGAAAAATGTCACTGTTAGCAGCCTGAAAAAGTTACTCACTAATAAATATCATCAACTTCACTGCCAAGTCCACTAGCCACCGCAGCACAGGGCCAATGGAAGTGTGTCTTACTTGAAGACTCAGTCTTGTATGTGTTACTAAGCATCTGTCACTGAACCTCATATTAAAAAAAATTAAACAGAACAGACCACATTATAATGCACGAGTTCCTCAGCACTTCTTCCTTGTGTTGCTTCTTGCTGCGGAGGTCAGCAAATGTGTCGATGATGACGCCAAAGATGAGTTTAAGTACGATGATGATAACGATGAAGAAGAAGATTAGATCATAGTTGACGCATTCAAAGAACAGCCGCTCCTACAGACTCACTCTTCCCCCATCTCCGCAACAGGTGAAGACAGACAAAGAGTACGCTGGCTCAACAGCTCTAACAGTGCAGAGGACTGTCAGCTGCCTCTGCTGCTAGTACTGTTGGTCTAACGTCCATAGGCTGCACCACTCTCTGTCTCTTTCTACCCCACCCAAAAGGCATGGTCCATGGGACCCGCCACGCAGCTTAAAACGCGTTGTGCTATGCGCCATGCGCCTTTTAAAAGGCGTAGAATTACGCCTGTGGGCTCTTTATATCACGTAGTAGAAGAGACAATGTTGTAGGGGAGAGTTGGCTAATACCACACACTTAACAGTTTAAACACGATATCAACAGTATTAGTGAACGTAACGTTGCAGTCTTCCAGGTTAAGTACATATCTGTCTGCCATGCGTAATTACAAAATGAGCGCCACCTTCTGGTGCAACCAGTCTAGGCATTAAAGACGTTAAACTGTGGTGTGCAATATTGACCGCATAGCTCGGTAAGATGAAACAGTGTAACTAAGGAAGGAAAACTTTGTGCTAACCTTCAGCGATCACAGATTCTTCGTTCGCCGCCATACTACACGAAAGGCGGCTTCATGACGCATCTCTGTAATCACGTGACGGCACGACAACAGTGCCGTAGAACCCGAAACGGCACTGTGCGATATTGGCCGTGTATGCGATATTAGCCAACTCTCCCCTATTTTATGCGTACTATGTGTCCTAAAAATCCCTGATAATACTTATCCCCATACTTCATGCACATTCATGTACATGTAGCAAGATGTATGAAAAATGTATGAACTGGATCTAGACAAACAAACTGTAGTATTTATGTATTAACAAAAGAACCTGAATCATCGAGTAGACGTAGCTCTCAGGCCCGGTGAACTCTGTCGGATCTTTGACTTTGACAAGAATTATGAAGAACAAATAATGCCACATGTTGTGCTCCACCTTGCAGTGTTCCTCAAATGAGACCGACTTGTTGTCAAATGCCGACCGATCAAGTCCTGCACAGTTACCACTGCTTGGTATAATGTTCCATTTTATTCAGTATTGGAATTACTATTATTGTTACTCTTATTACCCTGTGACTTTTTTATATACATAACTGTTTGTCTCTTAATTTGTGTCTTTTATTTATGTACCTTTATTTCTTTAGTCAAATGTTCTGCACATCACGCAAACAAAGAAGAGTTTTGTTATGAAACTGAAATTACAAAATGGTCACGTGCAATATGCTTATGATTATATGACTCAATGCAACTTAGCACAAATTAACTTACACAAAAAGTGAACACTACCATCCGAACGTTCACAGTTACTACTGTGCCAGTTGTGTAACGGTTAGTGTACTGCTGCAATCCATTCCAAAGTCAGGGTCGAATTTCAATAGCAAAAATCCCTCCTCCTCAGCCCACAAAGCTGTGATGAGTGTAACAGGTCAGGTTTCTACTTGGTTGAAGTCAAAGTGCCAAAGGAAACTGATGGCCACTGGCATCACATGTCAAGACCAGCGGAAATGGGATGTCGCTAATGCTTTCCACCCCAATGGGTGCTGAGCATATGGGGTCACCTTTACTTGTATGTATGACTAAGCATCTGTCATTGAACCTTATGTCAACGAAAATAAACACCACAGACCACATATGAAGCAGGAGTTCCTCAGCACTTCTTCCTTGTTCTGCTTCTCGCTGCGGAGGTCAGCAAATGTGTCGATGATGACGCCAAAGATAAGGTTGAGTACGATGATGATGACGATGAAGAAGAAGATTAGATCATAGATGACGCGTGCAAAGAACAGCCGCTCCTGCAGTTTACACATACACACACACACACACACATTACAAACAAGCACGTGATCCTCAGCATAGCTTTAGCGATGCATGCACCATACTTCCAATCGTGAATGTGGTGGCAGATTTTTAATCGGGAAGCCTGGATTCCTATTCGAGTTTCCTAGTAACCATAACCATCGCTTAGCTTCGGACAAACAGACAGACGGACGGACGGATAGACGGACAATGCGGACCATTACTATAGCTGGCCCCCACACTGTGGCTAGCAAGCTAATAAAATCAACATGAAAATACATGGGAATCATCCTCACGTTGAACCGTAGCTGTCATTGCTAAGAAATGCTGCAGGAACAACAGCATTAGCAGGATCATGTCTGACCTATTTTTATCGAAACAGGTAAAAAAATAAAAGACAGAACATGATATAAGTCCAAATTATCCATAGTCTACAAACACGACAGAAAACCTGCAATATTGATTAGAACAATGGTAGCATAAAAACGACACATACTGTACTGCTGGGTTTGCGTAAGACGTCACCAATACCGCCACCGTTACGCAGACCCTCATTCAGTGTTGTAACAATACACATGATGAGTGAATCACAATGCCTCTCTTTCTTGTCGTCATCTTCATCTGCGAGTGTTGCAACCACTGCAACAAAAACCACACAACTAGAAATGATCTGATCTACAGCTGTAAAGTCCTTCTGAGCCTTGTGGCCCAATGTGTGGCACTGATTTCTGACTGAGGGCTACTGAAATGGATTTCAGTCAGAAATCAGCTGTTTACTTTCCAGCCGTTAGGCCAATACTAAATTATAGTGCTTGGTGATAGAGGCACAGAAGTGCAAATAACTTGCTGAAGGGTACTGCACAGAGGTGCCCAGCCGAGACTCAAACCCATGACCTATTGATGACAAGTGCGATTTTACACCAAACGAAGCCACAAATTAGCTGAACTTTTCTAATACGTCACATAGTGTTATGTAGCATATTATGCACAAAGACAGTCAGTATTAAACAGAAAGACGTCACCAGATGTGTTAGATGGACATGAACTATTTGGAGCTGTGCACTGTTGAAACTCAGAACTGAACTTGTTTGCAGCTGCTGTCACTAACTCTGTCCACAAACAGACACACATCACCAACATCAACGGCAATTCACAGCATCAGCAGCATTTATGGAAATTCATGGGGTACAGTACCTCTATTTTCAGCATTATGATACTGAAACACTTATTGTACTTGTGCTAAATTTGGTCACATTTTGCTATGTTATAAAAATTATTCTCAATAGTCGCCAGACTGCACAACAAGTTCAATTCTGCCTCACTAAAAGAGCTTACAATGCTCCCACAAATCCCCTAGCTAGATCTGGGTCTAGTAGTCAGTGGGAGCTTGCTACATGCATTAAGAGATGTGTATTTCTGACATCTACATGAGCCAAACAGCATGTTAGTTTTGTTGAGCAAGCAAGTTTTTTATTAACTTGTGTGTACAAACATGCCACCTGTGATTACGTAACCAACTCCATTAATTATCATAATTTTTCACGTTCAAGTTGGCAATTTTTGTCAGTCAAAAATGAATAAAAATTTACTGACACTCGTCCATATATGCTATGAGAAGTTCAATGCAATAACAAGCAAGCAATTGATACATCAGTCATACTTGGGAACAATGTATTGTAATATCATAAGTTAGTCACGCGAAAGCATACAAACAGCAAATATACAAAGCGAACCTTTGTCAATGCCAATGGCATCCAAAGCATCCACCTCAATCATGAAGTCGTCACGAAAGAATATGAATCCGACGATTGAGAAGAGATATACAAGAATAACTCCGAGCACAGCAGTGAGTAAAATGGAACGGCCGTTCTTTGTGACCGAACGGATTACATTCAGCAGCGTCTCCTCTCGGTAGATAATGTCAAGAAGCTACATCACAGAAACAACGGATTCATAGCAACTATCTTGTTCAATGCCAAATGACTCACTGACAATTACACAGAGTGCACGTTACGCTAACTACAGATTTGGGATGTTTTCTTGTTGATGCAAAAGCAAAGTATAGTCCTTACTGAGCCATATGGACCCACTGTGAGGCAACGATGTCTGCATTTCATGTATGTAGCAAGAAAAAAGCAGTAAGGTCTAACTTCCACTTGTCGTGTTGTATGTCACTTTACCTGACAGGTGCACTACCTGCACTACACTGGAAAAGTTACAGTATACTCATGATAATATATATCTTTCATTTTGCCAAATGAAGACAGAAAACACACACAAGATGAAAATAAGATGACACAAAAAAGAAAACGACACAAAAGCCTAATAACTAAATAAATAGAAATACACAGAAACACGAGTAAGATTAGAACATGTGATCATAAAAATAATGGCATTAGTGTTCGAACCAGAGATGACAGATGCAACTCGCTAAACAATTTGGAGGAATACAATGACTTCAATGTACAGAATGTGCAGAAACTCAACTGTTATTTCTGCAAGCAAAAAACTGCTATTTCTACCTTGTCTACAAGACAGAACGCTCGAACAAACAAGGCAGTAAAGAACTACTTCAGAATGATGCATTGGTTTACCAGGAGACTGTAGAAGAATTCATGAACACAGAGGCCGAGCAAGCTGACGATGACGTAGCCAGCGTGGTAGACAAAGTTGAAGTCAATGAGTATTTTGTGCCAACGCTTGGTGAACGTGCCCCAATTACCCATTACACTCACCGTCAGCAAGCTACTGTTCAACACCTGAACCATGCCAACATATCAGTCAGCCAGCAAGAAAATAAAGACAATATAAAAATCACTTTAAAATGAAATACACTATGCTAACGAATGCTGAATTACGACTTATGTGCAGCATGCTAAACAAATAAACGTACTGAAAGATGTATACAGGGTGGACCAAATTAAATGAGGCCATGCACTTCAGCTAATAACTTCAGAAGTGCTGCTAGGATCTTCACTATTTTTGGCAGCGACAACATAATGTGCATGCATACATTAATTATGCAAAATAAAGTGGCGCCATCTGGTAAATGAAAGGCATGGTAATGAATAACTATCAGCCATCGTCTTTCGTTATGTTGATCAAAGCTCTAAAAAGTAAAAAATATCACAGTTAATTTAACAAATAACAACAATGACTGACATCATTGTGAGATAGTTAATTACTACCATCACTGGTGTCAAAAATTTAAGTAAGCACAAACGTTCTTTGTTTTTTTGTATGGTGTAATAACAGAAAATGTTTTCATAATCATTTTTATTCGCTAGATGGTGCCGTAGCATTTTCTTAAATTAATAGCTAAAACTTACAGATTCTGATGAAGAACGAAATGATGTTGAAGTTTGCCAAGAATGGTTTAGATCCGATCGGTATATCCGAGTTACAAACTATAGAAATCTTTTACCACTATTAACTGAAGTCATCAACAAATTTTTCTCCTACTGACCACCATGAAAACAAAACCAGACACTACGGCAGAAAAGCATAGTGACATTCACTAAAAATCACTTAACAATGACACACAATGCAAACCACTGCTGAATCATGGCTTACGTTCAGCACGCCCAGCAGTATAAGAGTCGGCTCAAGTCCAATAGAGAAGATGCATCTGACGATGACCGTAATGACAAATGTGAAGTAAGACGAGCGTCGTGGCATGGTGATCGCCACAGCCAGAGATACGAACATTGTTGTCCACACCATACCAGACACACGACTGTCCAGCTCTGTCACACAGGCACGTGTCAATATGAAACATTCTATCTATTACATTACACAGCACGTCACGTCAGTCACAAGTAAGTTTAGTATTCTATACCATACATATCCTGGCACTGAAATGCCGAAGTACTGACAACAGAACCTGCAATAACCAAAACAGTACTCAAAACATAAAAACCAAGCTGACTCGTAGTTAAGAAGAAATACAATAAAAAAGTAAGATATGTAATCAATGTGCTTAAACAACGCAGACATACCGCCAGTGTTAGAGCCAAATGGATAGAAGAAAGCCACAAGCAGATTGATGAGGATTGCAAAGTTGAAAGACATGCAGCTCCAGAATGACATGTGTCGACTCAGCCAGAACAGCTTCGACTTCGCTAACAACAACACCAAAACATTCACTCCTCATGCAACTTGCTTATGCTTTTTGTTCAACTGGCCGACTGAATACGAGTAACATTAAGCAAAGTTTTACATCACATGCGACACAAGTCATTTTGGAGAATGAGCAAGAATTCTCACGAGCTGAAAACTATTCCTGTCACCTGTCTGTTACAGATGAATTACGTAGTAGTGTAGTATTAGGTTTTCTCTTGCTTACTTCCAAATTTCAGTGATGTGACTGGTAATCTTGTGAAGTTAGAGGAAGGTGGTTCACTGTGGTCACAGTGCTAGAATGACGCTATGCGGAGCTGATGATGAGATAATTAAGGAAAAATATGAGCATAAGATATCAGCAACGACTAATAGTGTACCTCGCAGTTTCTTCTGCCAGAGCATTTCTGTAAACAGCTTTTCATGTTGGTGAAAGAAGTCCGTCACTTTGCTGTTCTGGTCATCACGCTCAGCAGTCACAAAGACACGATGCTTCGTCTCTGGAGTGAGGTACTCACAGATCTCCGGAATAGGAAAGACTATCTGCTCCATGGTGCGATCACTGCGGACGACCTCAATCTGGCCTGTATGCTGTGAGTAGTACTCCAGTGCTGGGTCGGTATGTAGCTCACCATGCATGTCGGGTTGGGTCGGACGCAGCTGGTCTGACAGTTCCTTGTTGTTACGTGCCAGCTATGCAGATACATGCACGTATCTCAAATATACACAAAAAATAAATTAGACTGCTTTTAAACAATGCTGGCCTATGCGCATTAGGCACAAGTTTACATCACACTGTCAACATCTCTGCTGTTTTGGGACAATGAGACAACAGAATCATAAAAAAGCCGAGCCAACTTGAAAACATAATGCCTCCAGCACGTACCTAGGTGGCATAGGCATACAGATGTTTAGCAAAATGGGCATGTCGTGGAACAGTCTCTTTGCCTGGCAAAAAACAAAGAGCCTTTATTTAAGAAAAACCCAGTCCCCTTCTAACAGCATTCTGTAGCCTTTGAAAAACCAGCGGAATCTGTTCAGCCATTTCCAAACAACTAGTTCAGAAATCAAAAATATGACTTTCAGAGGGTGCTACAGCCTCAAGTCATTTAAAGATCACTAAAATTCTGACATTGTAAAACAAGCACACATGTTATTCACCATTTCATCAGATAATCTTGTACTGGTTTTGCCATTAATTTCACACTATATTGCGTAGTTATCAACAATAAACGTCTACATCATGTTGAAAGATTGTGCATCGGCACTCTGAACTGGCAAGGATTGAGTACAATTAGCTATGACACGTGTTCACTGAAATGTTTTCTATGATATAGTACTAATACAGTGTCTGAAAAGACACAAAGATATCCTCAATAAATCCACACATAAACCAAGTAAGTAAACCCGACTATCTCCATCTCGTGCAGAAAAAAAACACAAATGGTCACCTGATGTGCAAGTATGTAGATGTTGTGACCAACTTCACGAAAGTTTGCTCTGTTATTGTCGGCATCCTCATCAGCTTGGCCTCCATCACCCGCTGCCATACCGTTGTCTCCTTCCTCATCCTCCAATGCTTCTACTTCATGATATGCTCTCTTTGCTTCATCAACCTATGCATACAATGCACCACGTACTTATTACTATAGCTGTTTAATGATTTTTTATGCCTCTGCTACCCAGGTCAACTCAGCCTTCCATCCCTCCTTGGTTGGTAAATGAGGACCAGCTTTGGCTGGGAAGTAAACACTAGCCTTGTGTTTGTGGTTTCGCAGTATAAAGCTGGTGTCTCGCCGATGGCTAGAAAAACGGCAATTAACGCTGCTCCATTGGCACATATGCCTTGCGAAGTACTTCTACTTACTTTACTGATACCTAGATAAGTGCTGTAGGCATTATGCACTTGGACAAGCACTGCCCGATTCTGTATGTCCGTGACTGTGTGACAGTGATGTGAACTTAAAGGTTACAGCAGAGTCAGAGTGGCAGAGGCATATAAATTACTATCTAAATGCATTTTCCAGTTTCAATTACATTAGCTGTGCGGCCAATTATTTTAACTGCAGATTAACAGAAGTTTATTAATAAACTAAAAACAAGACATGATACAAACAAGCAGCTGGAATCTCTGAATGCTGACAAGTATTCGCTCGGCATTCTCACTGTCATGACGGCTTTCCATGATCGCCAACAGTAGCTTTGATGCACTGTTCTGTCAACAACACAACCAAACAAATACAGCTAACAATTTGTCATGAACAGTTGTAATCCTACAGACATGCCTGCAGCCCTAATAAAACTGTCCTCAAAACAAACATCACTTGTAATCTGCATACTACGGTGATCACCAAGATCAGCAACTCCAATCAGATGCAGCACTTGGCACAGTCTGACTTTCTCTCCACTTCATGTGGTGATCACAGTCTTTTCATTGCACAATTATAATGTTACTCCTTCAATACCTGCAAAGCATTACTTTCTTTCTCAGTGTATGTACTCTGTACAGCTTCTTGGTATACATAAACCCGGTGTCCACAGAAAACATGTCAACATTGGTAAAATACAGTTTAGTACAATCTCAATACCATTCCCGATGCTAAACAATATCACAGCACTAAAGGAGTGTGTACATGTAGCATACATCTGCCAGTATTCAAAAGTATTCAAAAATGCAGCAAAACTTTCAGGTGTACTCTCAGCTCTACTATGCTGACATTGACATATATAAGAACTGTGAAAGATGCAGCTGTTAACCTTGAGCTGCAGCACCAGATCAATGCGTTGTTTGCGCAGTGGATTGATGTCACTGAGCAGAAGTGCTATAATAATGTCCAGTCCATTACTCTCGTGACTTGCAATAACATTCTGTACAACAACCGCAACAACGCAGTAACTCAAACACTTAAAGTGCAAAGAATAACAAAAATTATAATTGTACTATGGTCACTTATATTGTGCCTCCTACATATAGCTCACTGCATCCTAGAACAGGAAAACAGAAAGCAGCATCTGACAGTCTTAAAGTGACCGCGAAGTACAGGTGCAGCAAACCATTTCAGACACGGTAATGCTCCACAGCAGGAAAGGGAACTGTTGGCAGGTGAGAAGTAATGGCTGAGTTTACAACTATGTTACATGTGGGTCAACTGCCTAAATGCTGCTTTGGCTCCGGAGCTAAAAACTTTACACGTCACTATATACAACAATATAACCATCGGTACATTTTGCAGCTAAGTTTTTGAATGCATAAACATCAAAGCAACTTACACTAGCCAGCCTCATGTATACTTCAGTCAGTTAAAATCTAAACTTGTTAACTAATGAAAAATTGGATCTACCAATGATCCTCATGCAAGCCACAAAAAGCTTCGTGTAGATTTATGCAGATCAAAGTTGACCAAAAAGTTATACCGGGCGCAGCCCGGTCTGGGCCGAAGGCCGGGCCGGCTGCGGCCATAGTAAGATCGTGCGCGTGTGCGTATTGAATTGGCCGTTGCCACTATTGACTAGTGTAGTTTCTGAGAGTGACGGAAGTAGTTTCTCTCAGCGTGACGGAAGTACTCACGAAAACTACGAAAAAGCGTGAAATTTTTCTTTTTGCAAAGGCCTCTGAAGCTGAAATTTGCACATGCGTTCGTCGTCGATATTTGACGTCTTTTGCTGGTCTCCATTTTGAAAATTAGCCAGGATTGACAGAGTTAGATGCTGCCGAAGATCGGCAAAACAGCCAATTGTGTGTATCTAAAACTCCGAAACAGCGGAAACAAGACAGCCATTTCGCAACAAATGAATAATTGGGCGTTGGTTAATGTCGTATCACAACAGTAATTAGTGCACTTCAGAATCGACAGGTAAGTAGTAGACAAATTGAATGTATTGTTCTATAATGTGAACTTTGTAATAATAATACTAGTCAAATTCTTCTTTTTTTAGTGTTAGAAATCTGAAATAAAAGTGTGGTT
>Ga0126335_1001062_pt1 | contig 14753 bp, 9 predicted proteins | sample OlaspJWI45metaG_FD_108409 | JGI IMG/M metagenome (GOLD analysis project Ga0126335, IMG submission 108409) | Marine gutless worms symbiont microbial communities from Oahu, Hawaii - Olavius sp. 1 OAHU.JWI-45 metaG | ecosystem: Host-associated > Annelida > Digestive system > Unclassified | place... | reverse complement strand
CATTGGTGTGACGTGCTCATACCGAGAAGATCGATGTATCAGTCTGGCGGCGGCATTGAGAACCGACTGAAGTCAACTGAGCTGAGACGCAGGAAGTCCTGCGAGTGTTGCGTTGCAGTAGTCAAGACGTGGCATAACCAGCGACACGACCAGCGAATGGAACACAGAATCGGACACTGAGTGTCGGATGCTGCGGAGCTGTCGTAACACAGCAAAACATCGGGACACCGTACGCGACACACGAGACCGCATAGCGACATTGCTGTCTTAGCCTATGCTGGTAGTGTAACTACAACACAGATGATGCTTAGTGAGTAAGTAGTGGCAAGATAAACACTGTGTGTGCTAGGCAATGCAGCAGCAAGTGATTTACCCTTTCCAGCACTCGAATGCAGCGCTCAACACGATGCAAGTGTTCCCTCATCACAGCTGAACTAACACTGCTGCGTGAACGAAGCTTCTCCACGCATCTATCAACTACAACAGATGCCAACATCACAATCAACATGACCTCATTCACTGTATGCAGTTACTCATGGATGTTGTAGTTTCAGCAACTACAACAAATGCTGATATTAATGTCTTTCTCTGTTCTGTTTGTTTCCTGGTGGGTCACGGCATTATCAGCTATGATACCTAGCCACAGTCAGTGCTGAGGTCCACTGCACCGCTTCAGTGTGGCACAAGGGTGTTGTGGCTTGTGCTATGCTGAGTGGTACTGTGTCTGCAATGCAAAGATTGAGTATCTGCATCTTTAAGGTGAATGGCTTACTTTGCAGATTTCTCAGTAACAGGTTCACATTTGTGCAGCTCCATCCATACACGCTGAATGAAGGTCTAATACTGTACACCATCCAGCTAAGGCAGGGATGGGCAAAGTGCGGCCCGCGGGCCGCATGCGGCCCTCGGATTCCAATTGTGCGGCCCGCTGACAGCAGGAAAGAATATTCAATGTGCGGCCTATTCTAACGTCCTGAAACACTTGAAAATTTCAAATTTAAGTTTTAGATGCACCTGTGTACTGAATTACTTTCTTAACTGTACTTTAGTTTACTATACCAGTTTGTCACTATGTCTTTTACAGTCACATATTGGTGTTGTTCTGTAGATTAGTTTCAGTTTCAATTTCATATGGCACATTTGCGGCCCGCGCCTGTCGCCCCAAAAAATTTTGGGGCCCTCGTCAAAAAATATATGCCCATCACTGAGCTAAGGCAATTTGCAGCATAGCTTTACAGTCCGAGTAAACTTCAATGCATGCAGAATGGTGACACACTCAGTCTTTTTAGGCAGCTACGCATACAACGATCAGCCTGTGATGTCCGTCTGTCTGCATGTGATTGGTCAGTGCAGTAGACACATACAGGACTTGCCGTGAGATTCTAGTACAAATTACGTCATAACAGCCAGCACTCAAAAGGATGATAGTGACTCGACAGTGTATAATACAGCTCGGCCAAAGTGACGATGACGGCAGTACACACAAGACGAGACTGACCAGTGATGACAAGCTGGTCAAGACCACCGAGTGTACGCAGAGTGTCTTTGAACCAGTCACCAGCCTGCTTGGACGTCAGACTCAGCAGCGTCTCCATCACCAGGTGACCCGGCTACAGTTACAGCACACAGTCATTCACACAGCACAAATCACAAACAGTCAAGTCAACACAACGTATCTCATGTGAGAAATGCCCCATTCAGCAAATAAAAATGAAAACGAGTCCTTCTGGTGACACATCTTTCTAGGCAATCAACTGCACTGATACTGACATCCAAACTAGCAACAATCAAGAGTAAAATAATCCCAAGATGATAATGCCTTAGCCGAGAACACATAAAAACCTACACCAGAATCAACAAATACCAGTCACCTACAAGAAATGCTTAACTGTGCACAGTACAGCACACTGCAGTCTCAATCCTCTTATCCCTTAGACAATCACCGCAGCTCAGCTGCAGTGCTGTCCATATGAGAAAGGGTGATAGTGGCTATGTGTTTAGTTGCTCCAACTGATAAATTAAGTGTCACACAGTAAAGTGCACACTATAGACCCAAGTATAATATAAAAAAAATTTGACTGACAGTAATTATTACTGTGAAGCGTCACAACATTGGTACAGCAGTACAGTAAGTTAGTAGTGATCATATCGATTAGACGATGTTGCAATATCGATCGCGAATGTAACCATCTCACGATATCGTAGAGCACTGATGTCGCACGATACCACACACACACATACATGTCGCTGCCATTCGACAAACAAAGTGTGTCAGTAGTCTAAATGTTGCATTATTATTTGATTGTGCGAATGGATGGCCAGTCACGCCCAAACACTCACAAACAACATGACCACCCACGCATCTCTGCCAATACAGCGGCGGCGGCAGGGAGATGAGATTGCTTTCATCAGTGACCACTTCACCACTGTCCAGTACCTAGAGGCCTTACTGCACGCTCTGCTCACTCTCTCCCACCTTCATGGCGGACACAGACAATGCTAATAATTCAAGCAGTAGTAATACTTAATCCTGTCAAGAGACCGCATGTAAACAAACACAAGTGTGCATTATGATTTGTTAATAAGCATCATAGACGCAGGCTAATTAAGTAGTTCGCAAACCAAACTGAGATGCTGGTAATTATACATAACTAAACCAACGTTTTCTGCATTGCCAGTGTCTGCAGTGGCGTGGGAAAGACGACTCGACACAGACAATAGTTTACCATGCAGTAGTGGGCTTGATTGCCCTCCTCTCCCCTCCCCTCTACCGGCGGCGTGCTTTGATCACTGCCGCCATCTACATTACTTACAGCTGCACATTCAGCCACTTGTAGGACTGTTTAGTTCAGTGAACTGATAAAGACCTCATCACTATTTGCCAACTACATACATCACCACTTCTGGGCCAAAGATAATGCAATTTAGGCCTAATACTACATCTGTCGTCTGTCATTTTAGCAGCAATTGTTCGCGACTGTGGACCAAATGGAACACGTAATATCGCAAGCTGGAGAAGGAAAGACTCAGACAATGCTGATAACTGGCGTCCAATGCACTGCAATGTATGGGGGCCAGTATATCGTACAATATCACGATATGAAACACCACGATATATCGATTAGCACTTACTGCTACGATATAAACGCTATAAGTTAGTTGCACTAAAAATATTTGCAAACTGATCTCTTCACTCAGTAGACACCGTAATACGTCTTTGCAGCTTCACATATAGTGCACTAAATCTGTCACCTTTAAGAATAATGATGACCAACTGTTCCAATTCCAACTCATGAGAATCATAAGTATAAATACAACACACATGTTCAACAACACGGGATGACCAATAAAACTAACTGCGAGAAAGAGACTGACCGCCATGTTATTGAGTGTCACAGTTGAGTGTCCACCAGTCTGGTTCACAATGTCACGCAGTCTCTGACGACATCGACACAAGTCGTTGTCATCATTACTAGTTGACTGACGAGCACTGTCAACGCTGAGCAGCTGCAGCATCAACTGAAGGCTGGCGGCATCAATGTGCATCGACAGGTGATCACGAGACATCATGTACATCACGGCCGATGTACACAGTGCCAGCCTCTGTGTTCACAGACAGACACTAAGCTTACACTGTGAGACAACACATACAGGGCAATAATAATAATAATAATAATAATAATAATAATAATAGTCCGACTGGAGGGCGCGGTTGTGATGCGGCAGCCGATTCCACTCCAACGGGCAAGTACATCACACGGTGTGTCTGTTAACTCTGTTTACTTCCCAGCCATTAGGCCAATACCAAATCATACTGCTTGGTGACAGAGGCACATACACAAGTGCAAATAGCTTGCCCAAGGTTACTAGGCAGCAGAACCTGGCCAAGACTCGAACCTGTTACCAGATCACAGATACGATGCTCTACCAAGTGAGCCACCAAGACATAAAGACAGCACACTGAGCACAGCATTTCCACACTGCACTTCACTGACACAACAGTCATCAGTTATATACACAATGCTGACAACTAGCTACCACTGTATTGCAAATGTAAGTATGCAAGTAACAGTACTTCTAACCTCGTGTGGGTTCCGGGGCTTAGAACAGACCCACTCCATCTCCTGGCCGGATTTCGTAAGAGACGACTAAACCAGGCAACCCTCAACCTCCGTGGCCTCATCTGATTACTGATGATGGACTGGAGTGAAAGAGGGAACATTCGGAAGAGGGTCCCCTTCCACAAGAACTCAGCTCTTTGCAGCTGACATGCGAACCAGTCATGGTTCAAAGGAAGAAGAAACCCTCAGGCGCCCAACTTAAGCACCCAAGGAAACAGAAAGAACACCATATATCAGTTAGAGACCTCCTGTGGTTTTTAACATCCTTACGGAGGTTTTCATAATACCCTGGTAAGAAATACCAGGGGCTTTACTGGAGGATGGACTGTGGGCCCATCTGCGGCCTGGTTCTACGAAGGACAACTTCGCCTCCACCGAAACTGGAAACAGTACTTCTATGGAACTTACGGTTAAAGCAAAAGTGTTTTCAGTTGCCATTTGAACTGTTTATAGCTGACGTCCTGGCACAAGTAAAATGGTAGAACGTTCCAGCAACAGTGAAGCTCCTTCCACTAAAGCTGTTGTACGTACGAGCAACAAGTAGCATGTCTCGTCATCTGCTGCTGACAAAATTGTCTATTTCCATGCATCACAGTCATTCATCTAAAGCCTGTGTCAATGTTTGGCTTCAATTCAATGGCACATTACACTACTACAACTGCAACACAGTCAGCAGAAAAACAACAACCGAGTCACAGACCGAGTCTTGTGCTGCATCGTGCAGTGCAGACAACATCTTCATGAACGTGTCGTGAGCACGAATGTGCATGCGGAACGCAGACGCCGAGCATTTGGCTGCCAGACTGACAGCACTGACAGCGACACAGACAACCAACTTCAGCAAGTCTTTTGACGTTTTAACTAGGTAACAAAGCTTATCTAACTGTACATTGGCAAAGGTCATGCCTCACACTGAAACTACTACTGGGTATTCATATGACTACTATCAATATCCACAATATGTTTCAGCAAGCACCTCACGCACGATCATCATCAACATTGTTACTGTCACACATAACAGAACTTTTTTTACTTGAAACCAGTTACTTAACACATTGGCTACCAGCTCATGTTTCATCCAAATGCCAAAAGTGGAAAGCATGGACAGAACTGTGTATACGTCAGCACTTGATGTACTGCCACGACAGCAGTTCACAGATGACATACAATATGACCACTTACTTCATTAGTGGCATGCGACATGGCAAAATATTTGGCAAGATATCTCATCACATCACTGGCGGTGAAAATGTTAATGTTACAATGACAAAGTTCAAATTTTATCACAATTCAAAGTTGAAACCTGTAGACCAGCATGAACCTAGCACAGACCTGAGGCAGCGCGTCGGTACAGGCTGGGTGTCTGAGAGTCCATCGAGAATGTATTCAATGTCGTCACAAAACTCCTGCGTCTCACCATACTCCTGACACTCATGAGCCTCCTTCACGTTGCGGACCACTGTATACAGCTGCAGCAACAACATCAACAGTTTATCAGCTCTCAGAATACACAATGGCAACAACATCCTAAGTACTGTGTCAGCCACCGATCACCACCTCTACATTCTGACAAGTGCCATCTACTCACAACAATTTCCACTTTCCATCAACTGATCACAAATCCGCAGATGAACAAATCTGCAAGCATCATAACACTGGTACCAGCACAGCAGCTGGGTCTACACTTTGTGTTCCTACAGCTTTGTTCTCATCAATAAAGTCACATTTATCGGCTCCTTATAAACTTTACAACTTCACAGCTAGCTATTACAATGAAAGCCACTGAATCTAAAGCACAGTTTCTCTTTGAAGCCTGAAAAATATCATGTGCTGTGCTATAACAGCAGATAATAATATGCATCATCAAACAGTCCACAACAGTTGCTACCATTTTTTGGTCGCGGCTAACTTTAACCTTGGTGCTTCCCGTCGACGACTGGCTGGATGCAGAGAGTGACAGACTGATGTTGTGACGCAATGCTGATGAAGCTGATATCGGAGGCGTCTGTATGTCAGAGTCGATGTCATCAAAGACAGATGCAGACACAGACTGTGTGGCCACGGCTGATGATACATTACTGCTGGCTGATGACGACAGCTGTGATGAATTTGCCACGTAATTCTACACAACAATGACTTGTAATATGACAAAGAACTCTATAGAAAGTAGGCAAAGGCGAATCTACTTAAGGAAATGACACAGAAAAAATTGCAACAGTTTTGATATGATGGTTTACGTAAAATGACTGACATTAACAGGTATTATAGTGAGCAATAACAAAGCAGAATAGCCAGGCTGCACAGAACAAATGCACTCACAACATCAAATACTAGCTACTGATCATATCGATTAGGCGATATCGCGATATCGATCGCGGATGTGTCTACTTTACAATATCGTGGCCCACAGATATCGTATGATATTACCGACGACTGGCACAGACAGCATTCACAGAAACACTGAAGCATACAAGCACGCACATGTCACTGCAGCATTTGACAATGCATATCAGTGACAATAATCAGGTCATTTGATCGCGAGAATACATGGCCAGTCGACGACAGGATGTTGCAGTGGCGGCCGCTGCCTTCCCATCGACATAGTAAATAAACAACATGACTACCCACGCCTCTCAACTGCCGCCCACCTACACTGGCATAACTTTGTTGGTGGTCTTTCACTCCTCACCTGTGTGTGGTCGTCTGGCAGTCTGCATCAGTCACTCAAGCTTCCGTGACTATACGACAGGTGTGCAGACTGCGGTTGGATAAATTTTGCTGATCTACAGACTGACATCAACTGCTGTTCGCTGGCAAGTTCATCTCTGTATGAATGCTAAGAGTCTCTGCAAAGCTAAGATTAATTTGGATGATACGGTAGCAAGTAGCCGTATATCATATACCACTGTTTCTCAAGTAATAACTAATAACTTAATGAGTATCTAGTACTTAGGCCATCACAAATGAATTACATCCTGACTGTGTACCTAAGACAGCACAACACTGCAGATGCATGTGCAGATCTTTGACGAAAATTGCGGACTAACGCGGACTCAAAATTTAAGGATCCACACACCTCCACTGCAAAAGCCAATGGCTTATTCAAGTTTGTCTGTCGGCATTGTATAATTTGCAAATGAAGTAATGCCCCTAAACTGCAACATTAACTGTCTTTGAAGTTCAGTCATTAAAATGATACAGACGAACTGCCATACGACTGGTGCATGATTACCACTTTTTGGTGCCATGAATAAATTCTCGCACTTGCTCACGAGATCACTCATACATGACATGCAGATATAGACCTACTGTTTGATCTTGCCGCCTACCACCCACAGATACGCTTGTTCGCACTGCACGATCTCGCGTGTGGCAGCCGGTACTGATCAAGGTTACTGTAGACACTTTACTATCCACACAAGCCGCTCCACGCTTACACAATGGACTATGCATTCCAAGAATTGATAATACAGATGACAGAACCATGCCATACCAGAATGCCTGGGTACTCTGTTGTCATACTGCGTTATGTGGATATTGTACAATATAGCGACATGAAACGCTGTGATATTTTGATCAGCTATGGCCTACGATATGAACACTAATAATAGCACAGAGCTTTCAAAAAGCACTGTGGGACTAGGTTTGCATTTGTTAAGGCAATCCAAAAATGCTGGAAACCACAATACTTAATGTCATATTATAGAGTTTGATTTTGTACGTCTGTGTTAATGCACAGCTCAATAACCTACCACAGATATTGGTTACATGACACATCTGTGAAATACTGGGCTTAACTTAAGAAGCAAATTTTCGAAATAACTATAGTGAGGTTATCACAAATGGTATACCTGACAAACACATGATAACTGCAATCTCAACATCAGACAAGCAGCCTTTCACTGGCTTAGTCATTTCATTCACTTAATTACAAAAAACAAGTGACAACATGTGAACACTTTAAAACGAGTGTATGTTACGTCTCACTGACCAAATCATCGGAATCATTCCACTGTCGGGGGTTGTACACTGCTTTTGTTCGCACAGTATTCTATCAATACATACCACAACATATTCAGTAAAAGCACATATAACTCATGCTACGAAGTAACTGTTAAGACACTCGATATAATTATGTTAAGAATCTTGTTGTTGAAATAATGCTTGTGCAGTGAGTGAGCAGTTTCTTAACGGCACATCGGCACATAGAAGGCCATTTCAGTGCAGTTTTGCCAAATGTCAGTTATTTAGCTTCATTTCCATACAGCAGCAGCACTATGAGAAACAAGTAAACTGCGACCACTGCTGATACCACAGTTCTAATATTCAAGAGCTGCTCGTCACACTTAGCCATAAACAAACATGAACTTAGGCTTTCATTTCTAAATGTCCATTTTTGATACTTACCAAGGGTTACTGAGGTGAGGTTAAGCAACTTCAGTGTAATGGTATCTATCAGTGTAGTTGCTCTACATTTGGTACATTTGGTGACAATGCCAGCAAGCTCACAGAACCAAAACAGCAAATATCATGGAAGACAATACCACTTCACAGCATTTTGACGATGTGACATACAAGTAATATCACCTTTTGGTTATTCACTGTTTTAGTTCTGCAGGTTTGCTGGTATCACCCTTAAAAGGCATTGTATATCCATAAACTGTAATAAAAATGCAATACCTTCCGTGAACCTTTCAGCAATCTGCGAGTAGATGTATTTGTACTAACAGATGTGGCAGCGGCAGTAGTAGCACTACTATTAGGCTCATTGTCTGGACTACCATCAGTTGCAGAATCAACACTAGTCTTCCGTCTACGTGATTTTGACTGACGCAAGTTAATGCTAACTGTCTCATTCTTCTTACTTCCTAAGCCACTAGTACTCTTATGTGGCGAACAGTCTGTCAATGTTTTGCTATTAGTTTTTGTAAATAAGGAACTTCCATAGTTGGTGGTGTCAGACGACCGAGTTCCTGATAGAGTTTTGGAGGTGTTACTAGCTTGATGTAATAAAGTAGCAGATTGCAGCGCACCAGATTTCCGTGGTAATGGAAATACTGTCAGTAAAGTCCCTTCATCGTCGTCGTCGTCAATGTTCTGCTGCACCCGTTTACTATGACGCAAGCTAACCTGTTTCTTTAGTGGACTCTCAGGTCGATTACTCTTACCTGCTACGCTATCAGGCAAATGTCCTGATTCACTACTAACATCAGAGCTGGACTGAGAGCTATGGCTGGCAGGTGAATGCCACTGGGAAGACAATAGCTGAGAGAAGTTGTTGACAAACACCTTCATCCGTTCAGTCGTCTTAGATGGCGATTCACTGTGGCTGCGTGTGCTCCTACGATCAGGACTACACTCATTTCGATCAGATGAACCTGCACTTTTGATTCCATTAGACCGACACTTTGTACCATCTGTCTCTCGTGAATCTCCTTTACCACTCAGTCTCACTGTCGCCGTGCTGTAAGCAGATAATCCATTCCTCTCACCAGCAGCAGAATCAAAATTCTTCAGCTTTGCCCTCACAGCAGTCTGGCTTCTTTTCATATTATCAACAGATAGCTGTGTGCCACTCACATCATCACGACTTGCTGGCTGTTGCTCCTCTGTATCAGACGACTTCATATGTTTCCTTCTTGGCTTCTCTCTAACAGTACATTCTCTATTAACAACATAACGTCCATCTTTCACATCAACAGTTTGCTTTATAGCAGTATCAGTGGCTATCTTCTGACTAAGATTTTCCTTTCTCGACTTCTTCACAATATTGTCATCATCAGAGTCAAATGAAAATGGATCATCACCATGGGACGATGGGGACAGTCTACGCTGGGGTAATGTGCGTGTGGCATGACTGATGCGTTTAAACGACGCACTGCCCCACTTTTCTGCTGTGGCAGTAGCACGAGCAGGTGGCCGAGATGTGCCACGAAACACCTCATCAAATGTCTGTTCGGCACGAGAAACATCAGCCTGCCTCGAACGACGTCGACCATACGTCTTAGTGACAACTTGTGGCAATGCCATGTAACTTGATTCAACCTATAGCAACAGCACACATCACTGTACTTGAAGTTGCTCAATAATGTAAGTAAGCATTAAAATCTGACTCAACTTCAAGGCCTAAACTCATCAGTCATTGCTGAGCCGATAGCACTAATGCAGACAATGGTGAAGTGGCCTACCCTAGATAAATAACGTAACGCAGTGGCTATGCCCCTGAAAAACGGGAGCTGATTTTCGGCAAAAGGCTATGCCCCCAAATAGAATCAGACTGTCTATTCACAAAGTTGGTCGTTTCCTCCTGTCAGTAATATAGGCTATCTACTCAAACCGTTGCACATGCAAACATTAGTCTTTTTTCATTAGATTTATCTCGATTATTTCTGTATGCTAGTAAGCTGCCTTCCTCACAGTGTGGCGTTTGATCATTAAACGTAGATCACTGTCTTTCAGTAAGTCTGAACAGTTGGGGCTGGCTGTTAGCAGTGCCGAAAACTGCCGCATCACCAGACGCACTGTTGTCGATCCATTGGCCAGTTTCACCCCTAGCTATAGAGTCAGTGCACTGAGCCATGCTCCATGTATCAGTTGTACAGCTGGTGAAGTCCGCCGACTACCAACTCCACCAGTTCCATGCCCAATATCCTATACAGCCGTCTACTCTTAGCATTTTTCAGACCAGGTTGAGAGATCGCCGATCTGTCGCTAGACTTATCAATCATAAATGAGTCTTAACAATGACACAAAGCCTATAAGCCAACCGTATGAATAACATCGGTCAAACAAAATTACAGTGAACTCCATTTAAGTGTAATTGTAATTTAACTAGTAATCATATCGATTAGGCAATATTGCAATTCTGATCACAAATATGTTTACTTTATGATATCAAGGCCCACAGATATCCTATCATATCGTGCATGACCAGCACAGACCGCAGTCACAGAAACACTGAAGCATACATGTATGCAGTCGCACACACTGCCGCGGCATTCGACAAACAATGCAGATCAGCGACAATAATCAGGTCATTTGATCGTGTGAATAAATGGCCAGTCAGTGACAGGATGCCACTGTGGCGGCCTCCGCCCTCTCCATTAACAAACAACACACCCACCCATGCATCTCTACTGCTGCGGATAATGGCATAACTTTGTTGGTAGTCTCTTACTCACATGGGATATGTCAATGCATACTCTTCACCCGTGTGTGGTCATCTGCCAGACTATGCACCATATATCATTAAAAATGCAAGTAGACCGAAATGAAGTGTAACAGGATTATAGTTCTTGAAGTAACTGTTGTATAGAAAATGTTAAAATTACATGTGAGCATGGTGGAAGAAGTAAAGTGGCCATGAGGTCACAACAACGGTTTTGATACGACCGAAACTTTATGCCAAAATTCCATGATTTTTAGGTAACTGACGTGCGAATGTACTTAGTTACATTCTGTTAACTTATAAAGCAATTTTTTTGTAATTTTCCTCGGAAATGTGAAATACAACAAAAGTTTGTGTTCTTATTGAAGCACCGTGTATTGCACAAGTGTGTTGTTCGACACTGCAAGAACTGCAAGGAAAACTGCTAATGCAAACTAAGCCTATACAGGCATGCCACACACCAACACTGCACACAAAGTAGGCAGGATATATTTATGCACATTCCTCTAACTGTCATTAATAAATTTTTGTTTCAATTAGAAGATCTGACACTGCTAATGCAAACTAGACCTATACAGGTAATACGAAGTTAATTAGTGCAAGTCAGTTTCTTACGTACTAGCCAAGTCCGTGCCTAATGACTCGTGTCCGTGCTAACTATCACAGTAATAGGCCTATCCTTATTGACGATGACGGTGTAAATCATGAGCAAATGCACTGGTCGGTCTCATCAGCTTAATAACGATTCAGCTATTATGTGATCATTCACGATGAGTTGAATTACTGACTGAATTACTTATTTGTTGATTATGGTGTGACGGGCAAATCTTCATGCTGTAAGCCTAACTTGTCATGATTCTTTCATCTGTCTACGTTTATAAAAACTTTCCAATAATACCACAGGTTTATATTCATGTGGTCCTAGCGGTCTCTGAACCATGGCAATCACTTATGACTTCACGGTCGCTTACAGTGTTTAGTAGTACCGCCTAGTTATACGTAAACAATGTCGTGCTCGATGCAACAGATGCGTAAATGTTTGAAAAGTAATTTTTCAACGCTACATGTGACTGAAAAAGTGTGTCGCTGCATAGAACAAATGATAATAGGGCAATACAGGTACGTCAACACTTAATAAAATGTTCACAACAGACTTAATACACTCAGCATGTGTGGAACTGAATGCAAATGTGTTCAAACATGCTACTTGAGAACTCTGTGTAGACTGAAAATTTCTGCTTTCTGGTAATTATTTCTGCATATTATTATTTGCTGTCATTTGTAAGTCATAAAAATGGCGATTATCAGCACCGGACGTATTCAACACCTTATTTGGACAAATTTCTGTGCGTCTTGTTGTTTTTTTAAAGAATGTACCCACCCAAAACCACACGTTTTATACTCGGTCCCGCTAGAGTTGTCGCAGTTAGTAGTGACTTTGGATTGCATTTCCGGTCAAAAAAATAAGCCTTTTCTGCTTTTCGAACATCGTTTGATATCGTTTGTAAGTCGAGATAATGGCGATTATCAGCACTGGACCTATTGGATACCTTTACCATAATAAATTTTGATGGATTTTTCGAAACTTTTTCACAACTTCTCCCGTTTTAGCTACTCCCATAGGCCTATAGTCGCCCAAGGACCGAAGCGGCATAGTCATGGACTGATCTCTCACTTATGTCCCTAGGACCGAAGTGACTACGACCGAAGTGGCAGAGGACCGAAGTGATGTGCATATCGTTCTTTGACCGAACTGACCAAGGACCGAAGTGGCGCAGGACTGAAGTGGCTGCAAACCCTTTTATCACAGTTCTATAACGTAACACTTAAAAAATCCACTTACGCTATAAAACTATATTTGTACGCAATGCAAGCTACTCACAAAACACTCTTCAACAATTTCGATGCAAGAAAACACAGATTTATCAAAATATCAAATTAAAACAACAACATCCTCTACTCTGCAAATTCAGCCATTTGCAATTCTATTATAAGCAAATTGCCACTCCTAGTGTTGGGCAAATTTCACATTTGTGCTAAGCAAAGCAAAGCAAAGCAAGAGGTTTAGACGCAGGCGCAGGCCGTAGCCTATATGCCCTCCAAATTACATAGAACATTATTAGTACAAATTGTACATTATTAATCAAAATTACTAATTAAACTTCTACTTCCTATTCCGGTTAATTCAGCCTTGTAGTTATAAAAAAGAACTTGATTGCTCCAGAACTTGTCTAGCTCAGACAGAAGTTTCCAACCTTCGTCACGCTGTGGACCCCATAGAAATTCCAAGCTCGGGTGGCGGACACCACGGGCCAATGCACACCGGCTTTAACCTTTCGTACTCCTGGTTGGGACAGAACATGTCTTATTAAGATTGCGTACCCAAGCGACAGTTTTTGACTGTATTCCTTTCCTTTGCCTTCAGTGCTTTGACGCTGTTGGTTGGGCAGCAGGAAGGGCATCCGGACTGTAAAAAAACCATGGGGTGTTGTGAGGGTGGGAGCGCCGTTAGTCCAATTGGGGTGGCGCCCACCCGGACTGTCGGTACTTCTACCTCCATTATCTTCCCCTCCTCCATAAAAATGCAGAAGACAGGAGGTGAGGAAACCCAGCCTGAACGCAGTGCAGCTTTATGCTAAGGCAGAAGGCAGTGTTTCTTCTGGTACCGGCCTACCCGGGTTGTCCCGGAACAAAAGCCGTTAAACGGTGGTTGTTGTTGTTCCTTTCCTAGTACGACTTCGCACATATCGACTGCTGCTGGTAGAATTAGCTCTTCTGTAATCGTGTGAGGCTTTTTGGAACGTGCTATTCGTAAGTTAACGCCACCAAATATGACGCCCGAAGAGCTTTCTCGTTCACAGTAGTGCAGGCCATCAATTTGCTTTTCTGTTTGAAGTAGAGCTCATTCTGCCTCTCAAAGTATTCCTTTGGTTTACTGGCAACATCCGAATGCATCGTAGTCAAATGGCACTTCAGTTTCGCTGGCTTCACTGCATCGTTCGATAATGTTTGCAAACAAACAACACAAACAGATAGCTCAGCACCGGTCCGCACAGCGACGAAGCCGAATGAAATGTATTCTGGATCGTACTTGCGCTGTTTTCTTTTTCGCTCATCTTTCGCTGCTTGACTATCAGAATTTTCCAGGTTCTGGTCAGCTTTCCTCTTCACAAATTTATCCATGTTAGTATGCACTTAACAGTTTAGCTGTTTACTTATAGTTTTAATTTTGCTTCAAACTGTTGATAAATTTTGTGGGGCATTTGCTCTGCAGTTCGTGTGTTAATTCCTAAATTTTGGGTGTGTGTGTGTAATCCGTGTTTGCTTTTTCTGTTTGTGAATGCGTTTATTCCGTCTGTTTTCTTCTGTCTGTCGTAATCTGTTTGTCGCATTTTATATGGGTATTGTTGCCTGAAATAATGAAGATGTTGATGATGATGATTTCTGCAGGCTTCATTATGTGT
>Ga0126335_1001061_pt1 | contig 14756 bp, 8 predicted proteins | sample OlaspJWI45metaG_FD_108409 | JGI IMG/M metagenome (GOLD analysis project Ga0126335, IMG submission 108409) | Marine gutless worms symbiont microbial communities from Oahu, Hawaii - Olavius sp. 1 OAHU.JWI-45 metaG | ecosystem: Host-associated > Annelida > Digestive system > Unclassified | place... | reverse complement strand
TTGTCATGAGAATGTGAAATGCACCACTGTGGTGACTGATGACATATGATGCAGCAGATAGCCGTTCCCATTGTCATGAGAATGTGAAATGCACCACTGTGGTGACTGATGACATATGATGCACACAGTTGACTAATTTCATTCAGCTACTGTAAAATACAAATCAAAATGCAAAAGTGGTCACATTATAAATGAAACTGCAAGTCCTGGGAGAGAACGAATCTGTGCACTTTCACTCTTGATGCCACAACTGAAACACTTGAAAGCACAAAAATAGATCTCGATGTCAAAGGTTGAGGTCATGTGTCACCAAAAATCCAAAGCTGCATTGTGTGGGCCTACACTGTCCTGAACTGATTATAAGCAAGTCAGAGCAAATGAAAGTTATATACATTGCCAAAATATTTGTCAAGAAGCTCAACATATCGATGAATGATCTCCAGTGTCAGCAACTCATTATCTTCACGCTCAATGCAACAGCAGAAGTACAGGCTTGCATATCTACACAACGAAAACAGTATAAGCTTACTTATCAAGAATAGACCTACAATACATTATTAAAAACTTACCATATAGTTTAATTATCAAAACAAGGGTAAAAATATACAATGTTCACAAAACAGACAACTATATTTTGTAGAACTTAGTAGCTTTAGTGATCACAATGCTCTGCTCTGAACAATTAGTGAACATTGACAGAATTGTTCCAGTGTCAGTGCTGGTGATCCTTCAATTTCACTAAGACACAAAACTCAGCTCGGCCACAAATAATACATATTAAATTCTGAGAGTGCGACTGTTTTAAGCATAAGATGATAGCATTAACTGTTATGCGGATGAAAAATAAAGAACCTTTTGTAAACAATTTTCATGTCTTTCCATTCAATGAAACTTGACATCTTTGGCTTCCGAGCCAAGACAGTTGACACAAGCTCGCGAACAATCTTCTTCTTCATCTTGTCGGCATATGCAACATACCATTTCTGCAGCCGCAACTTGCCTTGCCGGCTGAACAATATCATGAACTGCATCTGCAATGTAATGGACAAAAACTGCACAGCAACTACAACATGTCCGGAAAGAATACAACAAATAGTGTTTCAGGCATAACTTTGACAAACACAAATATATAGTTGTAATTTTTGCATAGAATGTCATTAAGGTAATGCAAACTAATGCAATAAAAGTCCGCTGCACTTAAACAGTGTCACTACTTTACCTTGTAAATTAAACGAATCCATGTTTTAAAATGCACAACGTCGTAACTGACAACTGCAAGAAAATCAGACCGGAATATCAGCAACTGTTTTATTCGCCTAGTCAACAAAGGCTTCAAAGGCCACAGTTATCACAAAACACGATATCAGAATTAAAAGCAGTGCTCAAAATGACCACCATCCACCCTGACACAAGCTGAAAGACAACTATGCCATTGACACACAGCTGCAGCAATGACAGCGTGATCCACCTTGGCCGACTCGGTTCTGATACGACGTTTGAGGTCGTCGAGATCAGTGGTGTGTGTTCTGTACACCTGCTATGCCATATGCTTCACACACTGTAGTCAGCCGGATTTAAATCTGGCAAACTTAGAGGCGAAATGAACTCAGGCGTTTTTCTTTCCAGGAAATTGGTAGCATGAGCATTGTGAAACATTTTTCAAACTTACGTCATCATTATGTAGTGTTCTGCAAGTAGTGATGGTACGTTTTATAATTTTTCAGTTACTCTAAATGTTGATATGAATTATTCCAGAAATTACAGAAATCTGTTGAGCTGTGTCAAAGTTATGCCTAATGCGGAAAATCGGCAATAGATAATTTGCAAAATTTTTCTGCAGAATGAAAGGTAAAACGCGGAATGTGGAAAATTGTTAAAGGGTAATTTGCTCACTTTTATGCAGAATTAAGGGAAATTGCAGAATGCACCAATCTGCAAACTGAACGACATTTGTGTAGCCTATTGTTATTTTTACTTTTCAGATGGTTCTTTGTATGTATTTGTATGCATAGATACAGAACAGGCAAACTTGAGTTAAAACATGTTTGTGTCGTTTCATCAGTCATGTTGATGCAGTCACTAACTGCTGTTAGTTAACTAAGCTGAACAAACACTTAGGCCTAAAGACAGTACACAAATTATAATGCATAACATGGGAGTAAGATAACTGCATAGTCATACATAGTCAGCGATGTCAAAAATAGACATTTTGCAAACTATGACTGCAACTTCAGTTATTTACATAATTTAAGAAATAGACTTAGTCAAGCACTAACAAATGCAAAAGTTTTAATTAGCATAATACTAGCACCTATAATAAGAAAAGTGTCAAAAGCACGACACAATAAAACATACAACATAAAAACTGGTCAAACTAAACGGTGGAGCGCACCCATCCGTTATGTCACCAAAGTGTGGAATGCAGAATGCGGAAAATCGACAACAGGTGAAATGCAAAATGATTCCGCAGAAGAATTCTGCAAATTACTCGCTGCCAATTTTCTGCATTCCACATTTTACCACTGCCCTGTATTAGTGGCAGACAATGTCCTGCATGGGGCTTCCAACATGTCAACATGTAGATGTAGACATAGAGGAATTACAGGTGCAGGCTAATGCCTCTATGCCCGCATCATAAATACAAAACTAACAAAATACTGATATGCTATATAACTGGTTCTAGTAATGTGAACATTGACTTCCGGTTCCATGAATTTCAGCTTTACAATCATACACAATATCTTAATATTGCCAGAATTTATCACGATAAGATTAAAATTTATTAACAGTGTCACATAACACAACGACACTAGGTAGAATGTTCCAAATATTAACTACCCTGTTTGTAAAACAAGTAAATGCACAAGTCATCTTTTGGACTTTTCTCCAACCTAGGATCATTTCCCCTTGTGATGTAACTATGCTCCCTCATAACTAGAGGGGTTACAGCTGTATCATATTCTCCAGTTTTATACATTTGAATCATATCTCCTCTTACTTGTCTATAGTGCAACGTTTCAATTTTAATAATTTAAGATGATCGATATATACCATATTTTTTAAATTCTGTGATTAGTTTTGTATCTCTTTTTTGTACTTTTTCTAACATTTCAATATCATCTTTTTTATATGGTGCCCATACAGAACTACAGTAGTCTAGATGTGATCTTACCATACTTTTATACAATAGAACAAAACTGTTGCTGTTAAGATATTTAAATGCTCTCTGAAGCTGAATTTTTCATCAACAATGACTGCGAGACCTTTAAAGCTGTCCTTCTGTTCCAGATATGTAATTTTACTACTTTTTGATACATAGTATTGATAACCTTTAGGCCTATTAACATTTCTGCTAAGAGATATAGTACCTTGCACTTTAAAATATTCAACTTCAATAACCATTTTGAGTGATCTACCACAGAAGATGCTCAAATTTTTTAACAAAAAAATATTCAAGTACTTTTTCTGAGAGCATAGGCATCACACAACAGCCAGACAGTCTCAGCAAGGAAATGGCTCTGTCCCCTGGTTCCGGCGTCTTGTCATGTTACAATCCGCGTCGCACCGAGTCCTTTTGGTTAAATACCACGATAAGAATACTGCAGTTAAGCAGTGCCTTTTAAAACTATAATGTCAATTAAATGCTATATAATACCGGTCGCAGACCGGTGCCAGGCCGTAGGCCTGGCCGGCTGCGGCCATAGTAAGATCGCGTGCATACTATTTGTATTGTATGTGCTTGGCCGTTCTTACTAGTGTGTAGATTTTACCCGTAATGGAAATCTGACTGTTACGAAGTACTGAGTGACCTGTAACGAAAGTCTGCCTGTCACGAAGTACCGAGTGACCCGTTCTATCAGACAATTGTTATAATGGTAAAAAATACTTTATTCCGGTGTTTTACACGAACACGTTTATATCGGACATTTGTTATAATGGTAAAATATACTTTATTCGGGTGTTTTAGGTAGATAAATAACAAATACGCTGTAACATGTGCCTAAACTTTGATCTGTGCTCACATTTTAATAAAAATGTTACAGGTACATAATATATTACTACAGATGTGTAACTTATCTAACAGTCTACAAACAGCGTACATAACAGTTAGTCATTTCCGTGTCGCCATCTGGCGACTGTTTTGTCGAATTACAACGCATTCGGCTCAGTTCAACGTTGTCGTAGAAACAAACACAAATCGACATATAGAAGCAACGAGGAGCATAGAGGCTTCGGCCTGCGCCTTCGTCTAAACCTCTTTTGCTTTGCTTGCTTTGCTGAGAAACAAGACGCCAAAGTAATTTAGCGATAGCCGCATCGAATACGCGCTGCAATGAGGCGCTTCTAATGAGCTTTGCTCACGGTCTGTGACCGGAGTTTAAGTTTCCTAATGGGTTATATGTTAATCTTACCATATTTGCAATTATAACAAACGTCCATCGACAACGCAACAACTACAATTCTTCCGGTGGGCGTGGTCGTAAATCCCGAACGTTGTCATGTATAGGGAGATTATGTTTATCAAACATTGCAAAACTCTGATTTTACATGGCTGTCTTTTACAAATATTATTTATCGCATTTTTTGACAAAAAAATTAACACAATATGTGCAAGTTTTCTTGCAATTTTTACGCTGTTATGGGATGTGGACTGTCATTTTGTGACTGACACCCCTTAACATGGACAGTGGTTTAACCCACAGGTGTTTCACCTGTGCAATCACCGTACGCTACAGTACACGGTATACAAGGTAATTACCACGATTACAGCCGTACGAATATCCAATTGCGCTGAGTGTCCGCAGCACTCCTTAGGACCGCAGTAGATCCACAGAATCTGGATAGGCGACGCAGAGTCTGCGGTAGATCATTCAAAACGTAAATCGACCAATTATTGCTTTGTTTGCTTTCTTTGCCAAACACTTATTTTCGGCAGTGGGAATAGGTAGGCCATAGTTTCAGCTAGGCCTAAGTGAACTGAAGATCTTAGGCCTAGTTTTGATAAGTAGTCGACATCCAGTAAATGTTGTTGTATCTTTGTAGCTTATCTTTGCTAAGTAAATCAATCAATTCAATAGTATAAATTTGCATTAGAGGTTTTTTTAAAATGATAAGCGCTATATAAATTCACGTTTTACTTACTTACTTACTTACTTTGCACGTAGCCTCGCACAAGCCTATTCTAGGGGAAAAGATAAAAACCACGTTGAAGGCCAGAGAAACGCGGTCAAAACCAAGGCCATAACGAAAAATGGTCGACGATTTGACGTGATAGAGGCCGTCCACAAGATAGCTACGGTGCTTTTTGTGAGCACGAATCCGTGGTTCTCTTGATTCCATTAGGCGGCTATATCGATATGTGTGTCTAATAACATTGCAGTAAGTGGCTCCGTCACGTCCAATTTCTGTCGGCGACGCTGCGTACTGGACCAAATCCGTGCAGTGGACGCCGAGAGTCGAGGTGATAATGCTGTCGTGCTTAGCAACAGGGTGCTATGGCGTGTCTCTGTCATATTGATAAGAGGCCTCATATTTTGAATTGATATGGCGACAGAATGTGTCATTTTCTGTCGCGATATTATGGGCCCCGGAAGCCTGTTGACCTAAGCCTATACGTCTTCTTATGGCCCATACGTTCGTGGTTTGTAATGAGAATTCAGCAAGATGTTACCAAAACGACACTGCTCAGCAATCCAAGAATAGGCCCTGCTTTTGCCAACGACAGGTCAGTCGCTTTCGTAGAAATCAAGTATGTAGGTTTCTTTACACTTTAGACAATACGTCTCTTAATACTCTCTAGCCTCTTTTCCTCTTTTTCCGTGTAAATTATCCCTTTCATTTCATTACCCTGATTTTCGAATGGGGGTTTTGGATTACTTTAGAACGTCACTAGTAGAACCTATGATAGAATCCAGTGCTGGGCTAAGATAAGAATACTAGTAGACGGTTCCTTTCTGCCTGGACAGCCTACAGCAAGACCCTTAGCCAGCAGCAGCTACGTGCTAAAAGTGTTTTGGTATAAAACGTTTGGAAACTGCACACTAACTCCTTTTCCTCGCTAGTTTCTAATGCGTGAACATGTTAACTCTTTTCCCCACTTGGCCGTCCTTCATTAGTGTCGTCATCGTGTAATAAAGAAATAGTACGGAACATCTGGCGTTACATGATAAAGTCAAATTCATCTAGGCCTACTCGACCACACTATGGTGCCGTAATTGTGGCCCATGCTACACTACGAGCGAATCTGCGTGAGTACTGTGCTAGCGAGTTCAAGCGAGTTCGAGAGACTACTATCGCTCGCCGTCGCTACGCAACGCGCAGCGCAGTGCATCGCATATGGAAACTCGTGCTCGCCTCTGTCCGCGCCACTGTGTTGACAAGTGCTTGCGTCACGTGACAGCCTGAAACGTCATCGGTGACGCCTGACTGGCGTCGCTATGGTGACGGTCTCGGACTCTTTCACTCCATATTTCATTCCATACGTATTACTCCATATCGTGTCCAGGCTACATTAAATATACAGAGTTCTCCAAAAATGAGAACCCATTGCATTTTTCGTTCTAACTTTGTCAAATCAACCGATTAGCAAAATTCTTTCAAAATTGGAAAGAGTATGAAATTTGCTACAAACACATATAGGCCTAAACCTAACTCTTCCAACCACACCATAAGCGTGTGCTAGTTCACTACCTTGGGAAGTGTTAGACGGTTTCTCATTTTTGGACCACAACCACACTATACATCTCTAGTCTAGCCCTCTCTAGTCCATGCCATAACGCAATACAGATACAGATGCAATATCAGACGCTGTGAGATGTGGTTCATGGACGGATCCATGATTTTAGAATGGGAGAGGCACTAGTAGAGCGTTAAAGGCGCGAGAGTTTTGAGGCACCGTATAGGCGCCGATTGGAATGAGGGTAGGGTCTGGGGAGGGGGCAATGCCCCCTCTCTGGATAATTTTTTTTAAATATTTTGACTCGAAATGGTGCTTCTAATTCGACTTGCTTTTCTCAGAATAAGCCCCTGTACCAATTTCAGAAGTTATTATCTACAAGTCTGTATTTCAATCTCAGCATAACTGAACACTTTTCGTTCTGATCGCTAAAGCCTTTTAACCCCAAATCCGCTATATCGGATTTGACGACTTATACTATCGCTCACTGCACGCTGTAGCTGTCAATCATACCGTCACGTTGTAATTCGATGTTGGAACGACATAAGTGGGATAGAGTTTTTACAAATGTTTGTCGATCCTTTTCTGGTCAACTCTACAGATTCTGCTACATTTGTTTTCGTAAACTTTGCCAGATTCTTGGTAATCGCAATCTTAACAGCCAATGTCATAACCACCTCCATCGTTCACTCATTAAAGTCTCTTATGAAATTCAAGCGTAAACATTGCAAGCTTTGAACTATGATTCTGTCACTGTCCGTCACGATCCACTGGTAATTTTCATAATCATAGAACATACAGTATGTCACAAGACCTAATGCGTTACGTACGTAATAACATGTACAAGTAGTAATGTTTATTGACAGCAAACAAACGGTGTAAAACAAACAAGTGTCCAAAGTCATTAAGCGATACTTTGGAGAATCACCTCTCCCAGCCGTGGGGGATGGGGACACCCATCTAATGCAGTGTGCTTTGGGCCCCAAGATTCATTATCCCAAACATGACTTCGATCAGCTCACTTTTTTGCAGGGCGCAGGCGCGTGACAGACAGACTGACAGACACACCACGCTACTGGATCATCGGTCGCAATAGTCCGCATCAAATGCATTGGCTGGAGCCTAAAAATTGGTCATTTTACACAAAGTCAAGATAATTGATCAAGAAATCTAACAAATAATTTGGTTTAACGCCATGTAGCTTAAAAACAACGCGTTTACCGGTTGCACGACCATTGTCTAGCATTAGCAACAATTTCAGTGACAGCAGTAATAATGAGCTGATCGAGCTGCCATAGGGAGTTGATGCGAGGCCTGACGGCTACGTAGGAACAGTCGGTCTGATGCGTGCTCATGAGGTTTGGCAGACTCGACTTCAATGCACTACGTCTCTCCCTCGAGGCCGGGAAATAATCTGCTTCGTATAGACGTTCTGAACTTCTGAAGTCGTATTGATTGACGTTGGACGTTGATCCGTTTAGCCGTTTTTGCACAAGACAGCTGCGTGACATGCAGACAAACAGACTAACGTACCACACAACGGGATCATCGGTCACATTATGCACGTTGTACATTCGATGCGGCCTAAAATTCTAATTGAAATGTTCGGAAAGAATATTTTGGCATGCAAAGCTACAGTCACACAGAGCAATATTAGCTATCCGTAGAGTGCTCATGCAAATGGTCGACTACATGTAGTTTATGACATTGATACACACGCGTGGTCATGACCGGCAGACGATAGGCAGACAGCGCAGCACAACTGCAGCCGCCAGAGTCTGAACTCAGTAGACGTCAGCAGCAGACTAATGACGATGACGGGTGGCTGTATATTATCGCCTCGAGGTGAACACTTCCGTAGCCTACTCTCAGGGACTGCTTTGAAGTCTGTGGCGCATGAGAACTTTACATTAGCTTCAGCGACTTAATTCGATGTTCGGGGCATCGGCCTCCAGTCCATAAGTGTAGTTTGCGAAAGATTAGAACACTCGCAATATTTGCGACCAAAATCCAATATATTTAGCAATTACTGGTGTTAAGCCATTGAACTATTAACTTTAATGCATTTAAATTGTGATTCTAGCCATCGATTTCGTCGTTCGCAGTTCTAGTGCTATGTTTCGGAGATCTCAGCCGAACACTAACATAGTCGAACTAAAAACTTTATGACAAATAAGCCGCGCAGGCCGCCAAAGATTCACAGAGAAAGAGACAGACACAGAATCAAAGACGACACAGGATGATCACTCAGTGCGTTTTCGAATTTCCGCCGGGCAGAGGCATAAAAATTTGTTCGATGTTGACAAAACGTGGACGAAAATGCAGACGATTCGATATTGCATTAATTTCTATCGACAATTGAGGTATGGTACTGAAAGCATGGTCTACCACACCTATTTCAAAAAAAAATTAAATGATGCGTATGCTATCCAACGGCTTTAAAGATCGCGTCACGATCAATTCTGAACGGCAGTCATAAACTGACAGACAGATAGACAGAGTCATCGACATACAACGCTACCCGCATACATAATAATTCCGGCGCTTATTGCGGCTTCGGAGGCATAAAAATCAACAGAAGCAGTTAGATGGAAGGACAATTAATGTCTTGTTAATTGTTATGTCGTGGCATTTCTGTGCCTGCCGCTACTACACGCAGCTCATTACGACTCAGCGTAGTTGATTAACGACCTACACGTCGTCCAAAAAAACTCCGCCATCGTGTCGAGTTTCCTGTTTGACTTCGCTGCTAAACGAATCACGCCTACCTACTTACATGTACTTGTTAGATCTTGCTTTCTGGTGAGAGAAAAATCACTCCTCGGCGGCGTTTGATCCACTGACGACGGCGAAGTCAGTTCGTCCAATTATCGCCGGTCGCTCAGCGTCACCAGTTTGACTCCACCGGTCTGCTTTGCTCCGAATTTCGTGCGACGGTTCTAGTCACATGTCTACCACGTGTCATTTAACGGCGGGTAATACTTGACGAGTTTTTACGCTTCTGCTCGTATGTTGGCGCAAGAAGCATATATGCAGTCGACCTGTGTCGTCTGTGATTCTGTCTGTGCATCTGTGACGGCCGGCGTAGCAGAGGCATAACAAGCTTGCCGTAGATTTTCTAATTTTATAAACATTTATACTTAGCTTAAGCCAGCGGCAATAGCAGAAGGCCTCCTACGCACATAATCACGGCCTATGATAACTAAGTTGAGATGTAATTTCTGTCTGCGATGTAATGGTCTCCGGCAAGCTATGACTTGGCTGCTGCTGTTACCGCCTCAAGCTAAACTGCTGCAGCTGCTAATTCAGGCAGTTGCCATTTCACATATCCACTCGCTTCTCCGTGTTGCTATGGTTGGTTTTTAGGCTGCATCGAATGCATGAGATGCAGACTATAGTTACCGATGTGCGCGGTGTCTGTCTGTCAGTCTGTCTGTCACGCGGCTCAACTCGGCTTCACTGTGCGAGGGTCATTCGGTGCAGCCTTTGCCAAGTCACTTTGGCCTCTTGTTCTTACTCCATGCATACATACAACAGGCGAAAGCAGAAATTTAGGCACCGAAATGTGCAGTGTAGTTGTAGAGCGCACGGAGGAGAAGATTCAATACAGTGAATCTGACTTACTAGGCCAGCGTGAGATGATGTAGGTAGATTACCGACCAAATCGGCTGTCTTTCTCTCAGCCTGTCACTACTGTGAAATCACCGGCAAGTGAACTTGTACCCGAAATCGCTAAGGTCTGTTCCGACAAACATATGGAATTGTTATAAGGTCATCAAACTTCACGTCATCAACGGACAACCCAGTAATTGCAATACAAGTCTACGTCGCACGTCGATAATTTCATAACAGTGATAAATTGAAAATTTTCCGAAATGTTTCGGCATGTAAAACTAGAGTAGGCTACGAAATTAGCGATCTATAAAATTGCTAATTAAAATCGTTCGCTTTTAGTAGTTAAGTCACACATCCGCGCACAAGACATAACGAGACACGAACGGTTTACAGTCAACTCGTCCTCAAGTCAACTCGCCCCAAAGGCATCTAAACCCTGGTCCTAACCCTATGCCTTAACCCTAACCCAAACCCTAACGAGTTGACTGCCAGCCACATAGACAGACAGCGTTAGCGTTAATATGCACATAGCGTGCGTTGCAAAGGACGTCTTGTTTGCCCTGAGGTGGTGGTGGCGACGTACAGGCCGATTGCAGTGGATGCGTGCATGGTTGGCATCTTCTACTCAGCACTGCATCCCACTGCTGCTGCTGGTGCTGCTGCTGCTACGTCACACTTGACTTTTACACCTACTGGAGCTGTGTTGTCGCTGTACTGTTTTCATCGGTGAGTAGGCCTACTAATATAATATGAATTATCTATTAGTCTGTCGAAAGTCTACTGAATTTGGCATGGTTATGAATGGACAATGAAATGCAATCTCTGTTCGATGAAAATTAAGTCAAAGCCGACGGTTACTTCGAATTCCCATCGTGATTTGGAATATGGTTGAGATTTTGAGTTTTGTGATTGGGATTTGAAGCTTAGATTTGGGATTTGGATTCGGGCCGTGGGATTTGAGATTTGAGAATAAAAGATTTGAGATTTTTAAGTAAGATTGCGATATGAGATTTGCCCATCGCTGCTTACAAGCCTACTTCAGTTGTTTTTTTCTCTTAACGAAAGTGCACTTTGTAATATGCACAGCCATATTTTTTGTTTCTAGATAAAGCATTCTAATTAAATTTATTTGTGTCATACAAGATACAGAATTTTATTGTTACTCTTGTAGCCGTGTAGCTGAATAGCTGAATATAGGCAGTAGTCAAAATCGGATTGGAGAGGTGGGGGAACTCTACGTCCCTTTCCTTTTCTCTTCACTTCCCCTCCATTTTCCTCTTTCCCTTCCCTATTCTCCCCTCCCTCCTTTCCCCTCCCCTCCCCTACAAGTAAGCTCCCCTTAATTTAGCTAGGGAGTCTGGGGGAGCGCTGTAGGCAGGTGGGAAACTATACAGATTGACAATAGGAGGTGTATGAACGCAGTGCTCCGGCGTTTCCCCTTACTGGATATATGCAATAAAACGATAAAAATAAACGCACAATAGAATGAAAAAGTCTGAACAATAAAAACACGTAAACGAAGTAACTACATACTGCACACACCTGTCTAAACAATAAACGCCTGTCTAAATCAATAAACGTCTAAAACTGCAGAAACTGAGATAAAGAGAAAAATGTAGGCTAGAGGAGATATGGATTCTAGGGACAACGTACCGCAGAGAAGTAGTATAAATGGTATTAAGACAGTGAGGTTCTATTATGGATTTGGGGCTGGTAATGTGTAAGACCGGAATGTATGACAAAATATATGACATAGGTTATTTCTTCGACGTTGAACATTGAAAAGCAGAGCCAAATTCGATTTGTACTTTTTGACTAATTTGACTGATTTGTAGTAATTTTTTCTCAAGGGATTGTTTTATGCCGCACCCGATATACTTGTCTCTTTGGCTTTCTGTCTTGTTACTTATTGTTGCGCGCAATTGTCTGCTTTAACTAAGAAACCGATTTTATTCATATACAATGAAGTTTGTACAATAGTACACTGCATTAATATAATTATTCTACAGATCCCTAATTTTATACTCTAATTTTGTATACCGAAATATTGTTAATTCGTAAAATTTTCCTCGGAAGTTTTTTTAGTCCCGCATCGAATCGGAAGGGGGATTTGGCATTGGAAATTGGTAGCAATGTCCGTGTCCGTAGGCGGCAAATGTTAAAGTTTACGGGTTGAATAAATGCCGAGTGCTTTCCAGTTCGGAATAGTACGGTACGGAAATCGATGTTAAATGGCGGCGAACTTTCACATTTAATCAGGTCAAGGTGGTATAAGACGGTAGACTTTATATCTCTGGCGGTTAAAGTCAATCGATCAGTTTGTCGCTGATGGAAGCATCATTAACAGACAGTCAGTGTGACAGGCGTGAAATAAAGGTCTCCTCGCCGGCGCCTAACCATCATCAAAGCAGTAAGTGAAACGGAATATGGGTCTAGACCTTATTATGCTCTGTTCCATAAAAGCAGCGTCATGGTGAGACTTGCACTAAGAGATAAAAATGACGACAGAGGCTTTATGACAGACCGCAAATAAAGAATTCCGCCCGGCATGGCGCTGGTGGATAGGCGTCATTTAGAGAGGGCTGATGGGTTCCTGGACCCCCAAGATTGTGAGGTAAAGAATATAACTATCGTATCATTATAATATAATAAGTAAGTAAGTAAGTGAATTTGTGTTCGCGTAGCAGTCCTTCAGCCTAAACTGTCACAAAGGCGTTATACTAGTGTTTCATATGTTCTACAGAATAGCACAGTCTTCACATTAAAGCGCACAGAACTGAGTGCTGGGTCACAAACTGATAATGGGAGTAAGTTCCACAGGATCGGACCAGAAACAGCGAAACAACTCTGGCCGTATCTCGTAGTTATGGAGCATGACACTACAAGGTCACCACGTGCAGCGGAATGGAGGTGACCACGATTGGCTGATTCAGACACCGGCGAGGACAGTTCAGTGAGGTATGTTAGTGCGGTTTGATGCAGACACTTGTACACCTGGACACACACTGTGTATTCGATTCTCTGCTGAACGGGCAGCCATTGTAGTCGACCTCGAACATCAGTGGTGATGTGATCGTACTTCCGCTTGCGCAGTATGATTCGAGCTGCAGCGTTGAGCACGTTCTGTGGAGGCTGGACATTGGCAAAGCATAATGCAAGATTATAGCTTCTGAGGGCTCTAACAACTATCAGCTAAAGAAATATGATTGAAAATTTTACTCATTTTTTGTTTGCTGGTATTTATTGGAAATAAATTCAATTTCTGTTTGCTATCACTTCTGTTAACGAATCCAGTAGCTCCATTAACTTCAATCGTTTTAGTCACCTTGTAAATAAAGAGAATACAAATACATGCCCCCATTAGCATACGAATACATTTTAGCATTTTCGGATCAACACAGCTGTGCGAGTGACGGAAAGGAGATACAAACTGTAAGGGATCATTTCCACCTACGCTATTGCCTACGCTGCGGTCGCTGTCGCTGTCTCGCAACGCGCAGCGCATCGCAGCGTAGCGTAGCGTAAGAGGAATGATGCAAGACAGCAAAGATGGTAATCCGAGCTCTAAGCTACGGTTGTAGAGAAAATTACTATCCTGTGACCGGCGGCAGCTGAAGGCATATTTTGGTCTTAGAAATTGGCTGCCAGTGAGACATGTAACAGACAAGCCTTTCGCCTACACATATGTATGAGAATGTTATGAGAATTTCATTCTTATTATTTTTCTAAATAACTTTATCAGAATATTGACATTCAGAGACCTAAATTAATTTTCTGTGACTGTATATTTTACTGCCACTCTCGTTGCTGCGTGGTAATGCGCTCTGATGCATCTGTCTGTGTTTGTGTTCGCAGGCTTTTACTAAAATCTAGACGTTATCTGGACTGCGACTATTTTTGTATATACATGAATGCAGTGCGTTACGTTCACACTAATACATGAGTGTCATTTTGTAAGGTCATTCTCTTTATCTTTAAAGTCATTTTACATAAAGTCAAGATGATTGATAAAGAAATCTAACAAATAATTTGGTTTGACGCCATGTAGCTTAAAAACAACGCGTTTATCGGTTGCACGACCATTGTCTAGCATTAGCAACAATTTTTAACGGTGTTACGGTGAGTTCAGCGTGATAAAGGCGAGCATTTTAGCAGCAGCGATTCGTGATTCAGTTTCGACCCAACGCGGTGCAACGAGCGAAGCACGGCACTTGATGTCTGCTTGCTGTCACAAAGCTTTTAACCAACTTGTCGCTTGACTCATATGCACTGAGTCAGTAAACTGCACTGGCACACTGTCACTATCTCTGCTGATCTTCTCAGTCCTTTATGTCGCTTTGAAACAGTGATATTTTACTTCAGAAAAAAATTACTATTTAATTTTATATTCAGTTATGACAGAATAATTTTACTTTCAGTTAATTTATCGTTCTCAAAATAATTTTACTTCAACTTCTACTTTCAG
>Ga0126335_1001060_pt1 | contig 14763 bp, 14 predicted proteins | sample OlaspJWI45metaG_FD_108409 | JGI IMG/M metagenome (GOLD analysis project Ga0126335, IMG submission 108409) | Marine gutless worms symbiont microbial communities from Oahu, Hawaii - Olavius sp. 1 OAHU.JWI-45 metaG | ecosystem: Host-associated > Annelida > Digestive system > Unclassified | place... | reverse complement strand
TATATATATAAGGCGCTTTGTGTGTATGTATGTGTGTATGTATGTATGTATGTATGTATATGCTTGCTTATAACTCGGGAACTGGTAGGGCGATGGCCTCCAAATTTTCAGTGTAGCTCAGTGGATTATTTTAGGCACAAAAAATTGAGGGTTGTTGCTCAGAAAATTTACTTTTTGTTTCCTGCTGCACCGGAGTAGGCTACTAGGCGTACTGCGCTGTCTAATCGAACGACCACACCCCCTTGTGATGGGGGCTTCTTGGTCCTGCTATACAATAGGCCTGGGAGGCGTTGGCGTTGATGGCCCTGCAGTATGGGCAGTGGGTAGCATGGAAGATTGTAACCGAGCGAGAGATGGGGATGGCGCAGGGGGTTGGGGGGATGTTGTGGGTGGGTGGGAAGCCGACTGGGCAGGCAGAACAGCTAGTTTATTAATAAGTTACTAATTGTCGTCATCAAAATGGCGAAGGGCACGACGCCAAAGATCAGCTGGTCGGCAGTTGCATGTCTTGGTGCATCTGGTTTAATTTTAACCGTGGACTACGCTGACGACCAGGACGACGTTTCCAGTTTTGGCAGACGTGAAGATGATGAAATGTCTGAAATGTGAAATCGAATACGTGTTGCAGTCAGAGAGAGAGTGTGTCGCGAGTGGGTGTTATGTTACTGAGTCGATGTGTGTAGACGACGTGGCGACGCGGACGGCGACAGTTGGTCATGACGTTCTCTGTCGGATGGCGGAAGCAGTGAGCAGCGTATCGCGAATGCGTGAGTTTCGTCGTTACGTGGCGAACACGGCCGGGCGCCGTCTCGTTCAGCTGTGGATGGACATTGAACGATTTCACCGCATTGATGTTGACGACGAGCGGACACGCTGGCTGCGCTACCGTGAAATACAGATCACGTTCTACGAGTTCTACGAGTCGCCTCCTCCAGCTGCCAAGACGTGTCCGCTTGCTGACGATCTGCGCGACGTCGGCTGTGTTCTTGTCGGTACGTTAGGTTCAGCTATATTCGTTGCTAGCACTGTAACTAGACTCTCTGTGTTTTGTTATCTTTTTTGGATGACAGTCACACGTTTTAGCCGATAGCTTGTGGCTTTAATCACTAGAATACCGGGAACAGTTTGTATTGTTATGTGTATGAAACTCGAGCTTCGTTTCTGCGTACGCCTAAAAGTGCTTTCGTGTAACCTGCACTTAGTAGAAATCTATTATTTGCAAAAGACTGTTGTCTGTCAGCCCTATGAAGCTCGATCGCTGACAATTATATGTTAAACGTGAGTGACTGTGTGCTGTCTGCGAGTTTTCAGATGGTAAGGGTTTCGTTGAATGTCGATCATTTGTCGGACGTGCCGGTGGTCCGCCGCGGTTCAGCAGGTCACAGCTGGTCGACTATATGAGATCCAGTGAAAACTCACAGCCGGACGTCGCTCAGATGAAGTCTACACAACTACGTTCAATCCAGTCACTGCTTGTTGCCGTCTTACACGACTACTGGCTGGCAAAGTACGTCATGCATGTCATTGCTATCGACTGGCCCAGAGTGCGGCGTGACGGAGGCGGCGACGGACACTGCATGTCAGCAGGTGCGTCGGACCGTTGTAAGTCTGCATCGTATGTACCGTTCTCGTTTATTGTCTTTTGGTAGACGCCACTCAGTAGGTGGCTGATAACGCTAATTAGTACCAATCATCTCCCACACAGACACACAAAGAGACAGATGCGACTGAACAGGTGGTAAGGACGGCTGCTGCATAAGCTGGTAGGTCGTTTCTCACAGCATTCTGTAGATGGTATAACAGTCACTCTGCAGCGCGCCATAGCGGAGGATAGATCGTTAGATGGAACAGTGGTCAGGTGCATAAGAGGCACTAATTAAACGAAGTGGTTATGGACGGACGAACAGCGGACAGACACACGAATTAATACCCTGTATTGTCATCATACTGACTTACTGCTAGTTGAAACGAGGTGTCGTCGACGGAACAATAGCTGACCCACGTTGTCTGGGGCACCCTCAATTGGTGAGGATATGTTGATCTGTGGCAGAGACATGCCTCCGAAATTGAATTCAAAACAACGCCATCTGGCGGCAGAATTCTACTTCCGGTTCCAATTTCGTCACGTCTTTTTATGGCTCCTTTATGTGTGTGATCGTACAAAATTTCAGCCAAATGACTCAGAGACTGTACTCACTGATCCATTCACTAATTTATGTATGTCTTAATGGGCGAAGTGCCGACTCGAAAACACCCAAAATGTTGGAACCATACTTCCGATTGCGAGTCAGAGTCTGAATCGGGAAGCCCGGTTTCCTATTCGAATTTCGTAGTAACCATATAGTTCTATCTCGCTTGGTTTCAGAGATATTAGCGTGTGACATACAGACGAACAACGCGGACCATTACTATAGCTAGCCAGCTAATAACATTGTCACAACACTGGCAGCTTTGTAGCTGTGTTTGCAGGTGCTGTCGCTAGTTCGATGTCGGATAGTGGTAGCAGCGTGACGTCACAGACAAGTCACGTGTCAGCCAGTGCTCGACAACCGTCCGTCAACGGTTAGTCTGCTGTGCTCATCGTCTATCTATAATACAAAAGAGGACATTCCCTGCGCAAAAATTTGCGATTGGTCGACGCCCGCTGTCTAAGTGCGACAGAGATGTAACATGGTGGAGCGAACTACAACGACGTGCGACGAGACAGGCGCTGTTGGCAGCTACAAAGGAAGGTCTTTCTCTCCGCCCATCCACTAGGCCTAGCTGCCGGCGTGTAGGCCTACAGTGACATATTTACTAGCCTATACACACCATCGTTGTTTCATCAATATCCGATACGGCTGTATAGTGCTTGACCACTGCTCCATAGGCCTACATGCACTGGTTAGTCTATTCTGTGCTTCACGCAGGACACCGCTGGCAGTTGGCAGTGATATATGACTTATTAAATTGTTATCATGCTAACCACAGTCAACAGTCAGCCGCTTTGTGAACCCTCTGTTGTCTGCAGAGAGCTCTGCCGCGGGACTTCCACTCACTCCAGACGCTGTTCTGGTCGTCTAACGGCATTAAGCCTACAGTTGGACGCTCACTTCGTGCATGTGAGTTACATTTGCGGACGTCTGCGACGACCTCTCAATGCGGACGATGTGAAACGAGCGCATCTGTCTGCTGAACGCGACCTCAGCCAACGTGTAGTAGCGTGTAGGCCTATGAATGAGCTCTGTTGTGTGTAACACGACAAGATGTCGTCTGTTTTGTTTTCAGTGTTTGAATTAAAATTTCTTACTTGACAACAGCATTCAGAACGTAGACACTTTTCACAGGCATAACCTTCCTGCACACGTCGGTCGAGCTGTATAGATTTGACATACTCAGGCTCTATGGCATGCCCATTGTGTGTGCACCTACCGCGCCGGCCGATCACGGAATGCACGCACAGACAGACATCACAGGCTGATCAGTATATTCCTCTTTCGCCTGTGGGCGCGTAGGCGCATGAAACTGAAAGTCCTGACTCCCGCTATCGCCCAGTGGATGCGGAATGCGCCTATGAGTGTTTTGAATAAAATTGTGTATGATATGCAATAGTCAGATTGATTAAGCTGTATGTTGTGCGCGTCCAGCGTCACTGAAGTCACTGAAGTCGTCAAGCTGGACATCATGTCATGAGCCGCGTCAACAGTCTGACGCCGGCGTCACGAGTCATCAGCGACGTCGTCCGTCATCACACCCAAGCGTCAGTGGAGCGTCAGCATCTGTCACAGTGAGACCTGAGATTCACTGTCAACTCGTTACAGAGCAGCGTCGACGTGCCGTCTCTGCCAGTATGACGTCGATTTCATGTGTCTGGTTCTACGGAGGTGGGGGGCTAACGTCGGTCTTTAAACCGCACGTTGTATCTGAATGTGCTGCCTTCATTGTTGTATTCTATAAAACCCTCCTCGATGGCACGAGGTTTGGCTGCATCATGGACAATCTTCCTGCATTGTGAACGGTCCTCTATTGCCCTCACTGTCTCCCTCAGTGATAGTCCTGTCCATGTCTTGAAGTTGTTTTGCCAAGTTGTGGGTAGTCTTCCTTGTACTCTTGTTCCTGCAGGGCATGCTACCTTCAGTGACTTCTTTCTCAAAATAAGTTCATGCGTTAGTGTGTACTTAACTTTTCATTTCATTAAGCACCATATCATCAGTTAATACCTTGGAGAACTGTCTTTTAGCTGTTTATAACTGATTCACTATAAATGGTCTATCACTAAACCCTGACAAATCAGACGTGATAGTGTTGGGTGAATCAGCCAGACTGAGATGTTCTAACCCCAGTCTAGCTGTGGACAGTGTGAGCATCTCCAGCTGTACCGTACCAACAGTGTGAAGAGCCTTGGCATCATCATCGCAGCACTCTTTCTTTCAGTAATCATGTCAACAACCTATGCAAAGCTGTGTATTTTCGCACCAGAGCATTACGTCACGTCCGTCGGTTTATTGCCTGCGACACAGCAAACATTATTGCCAGCTCATTGATCGAAGCACACCTCAACTACTGCAATGCACTGCTTTACGGAACATCAGCTGCAAACATTGCCAAGCTGCAGAGGCTCCAGAACACTCTTGCTTGAGTAGTTACAATAACCCATAGACGTGACCACATTTCTCCAGTCCTCTCATCTCTTCAATGGTTACTGATATCACAGAATTAAATTCAAGTTAGCAACAATAACATACAAAGTCCCGGCAGCTGGTCAGTTAGGTAATCTGTCATCACTTATACATCATTACAATCCAGTCCGGCCACTACGCTCTTCTTCTCTCAACCTCTTGGAGTCATGGGCAGCATGAACCAAATTCTCATCGAGAGCATTCAGCAATGCAGCACCAAAAATCTGGAATTCACTGAAGCTTATCAATCCCGAGTCCTTGGCAACGTTCAAAAGAAAGCTCCTGTTAATGTCAACTGAACTGTCCGCGCCTGCTATTCCATGCCTGCATCGACATATGATGCGTTACAGCTTGACTACTATATTACTACTACTACTACTACTACTACTAGTCAGTGAAACGCAGTTAGACGTCTAGCTGTAGTGATTTGTAGATGAGCGTTTATCTGCCGAACACTGACGGACTGTATAGTGCTGTAAGGGTTAATTTGTTGCAGCGGTTAGACTATATAGTGGCTGCAGTAGCGTTGTCGAGCGACGTGTGCATATCGTGTCTTGTGTCTGAAAAGATAAAGTTTGGAATTGTTCAGAAGCTAATCATTTAAACACTTCTCCACATTGTATATGAGTGTCGGACTGGCACAAGATAGTGTGTCTGTGCAGGTCATATGCCAGAGAGTACCGTAACATCAAGCAGTGGCGTGCGACTTAGACGCAGTCTGACAAGGACTCCTGTCGCTGATTGTTACGGTGAACCAAGAGATCGCGTCATTCCGGCCACTATTCCGTCAGTCTGTGACCTGACACGCTCTGTCGACTGTCTCCCGTCGCAGAGACATAGCAGCGCTTATGTCAAGGCAGTCGTCGCGGACGCGCTCGCTTCTGGACCGTTTGAAGATTTCTTGATCAAGAGAGACTGCCCAAAAGCTCAACTGCTTCTTAATTTCTGGCATGATGCTCAGGTGCATAATTGAGCAGAGCTGGAGTGTTGGCGTAGGCAGTATTTGCGTGATATTTATTGTAGCGGTGGGTGGGGCTGTTTCCATGATGCGCTGCATGTTGCGTTGTGAGCGATAGTAAAGCGTCGTGTTCACATGCGCTGCGCTGCGCGATGCGATGCACGGCGAGTGGCAGCGAGTGCTGGCTAGTTTCAGTGAGTACTTTCATTCGCCACTCGCCACTCATATAGCAACGCATCGAGCAGCGCAGCGAGCGCATGTGAAAACGACGCGTTATTGCTTGCGCTCGTGAGTGTGAGCGGCACTTGCTCAGACTCGCTGGGACTCGCTTGCACTCGCTCGTAGGAGGAAGTGGTTACTACGAGTGTATGCAGGCGAGTGCAGGCAGCGCAATGTGGAAACGACGCTTAACTCTTTTGTAAGATTTTCACAACATCTGTTTACGTTGGGTATGCGCAATTGGATGAAATGTAATATGGCGTCAGCGCTCGATGGCTTAATTTAGCTGCCTGTACCAAAAGTAAGTGTAAGGGTAAATGTTTACCACAGTCAGACTAGACAAAGAATTTATTAGCACGCATTCCGAATTGTTTCATGTTTTGACTTACACGTTTTTGATGTCGTTCTGTCCCTTTGGTGGTCTGGCTTTGCCGTGTATGCGTCGTGTGCTGGTGACGCAGGCGTGGTTGACATGTCGACCGACGCGCGACAGCTGTGTCCAGTCATTTGTACGTTGTCGACGAGCGCGTGTTCTCATGCTGCGCTACCTCGGCAGCACTGGCGACCGCCCGGTCACTGTCTTCCCTCCCGCACTGCGCTACAGTCTACAGCGCCACCTCGCCATCGGCAAGGGCGACAACCTTTTACGACAGGCACAGGATATCGCCATACAGGTTTGTCTGTCTGTCTCTGTCTGTTTGAGCACCGTTACTTTTGAGTGCCTTGACCTACAAACTTCATTTTTGGTATGCAGATAAATCGTAATTTTAGGCCAGGTCATGGGTTTAAGTTAGGCTACAGGAGCGATAAAATTGAAAATACCAAGTAACCAAAGAAAAAACAAGGCGAGTGGTTGGTTACAGTAGATGAGTAGAATAGAAATGTCCGCTACGTGTGGCGCTATCTGGCGAATGAGTAAGAACAGTCGCCTGCGTGACAGACAGACATACAGACAGGCACCCACGCTACGGGATTATCGATCGGAAGAGTCCGCATCTCATGTATTCGATGTGGCGTAAAAGTCACCGTCGGACAATCAGGTGAGAGAAATATCGCGTAACTAAACACACACACGTGGGTGGTCTGCCCTCGTCTGAAGAGCATTCTCATTGCTATTATTTTTTTTGTCAGAAAATAGCTAATATTCAGAGAGAAATATGGCTCATTTTAATTTCACGGTTAGTACATGCACCTGCGGTGTATTGTTCACTGTGCAGTACTTACAGCCAGTCTGGGATGACTTCTGTCAGTATGACCGTGCAACGTTCATCGAAATGTCGGTTTGTCTGTGTTCTCTTTCAACTCTAAACTGTGTTTGTGTCGTTTCCTATTTACATTCGTCAGGTGTATATAGTTTTGAAAGACATTTTTTGATGCAAGACATTGCTTTTTACAGCATCCAACCCCCTATCCCCCATGTTCCACGAATCAGATCGAATCAAGTCGTTATTCACGACAAGTTTATGATAGGTAGTATGCTAACACTTCATCTGTTGGGCATTGGCAGTAGAGTGCAGGTGGCCAGTAGCGTTCGCCACAACTGCATACACCGTACCATACAATTTAGAATTGAAGCTGTACATAGTCTTCCAGTCTCTGCAGTACAGCTGAGCCGGTGCCACTCCGATCTTCTTGACGCCGTACTAAATGTGACTGTATGCTGTGCGCAGACAGTGCCTCGGTCCAGCAAGGAGGCGGCTGTGCAGAAAGAGAAAGACTCTCGGCTTGGCTCAGTCGTTGATGCACGACGTACAGAAGGGCAGCCGCAGGAGGCTGAGATGACTCTGACAGATGAACAGGCTGCGTACGTGTCCACCTGGCGACTTGACAATACACTACAGCTGGCCGCCGACATCTCCAATATCTGTACCTATCTGCTAGTGCTTTCTGAATGATTTTGATAAATTGAACTAGAAGAAAAGAATGTGCACGACTGATAACGGCATCTATAAGGCGTGGGTCTGAGTGTAGAGTGTTCGTACGAGTAACAACATGTCAGATCAGTAAATCACTTTAAAACACTTTCGTGTTGCCATTGCAGGCTGCTATTACGTCAAGCCAAAAAGTTGTAATTAGTAGGCCGCGTGGAATGCATGAGACGCAGACTATTACGATCAATGATCTCCGTAAGTCTGTCAGTTTGTCTGTCACGCGGCTTCGCTGTGCAAATACGGCTGAACGGATCGATGTCCTGACTCTTTGAGACCCAACCCAAGGAACATTGTGTTACCTCCGTGGCCTTATTTGATTAATGATGGTCTGCGGTAAAAGAGGGAACATTAACACAGCTGTTGTAGTTACTATAGAACTGTGTAATACTCTTGTTGCACGATGTTCTAGGCAGCTTATAGGTCCAGCAGACTGGGTTTTGTCACACTGCGACCCTCCGCTGTGCTTAGCCTAGAGGCGCTTGCCTACAGTTCATATTGTAACATGGTAGAGTGGTTCTGGTGGGATTGAAGCTTATTTCAGTGGCCAACTGGCTTCCTTCAGTGCTTTGTTGCTGTTGGATGGGTCATCTGGCCTGTAAAAGTCGTCCCCGAAATGACCTATATAGTGTCGAGTGGGACGTTAAGCCTCTACTCACTAACTGATTAGATGGGAGTCCCAATTTCGCCACGGATTCGATGCGGCCTTCGCCAAGTTACTTTGGCCACTTGTTTTGGTTTTAAGCTGTACTTTGCTACGCCACTAGGTTGCTGACAGGCGAACTGTGGCTTCCATAAGACAGTTGCCTACATACAGCGCTATATTAGTACACTTGTAGGCCTGCACGTTGTAGGCCCTATGTCATCACCATGTGCGCTGCACTAAACTGTCCTAAGCATCCCAAGCGTCTATCATTAATTATTGCGTGATGGTGGTGATGTGGAGGTGTGGACGACCTGATCTCTGATGCGGAACTCGACGTCTCTAGTGTCGACGATTCAGTCTACGGCAGCCTCACAGCTCCGCAGTTCAAACTTGTTCAGAGATGTCTGTAACAAACAGTTTGTCGCATTTTCTCTTATTTTTCTCAGCCATGCTTCAGTCGTTAGTCCTGGTCTTGCACTTGCGGCATGTTTATGCTAAGAGTCTTGGCTATTTGAGTTTGGTGGTCATTTGAGCGTTAACTAAATTACAGAAGATAGCACTAGTTGCTCACTTGTTTTATTAGGCCGCATCGAATACATGAGCAAAATGTACTATCAGTTTTGAACAAAAGTTTAAAGATAATGGCTTATGTTTGCAATTCTGAACACGCATGGTACTATTGTAATTATCTCATTAGTTGAGTACACTGTACAATGTACATTGTATATCTATGTGCTTTTATTGCTTTTTTCCTTGCTGTTTATTGCTACCATATGCGGTGAATAAAGATGGATATATAAGATGCGGATTACTGTGACCTATGGTCCCGGCGTTTGTAGTCCGCATCTTATATATCCATCTTTATTCACCGCATATGGTAGCAATAAACAGCAAGGAAAAAAGCAATATAAGCACATAGATATACAATATCAGTCTGTCTGTCGGTCACGTGGGCAGGCTGTGCTAAAACAGCTGAATGGATCGACGTCCTGTTTGGGATGGAGACTTCTGGAGACCCAAGAATCATTTTTGTATTACATGTCCCCATTGTCCCCATCACCCCTCGATGAGGGGTGCTCGAGGCAGCCTTTGCCAAATTACTTTGGCTACTAGCTCTGTTATAACTTTCTGGTGTAAGTTATTTGCACTTTATAAGCTTATGGAGCAGACTGAATCAATGTGTGTTTCGGCTTTTGTCCTTGGATAGGAATATGGCTTATCGAGAACACTAGAAGTTGTTAGAGTTCGGTAAAATTTATTTGACGTTGATTTTTGTCGACCCGACACAGTGCGTTGGCGCGGCATTTGCTATGGCGACGTGGTTGTCTATCACGTTGATGTGCCCAAACAACTGAGTCGATCATCATGCGACCTTTATCAGATTGTAGTCCAGCCATTCTAGTTTCCCATACCAATTATGAACCGGATAGCTCGCGGGAATTGACGGCGTTTCATGGGATAAGGGTAGGTAAAAGTCCGAAAATCCGGCCAATAAATCGCAGTCATTCACCAGAGGGCAGTTCTTGGTATAGCACAGCTCGGCGTTTACAGCCATCGGCGTTTTGTCAGCGATAGCTGAGCTTCTTGTTGACCTTGAGAGCTGTTTTGTATATTTTCATGTACATACATGTGCTGTGTGTGTCCAGTTGATTTGATGATGGAGCAACTGCAGCGTCAGCGGAATCTGGCCACCATCCAGCTGAGAATTAAACAAGAGAAGTTGAGACTTGCTGACTTGAAGTTAGGCTTAAGAGCCGAGAAGGAAGCCGACACTGTAGATAAGACGACGCCGTCTATGCAGCCAGTCATGGACAAGCTTGGAAAAACGATACAGCGTCCAGCTCGACCACTGTAATACTCTTGACTTCGTAATACTCTCGTAATTCTGCATTACTTGTTACTTAGCATGTAATTACAATTTTACTCGTTGGGCGAGTGGTTCTAGCACGGGGCAGATGATTGCTAGTGTACCAGTTCTGCCGCTATCACCTTCATGTTGTACTACTGGCGCCTTCCGTGCCATTGCTCGTTACAAAAACCCTGTGCTCCGTGGCCCACCTGTGGAAACGCTATCAGTCAGTTATGAATAATAAAGCTGTTTGTAGACGAAATAGCATTTTTTTTGCAAAATGTTGCACGTCTTCAGATAGCCGCAGTCACAAAAACGTCAACTTTTTGTTGATTGAGGTTGAGGGATTAGCGGGTGGGAAAAACTTGCAAACAAACCGCACTGCCGGTATTCTTGACGCAGTTATGATGATAACAGCATGGACGCTTTCTAGTATGGGACAGAGAAATGAGAATAGCTGCTACTTCTCAAACTGAATGGCATTTCAGTTCCTTTTATTTGAGACTTATCTTCTTGCTCTGTCACCTGCCCCCTTTATGAGAAATGTCTTGGTCCATGTTAAGTAAGGGTAAGGGTTAATGTCATTTCGCGCAGCATCTGGCAGGACGTGTTGGACAGCGAAGCACATCATGCCTACTTCAAGAAATTTCTCCAGTTGTACAAAGAAGATCGCCCGTGGAGCTTCTTCATGGATGTCGAAGACCTTGACAAAATCTCAGACCCTAACAAAATGCGAAAGAAAATATCCAGCATTATGCAGTCGTACTTCAAAAACCGAGGTAATCGGTTAGTTGCTGAATGTGTGAAATTTGTTTTGTTAATTGTAATGTGCAGAGTGGTCCTCGTGTGATTGAAGCTTGATCTCAACGAGCATAACTGTCCCCGAGTGTGTCCGAAATTACCCATAATGTGGCGAGTGGGACATCATTAACTTATGCCTTTACTGACACACACAGTACCATTACTGGTGATTTCGTGTATTAGGCCTACTCTAGGTCTCAAACGCCTTAAGTTTCTTTGGGAGATGCAGATGTGTTATGGCATTGCAGGTGGATTGGAATTTCAGTGTGATTCCGAGGTGTTGTCTGGACTGGAATCTCTTGATCTGGAATACGTCACTGCCAATCATCTGTATGCTGCACAGACTGCTGTATCGCAGTGCCTCAGTGACAAATGGTGACACACAACTTGTATTCTCACTGTCCGTGATCTGCACAATAATTTATTTGTTTCTACTAGGCCTATGCTGTTGTTGCAGCTATGTCACATGGACGACTTCAAAGATTTCAGCTGGGCTGGAATTTATCAAATGTATTTTATAATCACCTTTATTTCACCAATAATGGTATACAATAATTTTAAAACAAACAGAAAAAAACTTAACTCTTAACTAGGAACAGTGTAAGACCAATAATTCATGTTGTGTGTTTTTCCGTTTGTGGATAAACACGGGTGTGCCAGTAATACTGTGAGATACCTTGACAGCGTGTACCTTACCCGAGCATGTCAGAAGTGGAGTATTCTCAATGATGCGGTATATCACGTGTCCACGCCTTTTGCCCTACCTTTGCTGCTGTTGTGCTGTCGTCATTTACTTGTTGTTAGAGAGTATGCCTAAGTGTAATTGTATTGTGTTGTAATGACAGGTTTCAAAAGTACCAGGCAACTTTTGCTCCAGCTATAGACATCGTCATAACCGACGTATCAGACGTTGCAGTGTTGCTCATGAGTAACAGGAAAATGCCGTCTGCTGGTGTACTCAAGGCTATGATTACGAGCAGAAGACAGACGCAGGCACAGATGTATGAAGCACTTGAAGTAAAATCCAGCGAACTTTTAACACACACGGATGGGCATGTAACAGAGAAGTCAAGTGCGGTCGTTATAGAGGGGGACAAGAGAGATGTTTCAGCAACAAAACTTGATGACGAAGGTCAGTTGGCAGCTGACAGTAGGAGTAGTAAGCCGCGCATTGTGGTTGGCGACGGTACAGTCTCGCCATCCGCGTCGGCGACGGAGCATGCTGAAAGAAGTCAATCTATAAGGAGTAAGACTACGGCATTGCGAGCCAAAACTGATTATTCTTCGGCTTCACTGTCACCGTCGGCGTCAGCGACACAACGCGATGAAAGAAGTCAGTCAGCGGGAAGAAAGACCATGGTGTCACGAGCCAGAAGTGACGCTTCGCTGTCATCATCAGCGTCATTGTCGCAACAAGATGACAGACGTCGACTCGCTGCTGACAAGGAAAAAAAACGCAAGATTTCAACGTCAAAAACCCGCGACACAGACAAGGCGGAGTATGAAAAAGACAGACTTGATGGTGACGATAAAAAAGAGCTTGAGAGAAAAGAGTATGAGACTTCAGCATCAAAACGCCGTGACACAGGCAAGACGGAATATGAAAAAGATAAACCTGCTGCTGCTGCTGCTGCGGATGATGATGATATTGATGATGATAACAGCGATTCTGATGATGACGATTCTGACGACGACGACGACGATGATGATGGTAAAAGTGGTAGAAGTGTCGGCGAAAAAAAAGTCGGCGTTACAAAAGCCGGCATCAGAGATGTTGGCGACAAAGACATGGAAGGACGAGGAGAGAGAAAGAAACCAAAAAAACAACAGCGAGGTGAAAAGAAGGGAAAACGTGCTGATGATGACAGAAAAGCAGAAAAATCTAAACAAAAAAAAATTGAATTCGAACAAGAAGAAGAAGAGGACGTGACGCCTGAATCGGCGACTGTGGCAGTACGAAGACGGTATCGGAAAATAAAGGCAAGTGTATGACAAATAATGTAATGTAATGTATTGTAATGTAAATTGTAATAATATTTTATAGTGGCCTGAATAACGTGGCTACTTCTAGGACCTCAATTTCATAACCAAGGAAAAAATCAATTACAGAATCAAATCAGACAACCAAACAGAAAACAAAAAAGTCTTTAGTAGCCGGCAGAAGGTAGCAAGAGATTCAATAGAAAGTTCAGGCCCGTAGCCAGAAATTTACTGCAGGAGGGTTTACCATCGTTTTGTTTCACTGCACATCAACTAATGTCATTTGTGCTAAACACAATGTTTCAATACATGTTCGCTCAAATAAAAATACACCAGTGCAGACGGAATGATAAATGACAAGGCTTTTCAGTCAGTGCAAAATTTTTATTGTTCCTTTTCTGAGAGTTAACCTTCAACCGCCTTCCTTGGATACGGACCTGGTAGAAACGATGTCATCCAGGAAACTGTTCGAGACATATTTAGGCTTGCACTTACTTAAAGTATTTTGTTACTGCTGATTATCAGATTGTATTGTACATTAGACAGTACGTTAGCATTATGCCATTTTTGTGCCTCTGTATATCGTACTTGCCTTAGGCGAAAGGAGCGTGATATCGATTGACCTGTGTCGTCTGTGATTCTGTGCGTCTGTCAGCCTGTGATGGCCGGCGCGGCAGAGGGATAATGTGCTTCCGTGGATGTTCTAGTCTATAGACCTACCATGCGAGAAGACAAAATTCGAAGGACGAAGCACGGTAGCGAAGCAGGAAAAGATGTATTGGCTCTAATGGGCAACATAACGACGTTTTCAAATCAATTTATTAACAGTGATTGAGTAGTGCTAGTTCTGATAAGATGACTTCGTATTAATGATTAATTTGTTTACACGGCCACAGGCGAAAGCCGCATATATCGATCGGCCTGTGCCATCCGTCTGTCCGTGCGTCTGTCTGTGCAGCATGGTAGCCCGGCTGCATAATGAGCTTGCCATAGATTTTCTAGTTTGTGTTATGGATTGGATAAAAGTCCGTCGTCATCAGACAATACTAGGCTGATTGACGTCAGTTCTAATGTTAAAATTTCATAAGAGTTGACGTGCAAAAGTTAGGCCTACAGATGGCCGACGTGTGTGTGTGTGTGTGTGTCAGTTGGCAAGAATCATGCATCTCTGGCATAAAGTCATGATGACAATCATTAACTTCCGACGTGGCATCGGCAACGATGAAGTTTTCCCGGAGTTCGTCAGCTTTATGAAGGTCCATGTCCACAAGGAGCTCACAGGTTCGACAATATCAGCAAGAGTTTTGAGATTTTCTGCACACTTAACATTAACTCGAGATGCCGCGAGAAGAGTTAATATGTTAGAAATACTTGTTAATAGTTTGTGGGTGATCTTGTTCATAATAAATGTAGCCTATGCATTGCTCGGTTTTATTTGGTCGTTTGTTGTTGACGTTGAAGTATGCAGTTCATTCCAACGGCAGCTTGTTTTCATCTTGTAATCCATTGCACATTCAGCATTCAGTTGCCATCTAAAATGAAGCCTCTTGATCAGAGCTTTTAATTAACTTCAGCTTTTAGTTAACTTCAGATAAAACCTGGTACAGTGTATGTGCACGCCACCGTAGGCTATTTTGTACGCATTGAGTTTTTCTTTTCTTTTATAGTATAGTGTATTAGTTCGGCAGCTGTTAGTGCTGGTCTCAGCCTTGTTGTCCTGCTCG
>Ga0126335_1001059_pt1 | contig 14764 bp, 10 predicted proteins | sample OlaspJWI45metaG_FD_108409 | JGI IMG/M metagenome (GOLD analysis project Ga0126335, IMG submission 108409) | Marine gutless worms symbiont microbial communities from Oahu, Hawaii - Olavius sp. 1 OAHU.JWI-45 metaG | ecosystem: Host-associated > Annelida > Digestive system > Unclassified | place... | reverse complement strand
TGCAGCAGTCGATTCCTAGAAATCACAACAGAAAACTTAAATTATCACCATTCAGCCAGAATGTGTCCGACGAGTGACCTGACCGTCATCGTGCATATTGCACAGCAGGTGGCACCTGCTGACTTTGAGGCACCTCTTTACTGACTTACACAATGCATAAGAATGAATAAATAATGATAACAAACCTGTAAGACAGGTTTATCAGGAGGAGCTCCTTCATCTTCCTCATTCGTCTTTTCCTTCTTGCCATCACCTTTCTTCTTGAAGACCCACAACTCGGACTTCTCAACCAGCAGCCGCAGCACATCAAGATCAGTCTTTATCTGCTTGTAATTGTCAACGTCACTATCAGATATCAGCAGCTGAACCTGTATGCCACAGCAGCAATAATTAATGATGCAATTGAGAAAAATTCATAAAAAATACTTCAAATTCATTACCGTTACAAAAACCAATATTTCAGCATTTCCGCATTATGCTGTACTGATAGGGTTAGGCTCAGTATGGAAATAAAGATATCATTGGCAATTTTTGTAAAATGAATGTCTAGATACACTGCGATGCACACCGTACACATGTTGGATGTTTTCCATCAAAGATGCTTGTGCACCATACTGAGCATTTCATGGCGAAATCACGTTACCAATGACTGTCAAAGGGAAAAGACTGACACTGGCAGGGCATACTACAGCTACCACCACAAACAGACTGCCAGTGTGGCTATGCAGTGGGTACATGATGGAGGCAAGAGAAGAAGAGGACGTCCAATTAAGTCCTGGTGACAGACAGACATTACAGGAAGATTTACCGGAGATGACAGTTAGCTGGAGTAGTGTTCGCAGAGTGGCCAGTGACCGGAGTTGGTGGAAAAGCCTCGTCGCTCAATACTCCAGCAGGAGTGAGAGGATCTAAGCCTAAGAGTAAGTATGTAAAGGCTGATCAGCTTTCATTGAAACTGCTGAACTGGTGTCGTTTCGAACAAATACAGATACAACTGACTGATTTAATAGCATTACTTTTGTAATAAGTATAATGCCTACATACAAAAACCCAACCACTGTACTTTTTTAAATACAAATATGACCACGCGGGCAAATGCCACATATAAGGAAGTAAAATGAATACCATAACAAATGTAACAAGTAAACAAAACAAGAGTCTACAGCAGCAAAGACCTGACTGACTTATGACCTGCTGGAAGGCCTGAAGGACTTCTTGTCGTTGGCTGAAATGTCTAAAGAGCAGCTGCAGTGCGCCCGACACCAGCTGTGGGTAGTTGTGCATCACCAGCTTCAATAAAACGCGGAGAAACTTACGGCCGCCCTGACCATCCAAGTCCAGCCTGACTGACTCATCTCTGCAAACAGATAGATCAGTCACAGTCAATTAGTTCAAAAATAGATTCATTTATTTGCTGCCTGTAGAAGATATAATTACACATGACAAGCAGGTTTATGTAAAACAAACTGACAAAATAACAAGGTGAATCTACCACACAACTCAAAACATCAAAAAATCAAAAATTAAATGAAAACAAATAGACAATCAGCTGAAGAGGTGATGAATGCATGTATTTTTGTATTATGTAAATGTATTTACTACAGCCAATATTCACATATTTGGAATGCCAGAAAATCGACTCATCAAGACAGTGGAAGGCAGAACAGAAAAGATCATTCAAAAGGTGGATTGATAACATCACCAAATGGACTAATTAAACTTTGTGCGGGTGTAAGACTGACACATGACAAATATCAATAGAAAGAACACTTTGTCAACCACTGGATAAAGACAGAGATGGCTGTATATATACCGAGTGAGCCAAAAGAACCGACCCCCTACATTGAGCCAATTATCAAATACTAATGTTTAGTTAAAATTAAAATTCACAGTGCATTCTGAAGGTTAAATCGTTTCTAAGAAATTGACATAACTTTTGAACAGAACTTTAAAAGATTTATGCAACTGGTATCACGTAAATAAAAATGACCCAACTCTACAGAAAAACGAATGGAGTTATAGCACTGCATGACATCAAACTGACATTAATTTGGCTCGGTGTTATCATCAGTGAAAATTTCACGGAAGATAAGCTGACTGTATTGTGTCGTTATCTTCCGTTAACCTTTCACGAGCCAGCTTTGTCTGTCTGCATTATTTTCTGTGAAAGTTGATATCCACTCAATCTAAAAATTTTATTCGTTTTGTTCAGTTTTCTTTTCACCAGTTTGTTGATAAACATACTGTTCATGTGCAAAAAAATGTTTCATTAAATTTGTTTGTCAAAGTAAGGGATAAAGTACAAAACGTATTTGTAAAGCATTTTCAATCAAGAAGTGGGCTGTCAGCTGTGTTGAAGATCAATGCAGACTGAGAAGACAAACTCGACTGAACGGAAGACCGGTAGTGGATGATGCAGACTGCCAGATCAGAACGAAATTGCAAGCATGTGACTGAGCTGATATGCAATCAACAAGGCTACAGAGGGTCCAGCAGAAGTCCAAGAAAAATGAAACCTGACAGCGACACCTCTCAGCTCTGGCTGCTGCATGAAGCTGTCGTGGACACAAACATGTCATCGCTAATGTAGTTTGCCATTGTATCAAAAACGCTTCTGGGGTCCTTCAATTATATTGTAATATTTTTGTGTAAAATTTCAACACCGTTATCAGGGTTTGGTTTCATCTTGTATAGAAAGAAACAACGATTAAAATGCTATATTGTTTGTTACAGATAAATACGTGTAGATACAATATAAAAAGCATAATCTAAGGGGTCGATTTTTTATGGCCCACTTTGTAAAATGGTATGTGTCAGATGTATCAAGGTTATATGTGTATGTATCAACTACATAGTTAACAATGACAACAGACGACAGTGAATTATGTGATAAAAGAAAGTAACTCTTCTTACTCACGTGTTGCCAAAAATGTCCTCAGCTTTACTTCCAATCACCTCCAGATCGAGTCCTGTAGAAATGATACCAAAAGTCAACACTGACACTCAATATATGAGCTATAATGTAAGAAGCAAACTGTAAGATTCCCGACTATATTACTGCCAAAACTGTTTTTCTCTCAGCAAATAACATTCACGATGGGTTTCCTACCACTGCTGACTGGTGAAGGCCTCAAGGTCGTCCTACCATCGAGTGACAAATTGGCTCCATCACATGGTAATCACCGACACTCAACCCCAGCACAGCACTCATCGATGCTCAAGATCTGACCTACCGGGGGGCATATGCTACAGATATTGAGGTTTCGTTCTGCTGCTGATTATGCTGACAAGAACTCAGCTGTTGCTGACATGGTCACACACTGTTGCACAACTCATTCTGCACATATGGCACAGTGTTGGTCACTTTTTGACTTCTGACTCTGAAGTGCCTTTGTTTAGTGCACCTGTTTGATGCAAGCCCCACAAATATTATGTTAATACGACCTAGAAAAACACAAATAAGCTTCAATGCTTTGGATGAAATATACAAACGATACATCTTTAGCGATTACCTTCGTCAGCCTTGCCAGCAATGTTCTCATCAAACTCTCGTTTGAAGATTGAGAGAAGACTTGAAATGCGATAATCCAGCCGAACGTCTAGAATAAACTACAACCAATAGCAACACTTAGCTCAAACCTGTCACACATCACACTGCTAATCAGCAACTCAATAACTTTTCAATAACTGCAACATGAATTGACAACAAAACAAAATTCTGTTAAACAAAACACAACTGGCAGAAAAACACATACAAATAACCTGCAGAGTTTCAATAATCTTGAGTTTAGTCTCCATGATAAGAAGGTCTGATGATTCGGAGGCTGCGGATGCTGGTAACTTCTTTACAACAGTTGGTATGTCAGCATCACTACTTGCTGCTGTACCACCAGCAACACAACCATGTCATTTTATTTCATCCTGCCATGTTACGGTATAGCATACACAGATGCAGTTCAAAATGGAACAAGTGGTCATAAAACTGATGACTGCCCTATTAGACCAACAGATTTTGACCAATGCACTGGATAAGTAAGTAAGTAAATAAGAAAATTTGTACACATCGCCTAAAAGCAAGAGTCACTAGCGCTGGTGCCTCGAACAGTTAAATACTTTTTCAGCTGTGGCAAAAGGTGTCCAAGGACAGATCAAGTCAACAAACATGAGTAGGAAGACTGTTCCAAAGGCGTGGTCTAAGTGCCGGTAACCAAGCATGCTGCAGAGTTCTGCATGGCCTGTAAGTGCCAGAATAAGCTGTCAGAGATGTCATATAGGAGAGAGTTACAGTAGTCTAAATGTGATGAGATGAACGAGCTGATATTTATCTAACAAATGGCTTTGTTTCACTGGGGAACAACAGGGTAGCAGAAAGTGTCAGATTAGCCAATCCCCCATCCAGTAAAACCACTACTGAATATCAACTGTTGTATTATTTTATCAGCACCAAATTGTGGGACAAATGACAAACAGTTTAGTATGTTAAGTAGCTGCTCAGTATATGTATTGTAATAGTTATAAAAATGTAATAATCTCACAATCATTGCACTATAACTTCATGCACATTAAGCTACAGCAACACTGCCTTTGCATCCATAATTGTACTATCTAAACTGTTTGCCATAAAATTATCGCAATCCGACTTTTTTAATCCGCTAATCCATGTTACACTACAAGCTAACAAAGCAAAGTAACAGCACTGTCAATAACAGCATAGTGTTAAAGAAATAATTAAAAATGAAATTATTACTTAAAGCATCATCTGCTAATCTCAAACTATTCTTGAATTCATCTCCATCTTTCTAATTTACAGTAAAAATACCAACTAAAATGCAAATGCATGTGTAAACTAATAACTAAACTAAATACACAGCCATTAACATACATAGCAGTCTAACTTATTGGCAACTAAATCAAACAACATCACATCTTAAAACAGCAATAAAACATATTACGAAAAATGAAAAAATTAACATGTACAAAGTGTTAATTGTTTGCAATACATACAACTCGGAGTTTCTTCCTCGTCTGAGATAATGCAAGCATTAAGACAACAACAGAAAACTGAACAATATTTATTACTGCATGTTTTGAGTGGCACAATGTTCACCATACAGATAAGTAAGTCACACTACAAAAAAAGTTAAAAACAACTACTTCAGTTAAAGATATACAAACAATGCGAACATACATTATGTATGCAATAAACATAAAAAACTGAAAGTTGAAGCATTGATAACAATCTATCCCATTCAATGCGTAATTATGAACTGAAATACCTTCACTATACTTTATGCTGGCGACAGAACACACTGACTAACCCTTGTCAGAGACACTGCTGATAGGCACAGAGACGGCAGCTGGTGGACTAGGGCTGTCACAGTCAAGAATATCAAGCAGCGTCAGTGTCAGCCGCAGCAGGTCACTGAAACTGTAGAAGCCGAAGTAGATGAGATGACGAGCAAGTTTCACAACCTGGCAGCAGTCGAGTTATCAGTCTACATGTATGGTGCAATTGTTCACATTCATACATGTAACAAATTAAAATGTATTTTTTAAAAGTACATGCTTACACAAATTTACATAACACTGCAGTTAACCGTAATAATTAAGTAGAAATTTCTTGCCACTATGGCTGCACTTTCAAAGAAAACAACAGACAGAAAGAATTACATAATTATAATATGCAAACCAAAAAACATAACAATCAATTACTTAATAAAAAGGGAAAAATGTAGATCATCCAAAAGATGTACTGACATCTACAAACACTGACCAAGTTGACAACTTCAATTCAAATACATTTCACGTATTCTGTACTCTTTCATAAAAACACAGAGGCTGAAAGGCATTACCTGATAAGTAAGTTTTGGCTGTTCTCGGTCTCGGTCTTTAGATGACCATATGCTTTTCACCTGACTCAGATAGTCTTCAACAAACTGAATTGTGTTTGCGAATTTGTTTTTCACCATGTCTTTCAGAGGATCGTTCAACTGATGTGACTCATAACTAAAAATACACAATGTATCCCATACTTGTCACTATTTACAGATTAATATAAAAACAAAACATATCAACAGAATAAAACAGAAAAGTTTACTCAGCAACAAAGGGGAACTTCAATCCCGGTGGCAGCATTTTCACAACATTTCTGTATCTGCTGCAAATAATCTCACATTTACAAAACATCATCATCCACTACAGATGAAATTACCAACTTTTTGACACCGCTGATGCTGATGCTGTTGAATGATCTTGTGGGTGTGGGCTTAACCTATAACCTTCACAACTTCTAACAGATTGCTTTTGCTTCTAGACATGGCACTTATTTTCAAAGAATGTGTGCACCTTCGTTGTACTGCACGACACTGGACTCTCTACTTAAAATGGCAACGTCTGGCAAAAAGTTGGTATGGGCTGCACAAAATAATATTCTATCTAAATCTTTACTGTTAATCTAAACCTAAAGCCATTTCTCAGCTGTTGTATGACATCAATATGCAATGGGTAAAGTCAAGTTTCACTAAGTGACGAGTCTAAGCGAAAAGTCTTAGTGAAAGGATTTAGAAGAACTCGAAAATTTGTGTTCAGTCCCGAGTTCAGTTTAGCCTTTTGATAAGCATTTTGCTAAGACATTTGACTTACTGCTGGTTTCCATCAATCCATAATGCACTGCATTATAGAGCCGAACCAAAATTAAAGTAATATAGGGCCGTTTGATACATCACAACAACAACGCACCATAACGCAACACAAAAGAGAATGAACGGTATCCTTCATTTATCATATAAACATCAGCAAATGACGCACAAAATGCACGCAATCATTACGTCATCCACGTAGCCTATATCGGCCACTGTGATTGGCTGAGCCGGTGAACGGTTGATGAGTGTTTATTTCGGGATGCGCCTATTGTTCTGCGTAAACATTCACAAAATTAAACGATGATGTTGACGTTAATAGTCACGGTAAAATAAGGTGCTATCTTATGTAGTGAGTAGTTGGTAGTGATGACTGATTAACTGGTGATGGGACGAAGGTCGTCATATTTGTTTAAACATTTACTAAACTTTTACATAGTGTCATTTAAAAATTTGCATAATTAAAATATAAGCGTGCACCTCTAAATTGAAAGCCTCTACTTTTTACTCTAGGCAATGCTATTAAATATTCTAAAGTCGCTACAGGTCTGTACAGAAAGTACTACTATTATTTATTTCAAGCCCTTTTTGTATTTTTTGTACTCAAAATGCAACAACACGTTATACAATGCTCACATCCAATTGGTCCTCTCTTTGGGCTAAGACCAAAGTCAAGCACTAGTGCCTAAGCCAGAAAGATAGGCGTTTTGCACTGGGAATTCCTAGCTGATTCTGTCGAGTTCGAATCACATTAGGACTTGAGACTTTGGCTTAGAATTTTCTAAGCCCGGACTACCTGCTAAGGTTTTTCCTTAGACCAAACCTTTGATGAGAGGTCAAGTTCGGTCTGAGCAGAAGACTTAGCCCAATGTATGGCATGCTCTTTTCTTCTACTTTATTTTATAACTGTTGTATACTTCAGTATAATTTTCATGTAGAGTGAATAAAATAAATGTTAGTTAGCACACGAGCACTCACTCGTTGATGGAAATGACAAAAGGAATTTCCGACCAAAGCCGCGCATACTTGACTGGTGTGACAATCTCCTGAGGATCACGATCAACATGCATGTGCAACATGAGCCGACAGAAGGATGCTCGCAGGTCAAATGACAAACATTCATCAGACATACACCTGACAAGTTAACAATGGCAAAAAAAGGGAGCATAAATAAATTTATTCAATTGAACTACAGCATATTTTGGTTCTAGGCAACTTCCGTCTCCAACGGAAAGTGGCAATGGCAAATTCTGAAATTTATCTATGCAAGCTAGTACTCTATAAGTGTTGTACCGATATGGTAACGTTGCCTCATCGGAGATGCCAAGGACCAATGTGGACATCCTTTAATATGTACATGTAATCTGTCTATAGTTAAAACAAAGATTTGGTGACAGGCGGTAGAAGCCATCACTGGTCGCCCCGAGCCACCTATGGAAACATCGACCTGGACATGTAAGAAACAGATGACTAGACCAACTTTGCCGAGACTCCGTCCTGTTATCCCAACTCTATTCTGTAGGAATGCATTCGTTATAGTCGTGGTGCTGGAGCGACACTACGGCCCTCACTGGCCACATGAAGCTGATGATGATAACGATGACAGACAAGTGTTACCTGAGAATAATTACTGTACCTCAGAATAAGATCAGCATTCAGCTGAGCTGAAAGACTGTTGATTGCCAGATATTGACGATCAAGACACATGTGTGAAAACAGATCCAGCTGGTGTCTAAAACCATACAATTATACTCGGCATGATCAGTTAGTACCAGAAACAAGCAATAATCACAGAAAAATAATAGCTTCTGGCAACTGCCTACATTACTGGGTTAAAAAAATTGTGACACTGTGGTATGTCAAAAATACATGCAACTAACCCTCATACATTTTAAGATAACTAAAATACTGCACATGTGGCAGTAAGTGACAGGAAGTAATGTGACACAACATCATCAACAAAAAGCAGCTACATCAACAATATCAACATTTAAAATTTTTTTATTCAATTTCATTTATATCTGTTTCTAATGAATTAGTAGAATTCTGCTAATAAAATGAAACAACAAATACTTGCACATATGCAATTATGAGATCAACAAGCTGACCTGTAATAGGTTAGAATTTCTTTATTTTCATCGGAGTCTTCACTTGCAAGCTCACGAATGAACTTGCACGAGTTGTTATCATTCCAGTACAACACAACCTCATCTTCATCTGTGACACTGATGACTTCCTGTGGCGACTCGCCATCAACAACAGCCGCCTTACCATCAGCAACCAGCTCCACTTCAACCTAGTTACAGACAACCATTTCAATGGCGTTATCAACATTATGCGATAGACGATAAATGACATTAATTTATAACGACTAACAACTAGAGAGACTGACACAGCTAACTCCATTTGATCACATCCAGCCTTACTCCAAAGCCATGACATTTTACACGCAGACTGCATACCCTCCTCAATCTGTGTCTAATTGGCCTTTATCCCATGATAACAAAATTCCAAATCGTCAGTCACATACGTCAGAAGCCGGATACAGTTCCCAGTGTGTAATTAACACTGTCAGAGCAATAATGGTAGAACATGGCAAAACTGCAGATTTTATACCATGTTTCCACAGCAACAAGTTCAAAAAGACTTTCTTACTCATGCCATCGCTGTGATACCACGGAACTAAAAACAGATCTTCGTTTCAGACAACAGTACAATTTCTACCAGCACCATTGCCATTGCGACAGTATGACCAATACCATAATCACCAACTACAACATCACTTTACCGGCAAAATATGTGCAGCATATTCAAACACTGTAACGTTATAAAACTATACTTATAACAATAAAACACACGCAGAATAAACTGAAATGAAACCTGCGTCTTCATAAGACGAGTCTCAATAAGAATGTCTTGGTTCTTGTCGGCAAGAACTGACTTACATATCAGTTCCTGTGTAACTGAAATAGCAATGTTGTTTGACACGCAAAGGTCAGATAAATAGTCGAGAAACCTGGCACACCATACACAACAGGCAAAACACTGTACAAACATCAATCTCTACTTTTTCAATCGGTACTTTGATGCTATGGGAAATACAAAGCATGAAACAGTGGCATTGTAAGCATATTTGCATTATCCATACACACCCATGCACGGCTACCAAGTCTCTCTTAAGACTACAAATTAAGACTAAAATTAACTACTGTATCATGTACCTAACAAACATATAAAATCTAATCTCATTGAAGAAAAATTATTCACAATCAAAAAGACATGCCTTGGTTCTTTTTGGTTGCGTACAAGGTTGACAAAAGTCTCAATTTCTGACGGAGTTATGTGCTTCTCCAGCAGTTTGCGGTTATTATGCAGCAATGCCGTCATTGTATCCTCAGCCAGTACATCAAAACCAATCTGCTTCTGCATGAATGGAAATTGCTTTGCGATCCATTCCTGTCAATAAGCAATATTTACAATCCCTGCATCTGGCACATGGATCACATATACCACAATGATATTCATACAAAAACACTCTGTTTTACTCTGACTTCAATTTATGGCACATGACAAAATCCCCAGCATGATAAAGACAAGAGGCATTCTGACTCTGATACTGTAGACTAAATATCAAAAGAACCATCTTCATCTCGACCCATTAACACACTGCTTCAGCAATAAGTCTCCCTCGAAACTCTCTAAAACATGACCTAAGCTGCGACAGTAAAGGCTAAAAAACACTAAGAAAAGTAGAAAAAATTGAAAGTTTTAGAAACGTGCCTGGTTTTTACGATAGTCGTGTTGAGATAGTTTCAAGATACGATAGCAGAGTCGACAAATGTGTTTATAGACATTGTTCTTCTGGTCTGAAAGATCTTCCATATGAAGCAATGCTCCACTGCCAGTGTCAGTGAAAGGTGCCCGTAACATGTGAAAAACCTACCACAAAACATGCATCTATCTGCAGTCATTCACTCCACAACCATTCCTTATTTTAGCATAAGGTAAGGTAAAGTGTGGATTTGTATAGCGCTATTATCACAAGGTCTCTAATGCGCTGTGGATTCCATAAGTCCACTATCATCCTGGAAGTGACCACAGGGAAGGCCAACCTGGCTCCAAGTAGTCACTGATGACGTCAAACCGATGAACTTTGGAATCCACACTGCATGACAGAAGACAGTGGACCGTGAAGGGTGGCGACACACCATGGGCACAGCCACTGCCACATTGTAGCAATGAGCACTCGTATTGTAAGGAGGAAGCCACTCACGACAAACAGTGAAATTTGACCACAACAACAAGAACAACATAACATTAAATATACCAAACTCACAATCTGTACACATTTGTGCACAACAAAACTGCAAGAAAAAATCAAGATCTGTGCCCACTAGATAATATACACACCTCTTTAAGCACGTTCTGTTCGCGAAGTAGTTTTTGTCGTTCACGATCTGAATGGGTCAACTGAACATCAAATGGGTCACCGCCGGTGTTTTCTTGATATGCAACAAAGTAGACAATGTCAGTCAGCAGCTGACATGCTTGGCTGAACACATACATACGACATACACAATTACACATTGCTGGTGGTATGCTTCTTCTCTAGAAAAAAGTATTAAACTATATAGCAAAATAAAGTTCTTCCTAATCCAAATAAGTTCCGAGTTCAATTTCTATATCTATCAGCCAGACACCAGCTTACACACTGTAAAGTGTAAGTACTAAGGCAGACTGCCACCCAACAATATTCTTCACATGTGGCAGTAAAAAAATTACACCATATTCTTCTTAAACAAAATGTGCCTGCTAACTATAGGTATTACAGTTCTCACAAAATACAACAAATCAACCAATCAAGAATATATCTCTTTATTACTACTGAGAAACAGTCCGATGAACCCTACTGACCGCCGTTCATTCTGCGTAATGCTTGCACTTTCCATCTTAGCCGCGATGATAGCCAACACTTTGCTTGCATCATTGGCAAAGTCCAGGTCACGTACTTCCTGAGGAGAAACTGGCACAACAGCAAAGGCCTCTTTGTCTTCCTTGATGGCCGCACATCCAACCTATGACCACATCAACATTACTCTTAAAATTATGCAACAAGGCATTTTTCCATGATAAAAAAACACAAGCATATATGCAGCAACAACACAAAATTGCATGCTTAGCTCAAATGATTAATTTTTTGTAAAACTGGGCTAAACATGTTCTTTAAAATAGGTAATTTGGTAAAACAGAAAGCCAGCAACACACCAAGCAAACATTATTTGAAAATGTATTACATAAACCAAATACAGTACACCCATATTTGTGAGAACAATCATCCATAGCACAACCAACCATTGGAGCAAGGACAATTAACGACGACAACATTTGAGATGAAAAAGTCATTAAAAATAACTATTAAACAGTGTCCAAAGGAGCACAAACCTGCGTGCTGCCGCTTTTCTGCAACCGTGACCTTCAAATTAACCCCGTGACCTTGAAACTCAAAGGTGACCTAGATATTCTGAAGTTGTTAGGTCAAGCCATTCAAAAGTTATAACCTGAAATGAAAAAAGTACGAAGATAGCTCTCGAGATCAAAGGTTGAGGTCAAGTATCATGAACTTCCAGTCACTTTTAGAGCATGTTGCACAAACAGATCGCTCCATAAATATTGGAGCAATCCATGGATCAAATTATGCTCCCACTGGGCCACTCCAAGTTTTTTTTTGGATCTGTTTGAAACGTCGATGAACGCGAGGCAGTGATGTCACACATGACGTTTTTTTTTACATTTTTAACTATACCATAAGAAAATGGCAGATTTTGTGACGTTGCCAGGTAACCATTAAAAACAGGTAATACTATGCAAATTTTAAGCAAATAATGCAGTAACTGTTGACCAAATAATATTGTTATCTTTCTTGGTAGCCACTTTTTAACGAAGCATTCTAACTGGAGCAAAGTGTTGCATTGACATTTGGAACACTCCACTGCATCAGTTGGGGCATATGCCTACTAAGTTACATCGGTTTTTGGCCAGTAGTTTTTGAGATTTTGTTCAAACAGACAGACACACAAACAGACACTGCCAGAAACAATACCTGCTTCCCAGCATAGCTGGCATGCAGGTAAATATTACAGACGGCATATTCTGTTCCAAAGTTATTAAAAGCTATACCATGTCAATTAGAAAAACAAAACTGCAAGAAAGAAAGCAACATGCAGGACAACATAAGCAATTGACCATACATGTATTTTTATGCAAAGTTCAAAAAAGTGACAGAAATGTAAAACATAGTCACTTACTAAAAGCGACAAAAACTAAACAACCCATGCAAAATCAACACACAGCCAGCTACAAATAACAAAATGCACATGTGGGTAAATGGTCTTCTAAAACAAAAGCATGAGACACTTCTACACTAGTCACTAAACACATCTCACAATGGCATGTAACTACCTTGCTCATTATTGGCTTATCCTCATCCTTGTCAATAGGAAGTGAGGTGCTGTGCACCCATGTATTTGTACAGAGATGACGAAGTCGCACAAATGACGACCTACAATATGGTAATGAGAATAAAACGATTCAATTGTACAGTAAAACAAAGAACCGCATTCAGTCAAATCAATATCGTACAGTTCAATGCACAAGAAGTCAAAGTAGTTTAAAAAACTAGAAATCACAGCTGTAGTTAAACAAAAATGCACATACTATACAGTACAATATAACAAGAGGCCAAGGTGATTTGGCAGAGACTGTATCGAATGTGCTTCCCCTCTGCCTTGCTATGAGGGAATTGGGACCCCTGTCTAATACAATGTTCCTTGGACCTCCAGGATCTCAATCCCTTCAGCCACTTTTGCACATCAAAGCCAAGTAAAGCTGTATGAGAGACAGACAGACTGACTGACAGACAGACAGAAACATCGATAACAATAGTCTGCATCTCATGCACTCAACACAGCTTAATACTTAGCATATTAACTGCATGTTCAAAAACTGAAAAACAGACTAAAAGTCACCTTAGATTACAGCAAAGACGAAAAAATACAAAAAAAAATCAAAATAGAAAAAAACTAATAAGCATAAAAAGTCAAAAAAGAGTGAGATATATTAATGACAACACACTGTTCAAATAATTTATGCCTTTTACAAGCAAGCAAAGTCTCACATGAGCAGTATGCTATAACATAATGCTCATATTCATTCATGCATTTACCAGGAAAAAGTAGACTGCTGACACACTTGTCTGCACTACAGTCTACGAAGCACATATTCAGACATTTGAACATGTGAACAGTGGCTGCTGATTACTAAGCTGTTAGCTTCAACCCATTTAAGTTTTCACACTATGACAGCACTAACATAATGGCCTTTATTAACAGAAAATAGAAACAGAATTATTTGAATTTCGTAACAGCTACAGTATTTCCAAATTACCAATTAACTGGTCCATATTCCATCTAATGCCTACATTCCATTAAATCACCATTCTTCAGATTACTACAAACATTACAGCATAAAGTCCATACGAAGAACTGAAACATCAACACAAATCTGGCTCATAGTACGTTGCAAAGTGGGTCCTACAAACCTCGGAACTGTTGAGTCTTTTGTCATAGTAGTTGGATCGAGTTCAAAGACAGAAGCAATGTCATGTCCGTGTGGAACAGAAACTAGACAATAGACAGGAGTGTTAGAACTACCACGCAGTTTAGTTCTCATAGCATCAGGCATCATATCTTCATCCACCTATTACACACAATCATTAACACATTCTGCAGTGCAAAACATGTGCATTTACTCAACATCAAATAACAGCTGTAACATAAACTGATCATATGGAATATTTTCTATATGGTGTTTTGAAGTCTCTGGCATTGTAACATTGTTAAGTGGCAGATAAAGCTGGCTAAACTGGCTTTTTGGCACACTAGACATACATATACATATTATGCACTATTATGCAGATAATTTGTGTCAGATAAACAGATGCCTGTTTCTGAAATATACTACAGTTCATATCAGATGACATGGATCATCGTAACAGTAGCAATGATATATAAGAATAAGAAAATGTCATCTTGTTAATACAGTGATAATCCCCAGAATATATATATATA
>Ga0126335_1001058_pt1 | contig 14766 bp, 11 predicted proteins | sample OlaspJWI45metaG_FD_108409 | JGI IMG/M metagenome (GOLD analysis project Ga0126335, IMG submission 108409) | Marine gutless worms symbiont microbial communities from Oahu, Hawaii - Olavius sp. 1 OAHU.JWI-45 metaG | ecosystem: Host-associated > Annelida > Digestive system > Unclassified | place... | reverse complement strand
GAATATCCATATATTATAATTGGACAAATATTCAGAATACTATACTTTTCAAGACTATATATATACATATGCAGTGGCAGAATCGAACGACAAACTTTGTGAAGTCAAAAATGCTATGAAGTGCTATCTGAAAGTGATGAAGAGATACAACTACAGGTTAAAATGAGTGACATTCGGTGCAGCCTTTGCCAAATGACTTTGGCCTCTTGTACACTCGTGGTGAAAAACCGGGTAACAATTAGCCAGACTTGGAACCGTGTAATAAATTTTGGAATCAGATCTGGGTACACGTTCCAGCTACAAATCACTACGTACAAGTGCAACAAACTAGACTTTAATACTATACCTTGCAAATCTTCAGTTGTTGGTAGACCACCACCATCCTCCTCACTTGGAGTAGGTTGTGTTATAGCAAGATGAGGGGCAAATTCTTGGTCGACCGAGGCCGACTGATCGAGCAAAGCTGATTGGTCGATCAGAGTTGGTGGAGGCGGAGCAAATGATGGTGGGCCGGGTCTGTCAGGTGATGCAACTTCCTATATCATAAAACAACACAAGCTTCTATCAGTTTTTGATGTTGTCAACTTTGCATGTACATAATACAAATTCTTTCTAAAAAAGCTTGCAATCTTCCAGTATTTTTGTCAGAACAAGGACTGCCATGTGGCTTACAAATATGTTTTGCGGAATGGCAAAATGAGGCGAGTTTTATGTTTTTATACTCCCAAAAGGGCATTTTTATCAATTTTTATTCTACATACAAAACAGCAATTGACAACAGCTAAAAGACAAGTTTGCGAAATGAACAAATATAATCAAAGCTCTCAATGCCCCTCAGAAACTATGAGCCACAATTTTCAAGCCCTAGTCTTAGTTGTGGCCTTGACACGTTGCATCTTGACCATACATAGGCTATGCACTTTACAGAATGTAAACTCTCTGTCTGAAAGAACTCACTGCTTCAGTTATGCCACAGTAGGTGCTACTGTTCATATTTCAGAATCTGTTAAATCTGTAACTATCTACAGTGTGTCCGGAAAAAAGTAAACCACGTTGTACAAGTTCATAACTCTAACAAACAATTTCGGATTTTAACCAAATTCTGCATCAACCATGTAACATCTAATTGCAAACAACGCAAGCACCAAATTTCAGCAAAAATCTGTCAACGTCTGCAGAAGTTATAGCAAGTTTAGCGAGGTCACCCAAAAACATAAAGTGTCCACTACTGGCAACGTTTAAAGGTGTGACTGTCAAAGTGCAAAAGTCAAACATGTGTTCATAACATCATCCACGTGCTCTAATGCAAGCTTAAAGACGTTAACATCACTGCCTTACTGCTTCATCGATGATCAATTGATCATCAGGTTGAAATGTTCCCACTCTTCAATCAGGTATGACTTTAGCTGGGTGAGATCATGAATCCAGCTGCGGTACACATGCTCCTGCAGCTTCCCCAGATCCGGTACCAAGTTGAAGTCAGGGCTGTTGGCATGAAGTCTGGTGTTTCATAGGTTAACAGCTGCTCGGTCTCGTGTGCCATATGGGCAGGAGCATTGTTCCTGTCATCAAATGTCCGGCATCTGGACCACTGACTGCACTATTTATTGTTGGGCCTAACGGAAACTGTGCTATTTTGTTGTCGATATTTGAAGATTAATAACTTCACTGTTAAAGAATATTTTAAACGAAATTTTGTGGTTCTTTTGGTGATGTATTCAGAATCCAGTGAGCAAAATTTTGTTTGGATGCGTTGAGATCTGGCATATTTTTTATCCAATATTGTCTGTGGTTTACTTTTTTCCCGGACACAGTGTACATTGCCTGGTCTTGGCTCTGGAACACATACCTGCAATGCTACATCTTTATTATAGTGCCAATGCATACAGACCTCATTGTCTGCAGCCAGCTCCTCGACAACCAGTGATGGGAAGGCACCTACACGACCGTTGAACTCTCCCTCCCACCAGCCGTCGTCCACTCCATCGTGTATCTGTTTGCGAGTGACACGGATCAGCGAGCCTTCCATGAATGACAATTCCTCACCAGACGTGGCAGCATAGTCATACAGCGCACGAACCCACACACTGCCGTCTAACACCAATATCAACAGAATCAGTTACCGAGAAGACAAAAAACACTACCACTATTACTACTAACAAGAGACATGCTACTGCACTGGTTTGGTACACTGTTGCTAGTAACTAAGAGATAAAACTGTGGGATAATAATAGTGGGTGCGAACACTATACTACTGTGCCTCTTAACAAGAATCTCACCTCAGAAGTGCCATGCAAAAAATTTTGGTTCGGCAAAAGCTGCAGTTCAATGCGATGTTCAGCTAATGAACAAAGCCATAAGAAATAAATAAAGAAATTCTCTAGCAGATATTCTAAAAAAATTTACACCCCACTTTAGTTCAATCTGCTGCGAATATGCTGCTATTTCATTGTTAAAGAAACTAAAAGTAACCCAAAGCACTACAAAAACAAGTAGTTGTCATCAATTTTAACGTCGGGCTATGAAAATATAAAACGTACAGGTGGCTAATTACTGGTGTGCCACCTGCATTGTGACCCGAGCTATATGTACTTGGCACACCCCACAGTACCTTCTCTCACAGTACCTCAGGTGGGTTTAATGCTAACCGGTGGTAATTGATGGAGCGCTCAGTGCCTCCTGAACCTCATAGTCTGTTGCCGAGTACATTGCCGAGTTGCGCTGATCAAGAGCCTCGGCAATAGCGGCTGGGTCTGGTGGACCCCACTCATCAGCTGCCACTTCAGTCACTGGAGGTGGCAGTGGTGGTGGCGGCATGGTAGTGTCAGATGGGTCAAAGATCTGAATGTAAGTCTCTGGAACTATACCAACCTGACCGCCGCTGTTGCGTACCTGCACATATACAACGAGCCACTATATTAGCATGCAGCAGCAAAGACTTTCATAATATAAACTCAGTGTTTTGTTAAGAATAAATAAGAACAGTGCAAAAGACTGCGCTCTCTCTGACAATGCTTAGTGAGTAAGAACAGACATCTGCACCAGTTTTAGATATAGGACAAAACAAGACAGCAACAGAGGCTGACTCAGACCCATCTTAGTCATACATTCATCCATAAACACTTCATTTCATTTAGAAAGCTGCACTGCAGCATAAAACCATTGTATACAGATCACAACAAAACTGTCTATTAACTTCCATGTTCAGGTCCGACTGTTACTCTACCTAAGCTGCCAGATCTTCAATTGTTCCAAATACTGAAGGCAGATGGCACATAATATAAAAGCCACAGTCAGACATACTCACTACGAACTAGAAACCACAATAAATTTCTTATCCCCAAAACTAGCGATCTCGGGGATCGACACTTTATCATTAGATCCTTCTAAAAAAACTTATACTGATGCGATCTTACAAATCAAACTTATATGTCGATACATTTGTCACCATAGCATTTTATTGTATGTATATGTGTATGAACTTTGTGCACAGTTGCGTTTGACAACTGTTTTCAAAGAATAAAAGTTGAGACATGAGACAGTCTGTCAGACAGAGGCTTTCAGTTTTGTTATGCAAGTACAGCAAGCAAAAATCAATATCAAACCAGTTTGCATATGTAACAAGTAAGTCAGCAAGTAAGGAAGTAAGTAAATTTATTAATGGTGCCTCAGACCACAAAAGTCACTGAGTGCTGATGCAACATGCAATGATAATGATAACAAGCAGCAAACATAGTTACATACCCGTATCCAGCCATCACCCTCACTCTCTACCACGTCAAGCTGTTCATTCTCATTCATATCGAGCTCATCGCTGTTGGTTCCCTGCCAGAGACCACATCACACCACACTTCACTGGCACTCAGACACACTTTCCTCGAATCATATATGAGATCACGTGTAGCGCTGTTAGACTCCAGCACATGTTACATCTACTTCTCCTCACTGCTGCAGCAATGAAAGATGAAAAAATAATTCTCGCAGTGGCTGCTCAAAGCTCTATCAACTAAAGAAAGCAACATTTCGGTACACTTTCAATGGCAGTGAAGAGTGTGGAAAAACATTATTTGTACAGTTTGGACAGTATTCATAACTGTTAGTAACATTTGGGTGTTTTGTCTCATCAACACAATAATACTCATAGTCAGAGTGAGTTTTGATATAGTAGTAATAACTACAAATACCATCACTCTGGCTCACTGAAAGCTAAATATGACACAGCAGGGGTGGCAAAGTCCATGACCCTAAATTCCTAAAATCCCAGATACTGTCATATCAACGCAACTAGCTGCTGCTTCCACTTTGGAGGGGCAGTAATTATGTACCCACTACATGTCAATAAGTGTGCCACCAGGAGACAAATGTAGAGTTCAAACCTGGAAGCCATAGAGAGCAATGCAGCGAGCGTAGGTGCCGGCACGTGTAGATGCATAGCCAGTGCTGGAGCTGTCGTGCCGCGAGTTGTGGCCCGCAGGGGGACCACTGCCACCTCCAGTCTCAAATGCATCGTCAATGACCTCATCATCATCCTGATAGTTGACATATGTGCTGCCGTTGGGTGCTGCTGGGGTGCTGTATGAAGCACCACCTGAGGACCGCACTGGAGTTGACTCTTCCACCTCAGACAGTGACCTTCCAGAGTCCATGTGCCGTGGCGGATGCTGTCCAGACAATAGTGCAAACATTGCACATTTACAGCAATATATTAGCAACCACTACTGATCCATGTCTACAATAACCATAGTACAGTGTTTAGTGAAAATGAGAGACAATGCTTCATTAGCACTTCAAACAACCATATATACTGTCTGCTACACACATTCATTGTGCCAAAAGGCAGCAATGTAAAATCAAACAACACCAGCCTTCAAACACAACTACAAAAACTAACAGCTATATTTTATTATATTATTTTACACTGACTCAAACTGAAATGAAAATTACCACATCTCTTGCAAACAAACGCTGGCAGCAAACAACTCCAGATCAATGAACAAAGGACCAAGTATTGAAATGTAAAAGAAATGTGCTTCTGTATGTGTAATTCTAAACAATGCAGAAAATTTAGAATAAGGAATTTATTTCCCATACAACTGCAAATGTTACTCACAAAATTTCCGTCATAATTTTTGTTTTTCCCATCAATAAATTTACTCAAGAAGAGTGCAGTAAATTTCACTATTTGTATCAATTCACAAACTCTATCGGAAAACAGTGCTGCAAACACTTCTATACCTTTCCTGAAGTGCTGTCACTTTTGGTGACTGATGCAGTACGATGAGATGATGAAGTGGACGTATTCGATGCAGGTGGTCCAGTGCTGGTTGGTGTTGGGGGTTCTTCTTCTTCCGGTGTAAAAGGCTCCGTGTTTGCCACCGACAGATAATCGTCGATATCTAATCCAGCTTCAGACAATGCCGACAGCCGTGCTTCAGCTTTGGCCTTCTCAGTCTACATATGAAGGCAAGTGATGAGTTACTTGTAGGATAATGACAAAGTTAAAGTACAAAGTCCTTCTTGAGCTGCTCAGGACAACACTAATCTCAGTTCAAAAGTTATTATTTGTCATCTGTCTGCACTATAAACACTTTAGACCTGTTCTGAGATACCATGATAAGTGTACACAAGTGTACCTCAAACAATAATAGCTTGATTTGTAAAAACTGCAATGCAACGACAATCAATAACATAACACAGAGTTAACAACAGATAATAAGTGCCAAAGACCTGCGCTTTCCGTAACGCCTGCCGCAAATCTTCCATCTTTATCTCTAAGTCAACAACAGCAGTTGACGAAACACCACCACTATCAGCGCCACTCTCTGATCCCTGTGACAACAAATGCAGCAACCGTATTAATCACACCAGCAGACAGTGCAGGCTCAGCAACCATCATCATCACCTTATGCCCCCACAACATTTTCCCAACAAACGTGGTATTGTGCTTATTTTTTGTGTACAAAATTATAATTTATTTATGGAAATCCACAAAAACGTGCAAACAAGGCTGCTCTTGTTGAACTGCAAAGACCCCACTGGAACAGCAGCCCCCCAAACCTTCTACATATATTTCAGAAGCGTATATCTACAGGAAAGAAAAAAATGGAGGAAGAAAGCAGAAGAGAGGAAGTCAAGGGGAGGGTAGGGAAGGGAAGGGAGTTAGCCCTGGAAAGAACACAGAAAAGTGATAAGATTTCAACATAATTACATAAGCAGTTGTGCAACAGAAATAGTATCACAACAATGATGCTCATAAAATACATAACGGAATGAATGCAGAAATGTAGAAATGAGGAACAACAAACTTTGCTGCTGATAGCTGCTTGTTGCTGGTCACTGAGTATCTGCAATTTATGCTGCATCGACGTGACGTGTCGATCTTCGTGGACGAAACGACTTGCATGTCGCTTGGCCTCAGCATCAAGTGCCTGCTGGCACTGATGCTCTGATGTCACTTTGCTTATCTGCACAAACAGTTCACTGCTTCATCATCATCAGACGGTGTGTCTACGACATAGCATAGCTGTTCCCCTGAGTTGACATCATCTTACAAAGTCTTAGCCATCTCTAGCTCGATATATCACCTCAGCTTCAACGCTTGCTGTCTTTCACAAATGTCTCAAAAGTCAAACTCATCTGTTATCTTATTCACACTACATACAACTTATCCGACCGATTTATATAAAATAAGTCAATAAATGATATAACATGCCAGTCATGACCTTAAGCACAATATATGTGACATAATAACTTACCGAGTCATTATCCTGAGGCTGATATTCAAATTTCACAATATCCGTGAAAACCACATTTTCATTCAAAAAACATTGCAGGTTGTATGGACGATTGATCTAAAAATATGACACACAATATCCAGATAACACACAAATCAGCCACTGATGAGGAAAATCATGACATGAAAAATCTTTTACTTTAATTTTACTTCAATTTTTCAAATTAAATTCAACTTTTCAATCAACAGTCAGTACTAGACTACTCCACATTTACAAATAAAATTCAAAAATAATTTTCAACTATAACATTATTTATCACAGCCAGCATAAGTTGAACTCTAACCTTTGTTGCATCGGAAAGTATTTTCATGAAGCATTCTTGTGTGATGCCACAGCTCTGCAGTTCAGACTGACAGAACAGCGTGAAGTACTCCTGCATTCTTTCATACACTTCTCCATCCAACGTCTGAAACAATGACATGTCTGCAACTGTATGCAATCAGATACACTGTCACAATGTTTTCTAATAAACAGATGCATACGAATAGAACAAATTGCAATGTAAGTCATTTGAAATTGGCGATAAAGGATATCGGGAAATATGATCATGCAACCAATGCCATAACCATTACACCACTCTCCACTTTGTATGAGTTATTTGCTCTATAGCACTAGCACATAAGAAACAATAACGCACTGTATCTGACCTTCATGAGTTCTGGCGTATCACTGCTGTAGTAACGTTGTAACTGAGCATTCGTTGCAGCCAAGCTCAGCAGATAGTCATTACGAGCAGCTGTAGACTTCACTTCACATGCTTCACGACGCTGGTTCAACTAAGTACAATGCAAGACACAGTCTCACTGCATTACTGAATACTTGTTATTAAAAAAAACACTAATCATGCTATTCTCATATATGTGGCAACATTTATCAGAAAAATTTATCGGCAAATGTGAAAATTTCCAGTAATTATTTGAAGTTACTATAACTAGCAGCACATGAATTCATGACATTAATTTAATGCTACAACAGCAGTGTCCAACATGTTAGATGTGCGCTAATGGACTAACACTCTGCATATTTTTCTTCACTCAACTTTTCACGGCTGAGGAAAACAATATCTACTATATCCAACAAAAATTATAAAAAATCTACATACACCCGGGTAATTTTCTAGTGACAAGAGCAGGATACCTTGGTACTCTGCTGCTGCAACTTGGACATTGATGTAAACAGGCCGACAGACTTGCGCTTCACTCTGAACAACCACATTCAGCATTCAGTTTGTTTTGTATCCAAATGTATGTATTGGAAATTGCTAAAAACAAAAGATACAGACATCATCCATGTGCTGAAATGCACCTGCACACCAACTTTTAAGTTTGGGCACTGTGTAGTTTTTGAGCAACGACATGGAAAATGATCCATAGAAGTCGCCACAGTGCAGCGATATTTGTTATTTGTTATTCACCAAATTTGATCACCTAGAATGTCACCTCTGCAGAAAAAAATGCACTAACTTATCTACTTTACAAATCATTACAACAGCAATAAATAGCAGTATGTCAACAGAACTGACTTGTCATCAGCATCAGCAGCCTTGTTACGTGCATCATGAGTGATGTGTTCTTCTTCCTTGTAGATCTTCTGTAACTTCATCAGCTCTTGCACACTCAGTGACAGCTCTTTCTGAATGTCGACGAGGTTCTCAAACACCTGTCAGCATCCGCAACCGACAGCAGTGCATAATAATGCTGGAACTACTTCATTAACAGCTAAGTGTACAATAGAACCCAATTGCAGCTGATCTAGAACTCCTCTGTACAATGTCTGGCTGGCCACACAATGGCGCTTCGTGACTCTTGCTTCTATGTGCCATGAGGACACAACAAACACTACTGTTGAAGTGATGCTGCTGTCACGCAATCATTGAAATAGAACAGACATCTGATCTTCTAACCAGTGCCTTTCACTGCTATGAGTTCAACTGAGAGAGCTGCTGTGTCAGTAACTCATCCAAGTTCCAACATTCCCCCATTCTCGTCTTATCCTACCTGGTATGTCATCAGAAATAAAACTTTGGGATCATGTGGCTGAAGGCTTCATTTTCCCAACCAGCTGACTTCAGTGCTTTGACGCTGTTGGTTGGGTCATATGGCCTGTAAAAATCGTCCCCAAAGTGACCTATAAAGCGTCGAGCGGGACGTTAAGCCTCTACACACTCACTTCATTTTCCCACCCATACCCACGACAGCGTAATGTACAAGTGACCTTTTTTGCTACATGGCTCTTTGCAGTCCGTACGGGTTTGCACGGCTCAGAAATCTGCAGAAGGTAGGTGTCAGCAGCCTGCAGTCGCACTTTGCCAACACGATCGGTCTCCTCCAGTACAATCTGCCAGACTTCATGCATTGACCTGCACAAACAGTCAACTCACTGTCTGTCGACACTGGGGTTTTGGTATAAAAACGAGCATGTTTATTACAAGCACGTTACAAATATAAGTAAAGTGTGATTTTTGGTACATCTACCAGCACAAAAAGATATGAATGCCAACGTCACGGAGACAGTTCATGATGTTCTTAACCACTGTTTGTATGACGTCAACGTGGAGATGTCTCACGGTAAACCAGTCAGAGCTCTAATAAAGCATGTGTTAGAGTAACTAGCAGATTATAATCAAGCAAAATGTCCTTTTAGATGAAATAACAAAACACTAATGAACAATGAGCCACGGCATGAAGCAACAGATGAATCAGACATTAACGAGAGTCAGTGAAACGAGGACAGGACGACAAACAAGTCACAATATGATTGAACTGTACTACCGAATGTCTGCTGACTGGCAGAGCGCTTAGAAGATACGTAATGCTCAAGACATGCTAAAATACTGAGGTAAGGCTGAAACAAAATTTGCGATCAAATTTTTTTGCAAACTGAAATTAGGTCTGCCACAAGACTACACGTACAACGATAACACTACAGCACTCTATGCATATGCTCTACAGGCAATGCACTGAACCATGTGTAGGTTACCATAACATTCAATATATAATTAGTTCAAACTAGTAACAAATGACCAAGAACATATAGGTAAAACGTCTGCCAGTATTCACCACGAAGGTAGACTAAACAATAATATGCAGAAATGGAGAAAAGAGAAAGAAAAAGAAAATAATAATCGGTAACTTGTGACAACATTATACAATACTGTCCATGATTACACTAACAAGCTCTAGCACACCACACCGGCGACCGCTGTCTTTGCAGTCAATAACCTGCTGCTGCAGCCGCATCTACGCCTACCTAGTAACACCTGGTCGCCATCTCATCTCTCAGACGCCTGCCTAGCTCAACCGTCACACGTCTCCTAATGCCGCAAATTACCGAGACGAGAACGTGTCAAAGCAGAAGTGTCTACAAGCGTGAACGTATCTTCAGTTATCAGGCAGTTATCAGGCACACCACTGACACCACAAGGTTAGGTGATAATTAGTGGCAGTGTTATGTGCTGCCCATACAGGAAGGGCATGGAGGGTGTCTGTTTGCCTGCCTCTATGAGTGTATGTCTGTCTGCCCGTCTGTCTGTGTCAGCACGATATGTAGCCATCATGCAAATCAAGAATGGCGCTTTGTAGACCTACAATTAGGCCTAACTGCGACAGTTTTCTGTAGGCCTCTGCCAATGAATAGATAGAGATAGATAGATAAACATATTTATAAAGCGCCTATATACTCAAATGAGTCACTAAGCGCTCAAATGCAATATTATCACTAAGTTTAAGACTGCGTGACCATTAGCATTACATGTAGTTCATCAGTTACGGCGTCTGAACTTTATTAGGCCCTAAAACCGCCCTATGACCTTTTGACCTGAAGATAGCTCCTCCAATCATGCCTCCTAGAGACGATCTGTGCAGTGCCAATGCGTAGTCATAGAAATTCATTCATTCTATTCAACCGCAACGAAGTTAAGCATCAGCTCGAAACAGTACACGGCTGACATTTCGTGCTGTTGACACTGGACACGAAGAAATGGTAAAGCGCTCGGCTCGCTTCGGCTGCTTCACTGACTGACATTTCAGCCTGTCAGTCAGTACAAATCAATAGCTCCATGCACTGCAGTAGTGACCGGTTCAATGATCCTACCGGCTCCAGCTGCCGGCTATACACCAATGATCCATTACATCCTTTCCTTTCAACGCGCACCATTCACCTTTACCTGCTCGACTGCGCCCGATTTATTAGCTACTTCTCCATTTAGCTTTTAGCGAAAGAATTTGTCGAAAGCAATAGAATCTCTGTATTTACTTGCTATGGTCATTAAGATGCCACATGTGCAAATATTTTGTGTATCAACCATACTAGCAGTAATGTGACAATTGTGACATGACGACTTTTCAACATATACAAACACTGACAAAAGTGTAAAAAAGTGCACAAAACAGAAAAAAGTAAAAATTTTAAAAAACATTTAATAGCTAATAAAGCAGCACAGGAACTTTCACACACAGACATTACTTTATACAGTAAATACATACAAAAATGCATCAAATAAAATAAATATTATAAACATAACATTCAGCATAATACTGAGCTACAGTGTACATAACACCGATACTGCATATTACAATAAGCATACCTGCCCATCGACTGCCTGTTAGATAACAACACATTCATTACTACAGAAATATGAAACTACATCATAACTAATACATGTTGGCGACTAGCCTGTAATACTGCCACTTTGTGATGCTCCAACAGATATAACATACAGGGTAGCCCCAAAAAGCTGCACATTTCCATTTTCTTGATGTTAAATTGATATAGCTTTGTGAAATCTCAAACCAAATTTTATAATTTTTGGCTGAGAGGAGGACATTTGAACATTGCTTGCAAACTGATCAGTACAATTTTTTGTATGATTAACACTATTTAGTTGTTTGCCAACATAATCCATGAGCAAATTTCATCTTGAGACAGCACAAAAAACGGACAATATTATTTCTACAAGGTAGTGTAGGAACGCACAATAAATGCTGTGGACAGTATATGCACTGTTTTGTTAGGAATCTATTCAGGTGTAAGTCTGCCAAAAATTATAAAATTCGGTTGAAATTTCACAAAGCTCTATCAATTTAACATCAAGCAAATGGAAATGTGCAGTTTTCTGGGGCCACCCTGTATAGCATCAATATGATAAGACATACAATGTAGCTGATACGACAATAAAATATAAAGCACGCATAAGAGCTTAGTGCTGAGAAAGGTTTTGCCATCTGTATAAAACTTCAGTTCATTCTTATAAGTAAACAATTCATGAAGAGTAAACTATTCCCGCGTGGAACCTAATTCAAGGACGTTCAAAAACTGCATTTGTGATTTTCAAGAACAGTTGATGTAACACAAAATGGCTCTAAAATCTGCACAAACATGCACAGGAAATATGCAACAGCTAAGCAGTAGGCTACATTAATTCAAAAACAAAATCATGCACTGTAACTGCTAAGAATCCTAAGATCATTAAAAATATGCTGTTATCTGAAAAGAAATCGGGAATTAACAACAGTCCAGTACAAGAACTGGAACCGCAGAAAGTCGAAAAAACACACATTCATGGACTTCCAATATCAGTGTTATCACTTATCAAGCACCATATTTCATTTCGTACACTTACAAAATGCAGGACTTTCAATGAATTTTCAATAACCTGTGAGAAATCTGCGCTACAGAGCAGACGACAGACACAGGAAAAGATGCAGACGCTGTTTTACTTACTTATGTTCGTCGGAGCCTCCCGACGCCGGGAATTGTCGCTTGTTGATGAACTGCTGAGCAAGTTTACACAGCGCCTGACAGACACACAAACAAACATCACCAGCCTACGTCCAAACAACGGAAATGGCCCTGAAAAGGTCTTGTGAAAGCAACAACAATGCCAGGATCCGGTATGGCATCACACCATTGGCCGTCAGCAGGGTGTTTTGGTTCGTATCTCGGAAAAGAGAAGCAGAAGGGAATGAGATAGCGCAGGAAGGAGTCAGCCACTAGACTTAAGTAATATAAATGCAATAAGATTTGCCAAATTTGTCCCAACTTCATAATGTTTCACTGTTCAAATTTTGAAATTATTCCACAGAAACCATAGACAGGACCTGTCACAAAGGGATACATCACCAAGCCGGCCCGTATCCGCCTCCAACACCGATAACTTCACCACTACTAGCATTCCTTCTCCCAGCTTCCCAGTCCCAGGCGCCAAGTCGTCCCGACCAAATTTCAAAAGAAGGAATCACGGTATGGGTGTTTGTCTGCTGAGATCAAGACACCGCTACATGGAACCGAATAGCCATTACCAGGCATGGTCAGCACTGACCAGTTTAAAGAGGCGCGGCTTCAAGAAATCGAAAAGCCAGAATACCGCTATTTCGCTATCAGTTACAAATAAAACAAGAACGCCGTTCAGACGCAGGCAGACCACCGTGCATATATTTAGTAATGCATCACTTCTCCAACGACACTTGTCCACATGACCTAAAACTCGAAACTTGATCTATCCTAGAAGATGTACATAGACGCTAAAACGAAGGCTAGAACCTCTGCTACTGTGAGCACTCGCCGTTCCCCGAGAATCCGGAATACTCGACTGCAAACCACTTCACCATTACGCTACCACCGTACCGCGGTATTTACCACCGGTAATTCTACGCGTCTCAATATTCCAGTTAAGGCAGTAGCGGAAAACAGAGCCGAGAGTTTGATAGAGAAACCAGCAATACAGCTGCTCTGCTGGACGAAGGTCAGACATTGTGTAGTCAGTTGTACTGACAGTAAGTGATATATGAATGAGAACGCCAAGTCGAGCTTGTCTTGCAACACGTGCATGGCGAGACTTCAGGCAACGGAGTGGACGTTGCATCAACAGTGCCTGTAGTCAGTCAGTAACAAAGTAGGCAGAATTCCATGAAATCAGTCAAATTAATCATGTACATAGAAGAGAGACAGAGCTATAGAGGACTTGGATGACACGACTGACAACATTACTATCATGTGTACACGGATGGTAATTATGCGTTGCGTCGTGACCGAGTTACCAACGCAGCCGCGTCACATGCTCATACTGATGCTAACTGTCTACATACACGCATGGTCTGGTCATTAGCAACAGCACAAAACAGCAACACAAGCCGGTATCTAGTGATAGATGCTACACAGTGGCGAAGCTGCCATTAACGCTGGAACGCGCATGGGCAACGCGCTGGGCAGTGGTCAGGAAGCGTCGTTATGACGCTACGTGGTGAGAATGGCGGGAAAGGTCACAGAGGCAGAGACGCCGTCACGTTGCTATATTAAATCAGACCGACAACAGAGACCAGTGCCGGCCGGCCGGCCACCCGGGTGGCCCGTCACGCTGTCCATCTATACGGGTATAATACATCACACGCTTATCGCATCGCATCGCATCGCACAACACGAGCAGCACGTTTCTCACTCTTCGACAACACTTCGCATAATTACACAGTGTCGCATGTGTCAGCTGTTTACAGCACAGCACTGACAGATGTCAAGTGTTTACAAGGGTCATCAGTTACGTGCTCACTGACATCTTCGCGAAACAGCTCTGTTGTATGCTTGCCTCCGCATGTATCACAGCTATAGAAGCACCACACGAAGTGCCAAAAGTAGGTAGTTCAAGTAAAGTGGCAGCAATTTAACTAAAACAGTATCTACACCAGTGGTTCTTAACCTGGGGTCCCGGGACCCCCTGGGGGTCCCAAACGCCAATCTTGGGGGTCACAAACGCGATTCGAAGACATTATTGACTGCAAGCAGCAACAGCAGAGTCATTGAATTTCAAGTGATGAAAAGTAATATGAAGAGTATTTGATATTAAGGCAGTGAAGTATTACGTTCTAATAAAATTGTGTTATTGAATTTGCTGTTACTGCTTTGCCTTATAATTCTTCTTTTCTTTTCACGCTTCTGTTCCCAGGGTATACTATACTTTATTCCGGAGCGCATACTTTTT
>Ga0126335_1001057_pt1 | contig 14768 bp, 13 predicted proteins | sample OlaspJWI45metaG_FD_108409 | JGI IMG/M metagenome (GOLD analysis project Ga0126335, IMG submission 108409) | Marine gutless worms symbiont microbial communities from Oahu, Hawaii - Olavius sp. 1 OAHU.JWI-45 metaG | ecosystem: Host-associated > Annelida > Digestive system > Unclassified | place... | reverse complement strand
TAGGGTTTTAGTTTTTGGTGCCCTTATGCTATCAGGAGGTTGTTTTTTTATCTACGCGATAATAATTTTTTTCTATGCTCTTGGTGGAAGTATTTACTTTTTCTTCTTTACTATATAACGTCCCTGAAATTCACTCATTAATTCGGTGGCCGCATCTTCAGCAAAGGTTTCCAAATAGGGCCAGATTTGAAAGCGCGATACCCAGTGTTTGACAATGTTGAACTGACTGTCCCGAAAAGGTACCCGCAGTATCCAGCCATTGTCGGTCTGGAAGATTTTTTCCATACGCTGGTCACAGGTCGTGTCGCCGGCATCCGGTATCAAACGAGACAGCACAATGATCTTGGGTGTTACGGTCAGGCCGGTCTTTGCGATTTCGGTTTTCAGGTGTTTTTCCAGGGCTCGCACCTGGTCGAGAATGTAGATGACCTGTCCGCCAGTGTCCGGTTTTCCCAGTGCATTGGTCTGGCCGAACCAGCCGTGGGGCGAAATGATCGCAACCCTTGAGATCAGCGGCATGGGGACCCGCGAAATAAACTTTTCAAGGGTTTGATCGGTCGGTTCATTGAAAAGGTTCAAAAGGGTCTGCATGGTTTCGATGATACGATCCACTGTATCGCCCCAGCCCATCTCAAATCCGGCTTTTTTCAGCGGTACTTCAACCTTTGAACAGGTTGCCGCCGGGTCCTGTTTTTTCAACCATTCCAGAATGCGCTCCATTTCAGCATAGAAGGTCGCCTGATCTTTTATCAGGGTGCCATTGACAAGCAACTGCCTGCCGTTGTGTTGATGAATCTTTAAAAAATCGAACAGCTTGGCATTCCAGGTATCCGGTTGGCTGAAGATGTTGCTGCACAGGTAGCGGTTCAGGAATCGGATTCCGTTGCCGACGCTGCGAATGTCCTTGATGGTCGGCGAGTAATCATAAAAGGGCATAAAATCGATTTTCAGGGTGTTGCCGTCGCGCCTGCCGTCCAGAGCAAAATGATCTTTCAGATCCAGGTAGTCTGCCAGAGATGTCTCTTCGATGTACTCACCGTCTTTACTTACGAGGTAATACCGGTAACGGGCCATGGCGGGGCGATGCATGAGCACCAGGCGTTCTTCGGTAATAATTAGCTCCTGAGCCTTTTTAAGGAAATTGAAAATCGAAGAATTGTTCTGGAATTCTTCCGGTTTTTTATTTTCGTTGCTGTATTGGCGAAAAGACGTAACAATGCCATTGCGCAAGTGGATCTTTTCAGGACGGGCGCCGATGTAACAGACCCATTCCTTAAAATCCTTGCGGTCCGCTTTGCTTATGATCGATGTCAGCAGATTTTTCATGTTCAGTTCTTTGCGCTCCTCACTTTTTCAACAAACCGATAATGTTCGATCGCTTCAAGTATGCCACCGGCATACGATTTCTTTGCAAAAAAAATATTTCGCCGTTTTTTGAGTTTTTGCAACTCACTGCTGAAATTGCTGACCACAACGGCACGTGGTTCCCCCCGCAACATCTCTTCGTCGTTGCCCGAGTCGCCGCCGACTAGAAAATTTGACAGCGGTATCTCCCACTTATAGCTCAGATACCGGATGGCCTTGCCCTTGGAAGCCCGATAAGGCAGTATGTCCAGGTACTTGTTATGGGAGTAGATCAGGTTGTAGCGGCACTTGTGACTCAGCAGGCGGTCGTGAATCGACGCCAGCCGATCTTTGGCCGGTTCCATGTTGTAGCTTATTTTAAATCGTCGCTGGGTGGCTTTCTCCTGGTAGGTTAGAAAATCGAAATGACTGAGCAGCTCAACGATTTTACTGCGGTTCCATTTGGCCGATATACGGGTCATCCAGCCACGGCCCGCATGCAATCCGGGGCCGTAATATATCTCGGATCCCACAGATGAAATAACGACATCGGGCGATGGAACTTCATACTGCTTCAGGTGCGCCACGGCCGAATCGACCGTCCGCCCGGTCGCCACTCCAAAACCGATCTCTTTGCGGTATTTCTGCAGCAAATCCAATAAAAGCTGAAGATCCGAATTGTCTTCGCCGATCAGCGTATTATCGATGTCGGTCACAATGAAAAAGTCGAGTGCGGCCAATCGCTTGCCGATTGCATCGGTAGGCACGGCCACTTTCATTTTTGCTTTGCCGTAATCGGCAACCGTTTTTTTGACCTCCTGTAAGTAGGTGGCAGCGTGGCTTTCCCAGGTGTAATATTTGCGGATTTTTAATATACCGTCTTTTGAATACTTTTTCCATAAATCGCTGTCGGATATAATCTTTTTAATAGCGGCGGCAATAGCACCGGTATCGGTGGGATCGACCAGTAAACCGCAGTGGCAGTTGCCGATGATATCGCTGGGGCCGCCATCGTTCGGCGCCACCATCGGCAGACCGCAGGCGGCAGACTCGATCAACGTGATGCCGAACGGTTCGGTCAAAGCTGAATTTACGAATACCCCACCTTTTTGGGCTGTAATACGGTAGAGCTCCGGAACCTCGTATTCAAAATCGTGTTTTTTAGGAATGGCGATTTTACCGTAGAGATCGTACTTGTCCATCAACAGCAGGATTTCGGTCAGCACACCGCGCTCGTTTTCTTCCATTTGGGTAATATCTTTGCGGATACCGGCAAAAACGGCTAAATTGGCCATGGATTGCAGCTCACGGTCTTCTCCGTATGCTTTAATCAGGCCGGAGATGTTTTTACGTTTGTCCGGCCGGCAAAGCGATAAAATCAGAGGTCTGTCCGGGTGCATGAAAAAACGGTTCAATTCCTCCAGAATGGAAGCCTGGGCGTACAGTTCGATTTCCTGTTTGTCTGTTTCTGGCAGTCTGTCATGATAAAACGGATAGAATTTTTCGATGTCCAGTCCCGGCGGGATTACCCGGTAGCGAGGAATCTCACGATTTCGATACTGGCCATACTGGACCTCTACCTCCTGGTTGGTGCTGGTAATCACCAGATCGGCTCGTTTGAGGACGTCTTCTTCCATCTGGATACGGTGATCAATTTTATATTTTTTGTTGATTTCCTTCTTCTGCATCCCGTCACCAAGCAGGCGGACAAGTTTGGAGCGCCCTAATGAGTGTCCGGTATAGACAAAAGGCGTGCCGAATATATCCGCCAACTCCCGGGCGACGTAACCGCCATCCGGGTAATGGCCATGGAAGATATCGGGAATGGCCCCCTGACGCTTGATATACTTGACGGTGTTGTCGATGTATTCATCCAGATGAGGCCACAACAATTCTTTACGCATATATTTCCTGCCGCCACACTGAATGCGAACGATTCGAAATTTTTCGTTGACCTGTTCGATGGCCCGGGCATAGTCGTCCGAGGTGAATTTATCTTTGACCAGCCGAGTGAACAGTTCCACATGTCGTACGTCTTCGCGTTGACTGAGCGCCTGGGCCAACTCTATGACATATTTGATCTGCCCCCCGGTGTCGGCATCACGCCCCAGCTCCAGGTTTTGCGCGCGCAGTAAACCATGTACACTGAACATCTGAATGTAATAGCCGTTTCCAGACATCTACTTCTTCCTTTGCAATGCGATGATTTCGAGTCCGAATGCCTTCTTCAAATATTTTATATGGATTTTTACCGATGATCAGAATTACAGTCATTATCCGCCATTAGTTGCTACAGATTGATGCTCAAACATCACATTATAGCACAAAAGATAATTTTTGTTACCAAATCCGGGAATAACATCGTCTAAACATTTACAGTTTTGGCTTTAATGCGCATCAGGTGGGCAAGTCGTTGCATTGGTCGGGCAGACATTTGGGATCGTATAAATATTAGTATTAAAACCGCTGACCGGAATTGATGTTATACATAGCGCAGAAAACTTCGCGGATGCGATTTTTTAATCCCTGCATACCAGCGGCACAACGGATACAGCAACAATAAAACCGCCGCAGTCGCCACAAATGTTTCCGCCAGACCGCCGGATTTCCATAAACCCAGCAGAGCGGCACTACCGCTGAGCAGATGAACGTGCAGAACATAAAAGAGCAGCGGCGTTCGGCCGAATACGAGCAAGGGGTCGGCGGTGAAAATCACGCCGTTCGCGTATATCCTGAAAAAAGAGGCCAAACCGAAACACATCATTCCCAGGGACAGGCAGGCAAAAGTAAGGCTGGGCGGGTATTTGCTGACGTGCAGCCACTGGAGCAAAGACAGGTCATCCCGGTACAGGAGCATGTTGCCATATCCATTCAGACCGCGGATGATGACAAATAGCGCCAGCAAGATCGTCCCGGCAATTGTGAACCATTTTACCGGATTACGGATGGTTCTTTCCCGAAGCATTTGGCCGCAGACCCACCCCAGGATCATGTACGCCAGCCAGGGAACAAGCGGGTAGAGAACGAAACCAAATGTGCCCAGACGACCGCCGGTGACCAGGAAGGCGCCGACAGTGCCCGGACGCTGGCCGTCGCCCAGCCAGACTGCCAGTCCGGCCAGCGCTTCACTGCCGAGCATCAGCACCAGCCCGGTCGCAAAAAGGGTTCGGAGACCCAGGCGGCGCAGCAACGCCATGCAACAGATTCCGCCGCCGATGGCGTACAGAACCTGAAAAACCGTGCGCCCGCCAAAGCCAAAGCTCATCCAAAGCGGGTCGAGTGCCAATATGAAAAGGCCGCGAATGAGTAGATCGGAATCGATATGTCTGGCGGGAATGCCCTTGGATTGCTTGTTGGCAATACTGTAGGCCAGGGCCAGACCGGCCAGGAAGACAAAGGTGGGCGCACAGATGTGCGTCATCCAGCGCAGCAGAAACTGGATGACCGGTATGGTGCTGCCGGGCTGATACATTACAAATGAATCCGTTACGTACCGGCCGGCATTAAATGCAAAGGAGGCGTGGTCCACAGTCATCAGCACCATGACCATGCCGCGCATGGCATCCACGGCCGGGAGGCGGCTATGCGGCCGCTCTACGGCTGAGGTGGTCTGGATTTGGTGTGGCATGGGTATATTACAGGATTTTCTCTGTGGTCTCGGTGTGCGCTGAGGTGAATATTAATATCGTCATTTCTATGTTTTACGGTTCGATCCTCGCGGGTTAACCGTTTTGTCGGGGCTGCTGCCGGTCAATCGCACCACGGCTTCGATATCCTTTTGCGCCAGTTCATTCTGATCGGTTTTCTCATAGATCCGGGCGCGGCTGTAAAGGGCGGCGCTGTAAGCTGGTTCCAGCCCCAGGGAGATATTGATGTCTTTCAAAGCGTTGGCATAATCGCACGTTCTTTCTCTGGCAACTGCCCGCATGTGAAAAAACCTGGCATCTTTCGGATCCAGGTCGATGGCTTTGGTCAGGTCATTAATCGAATATTCCATCTGCCCCATTTTAAAAAATGTTGCCCCGCGGATATAATAGGCCGGGCTGAATTGCGGGTCCATCTCGAGAACCTTTGACAGATTCTGGAGACTGCTTCCGAAATTGCCTGAAACATATTCATTCATGGCGTTATCGTAATATTTTTCAACGGAACGATATGGATAATTACCCATGACAGCACCCTGTTTTGTTGTTTTAAAGTTTTAATGATAGCCGTAAATGCAAATGTCTGAGACTAGTTTCGCAACCTAAGCTTGTCAAGGTGTCCTGGAATTTAGGTTTCAGATTATGAGCATTCAATTGCGTGCAATAATGCCTATTTTGGGAATGCGATTAATCCGGTTATTAAAAAAGGCGTATGCCATTTGGCCGAAAATTAAGAATAACAATCCCGGGGGAATCTGAACAAAAAATACCGGCAAAGTAAAAGAGGCCTGAATTTTCAAGCCTTTTTTAACTTGAGACTATTGCAGATTTTTGGATTCTGAGATATTCTTAAGTTGTTTGGGCGCGATGTTGATCCTGAATCAATGCTATTCAATTTTTCGAACTGCGCCGAATGTGTTACTGACAATTTTAAAACGATCAATTCATATCAATAGGCGGGGTGAATTGGATGGAAAAGAAAAAAATATTGATTGTCGATGATGAAAAAGACACTGCCAATGTGTTAGGTCAGTTCATTCAAAAGATCGGTAAGTACGAAGTTCATATTGAAACGATCGGCTCCCGGGCTTATGCCACGGCCAAACAGTTAAAACCCGATTTAATGCTATTAGACATCATGATGCCCAATGTGGATGGTGCCGAGGTTGCGAACCAGATGCAGAGCGATACGGAAACCAAAGATATTCCGATTGTTTTTGTATCCGGCGCCATTACCAAACATGAGGCCAGGGCGCAGGGCTCAACCCTGGGCGGGTATCCGGTCTTAGCCAAACCGGTGCGCAAGAAAGCGTTGATGAAAATACTGGGTGAATACACGGCTGAAAAAACAGTGCCCGGTGAGGACTTTCACATGCCCCCGGTGGCGGCCAAACAGGATATATTGGCAGCGGATAGAAGAATAAATACAAGAGTACAGGCCGGCGGACGATTGTCCTATGTCTGCTTGGACAATGATGATAATCCTCAAAGAACGGGCATGGGGAATGCAATTAATATCAGTAAAAGTGGGATCCAGCTTGTGACACAGTTGCCCATTGATACGGAATATCTTCAGTTGACCCTCTCCAGCGTGGAAAATGGATTCATTGATATTAAAGGTAAAGTCATTTATTCCAATATGTTGGAGCAAAATACGTTCCAAACAGGTGTTAATTTCATTGCCTCGGCAGAAAAATCCAACCAGTTTGTGGTTAAATTGATAAAAAATTACAATCTGCAAAAACCCGCCGACAACAATGCCACTGTGCACTGATGTGCGCCAACAGAATAGCAGGCAGAAACTAATCTTTTAATTTAAAACCCGACATCCTCTTCCCTGCTCCCGTGTCTCCCTGTCCCCTTGTCTCCCGGTTATTCTTTCACCCGGCAACTGACATCGTTTAGACCGACCCATTCATTTGAGCCATAGGTAATGGTATAGCATGGTAACAATTTACTTGTTTACAAGTAAATTGTACAAAAAATATAACCCCCATCATTTTGCGTGAACCCGGCGCAGCAGGGAGCGGAGTATCTTTTTTTCGATATCGCTCAGATCTGACAGGAACGCCTGGCTGGCGGTCTTTGTTTCGGTATAAATTTCCTTTGCAACTTGCACGCCTCTGTCGCTCAAACAGATCCGTATGGCACGTCGGTCGGAAGGGTTTTTACGCCGCTGCACCAGCGCCATTTTTTCCAGCCGGTCAATGATGCCCGTCAGCGTAGCGCTATCCAGTCCCACCCGTTTTCCCAGGCGTGCGGATGTTACAGCATCCTCTTCCAATAAAAAGATGAGAATCAGGCCCTGTTTCGGGGTAACCGGAAATGCCGACAGAATGTCGGCCAGGTAGCGAGTGCCGGACTGACTGGCTTTGTTTAGCAGAAAAAATATACAATCCTTTGCTTTCACCAGGAACCTCCAGCGCTAATATTGAATCCAATCCATGCATCAAGCGGCTTAATATACGCAATATCCCGGTGCTATTTAAAATTTGAGGGTAATTGACCAAGGTACATTTGTAACGCGCAACAACCGATAAACGATCTGAAAACATTTCACCCTTTGGTGCAACGTGCGGGATAACGCTTGTGACCAACTAATTTGTATACGAGTTATTAATCCATTTTTATAATAATGTCAAACCCTTTTAATGGCCAACTGTTCCGTATTACACCAACCCAGCCATCCATATGGGGACACGGCGAAATAAATTTTGCCCCAGCAATAGATACCCGGCGCCCTATTGCCGAACCGATAAATTTGCCTAATATTTATCCATCATTTCTGACGATCGGTGCAATGTTCATCATCAGCAGAGGGATGATTCGAACCGGGGCGGTAGAATTCATCAGCCAGACATTGCTCAAATATTCCACCGGCCATCCGGCTGCGGCGTCGGTGTTGCTGATTATCGTCGGTACCCTGGCACTCAGGGCCGCTTTGGAAAAAACCGGCGCATCGATGCTCTGGGCGCAGGCCCTGGTATCGGTTTTGGAGGATTCAGGGCCGAATTTGGTTCTGGCCGCCTTGCTTCTTATCACCAGTGTGAGCATCCATATCCTGAGCAATAAGGCCACAGCTATTCTATTGTTGCCGATAGCCATTTCTGCGGCACAGGGGATCGGTTTCGATCCGCGTCCTTTCATCATCGCAGTTTGTTTCGGGGCCAGTGCCTTCTTTGCCAGACCAATTGGATACCAGACCAATCTGCTGGTTTACGGTCCGGGTGGTTACCGTGTCAGTGACTATCTTAAACTCGGCCTGCCATTAAATATAATTGTCATCGTGATGGGTGCGCTTTTCATACCGGTAATCTGGCCTTTTTGACCTACCATTCAAGCATCGAAAACGATAGACGGCTGCGGAGCGGCAATGCGATACAGGGTTACCTGGCAAGGGTTTTTGGAGTCGGAAAAAAATGGCGTAAGGGCGCTTATTCAGTAATTCTTCGCAGTCTGATGCTGGTTTTACCGGCCGATTTTAAGATATAGCGGTAATCACCCAGTTGGACGCCCTGCCGGGCTGTTTTCAGAGGTATGGCTTGCGGATAACCGGCTTCCGGATCCAGTTCCATTATAAACAATTCAAGATGGAGAATGTTATTCTCCAGACCGACAAAGGCAATCTTATTCTTGCCTATATGGATCTCTTGATTCAGGCCAAGCGTAATGTTGACGGTATCGGGTGGTTTTTGCTGCTGCTGATTGAACTGGGTGACTGCGTTTTCCAGACGTCGCCGGTAGCGGGGGTCCATCGGGCCTTTTATGGCAGCATAGATGAAACCGATGAAAAGACTCGCTAACACGCTAAAGAAAAGGACGATCAGCCAGCGGCGTTTACGGGTTTCTTCCATAGTTTTATAAAAACTTATCCACCCAATAAGTCAAGGGGGGATTTACATTTCCACAAGACGATATGAAACATGAGTCGGGGTTTTTCGAAACGGACAGCCGCTGCATGCATAATCGGCGAACTCAGTGTGCAACTCATACAAAAGGGATCGAAAAAAAGAGCAGATTGCAAATACGAACTCAATTACCTAAAGAGGGCAGTTATGTGGCATTTGTTAATGGAAATTGTTTTATTGTTGACGGTGGCTTTTGTGTTTGGAGCGATCGCTCAAAAGCTTAAACAAAGCGCGATCATCGGGTACCTGCTGGCCGGAGCGGTTGTCGGGCCGCTCCTGTTCAATGCCGCTGCTGTGGGACAGGTAGCCGAATTGGGTGTTGCCCTCCTGTTATTTTCCATCGGACTGGAATTTTCATTTTCACGATTGAAAAAACTCGGCTCTATCGCTCTGGCTGGCGGTTCACTTCAAGTAATAATTACGCTTATTATTTTTGCCGCCTTGCTGATTCCGATATTCGATTTATCCGTGGCTATAGCCATGGGGGCCATGGCCGCCTTAAGCTCAACCGCAGTCGTGTTAAGGGTATTGGTGGATCGTGCGGCGATTGACTCGGTGCACGGGCGCAATGCCCTGGGCATTTTACTTCTTCAGGACATTGCTGTCGTGCCGTTGGTTCTGCTGGTCACGGTTTTGACACAGGGCGGCAGCGCTGGAGAAATTGCCCTGCATCTGGGAAAGACATTGGGAAGTGCGTTGTTACTTGTCGCTGTATTTTATTTATTATTCTACCACCTGGTGCCCCGGATCTTGATGGCTCAGGGCCTGTTTGCTAACCGCGAACTGGTGGTGCTGCTAGCCATCATCATCGCTTTAGGGTCTGTGTGGGTGGCCCATGCATTAGGTCTGTCACCCGCCCTGGGCGCATTTTTGGCCGGTATGCTGCTGGCCGAATCACCGTTTGCCACTCAAATGCGCTCAGATATCGTTTCCATACGCACGTTGTTTGTTACGCTGTTCTTCACCTCCGTGGGGATGCTTGCCGAACCACTATGGCTGGTGCAGCACCTGCACTGGGTCATGACCGGGCTTCTGCTGGTGTTTGCGCTAAAAACACTGATAGTTTATACGATTGTCCGTTTTTTTAACAACGGTCCGATGCATGCGTTATCCACCGGTCTAACCCTGGCTCAAGTCGGCGAATTTTCGTTTGTGCTGGCCGCGGCTGCACACGAGGGTGCCTTGATTAATGCCGACCAGTTCGCACTTGTCGTATCAATAACGATTCTATCGCTGTTACTGGCACCCTATTCAGTAGCCAATGCCGAAAAATGGGCGTATTTAATATTGACCCGTCTTTTTCGAGCAAACTGGCAGTCCACCGAACTAAAGCACATGCATCCGTCGTCTGATCAAATGCATGTTCTTCTCATCGGTTTTGGTCCCGCCGGCCAGCAGGTAGCTCACGGCCTGAAAAGCGTCAATTTGCATTGCCATGTAATCGAGTTGAACCCGCATACGGCCGCCAAAGCCAGGCAGATGGATCTGCCTGTTCATATCGGTGATGCATCAAGCAGCGGCATGCTCAAGCATATCGGGAAACAGGCCATATGCGCAGCTGTCATCACCCTGCCGGATCCAAAAACGTGTCGGGACGTGATTGCGAATCTCAAGTTATTACTGCCGGGGATTCCCATATTAACCCGGTCGCGGTATCATCGGTACATAGATGATCTGAAAGATCGCGGCGCCGCCGTTGTCGTGGATGAGGAAAGTATTGTGGGGCAGACACTGGCCGAAAATTTAATTGACTTGATGCGCAAACCCAATCAGGATGCGATGGCCTGCGCACTGTCCGGGGATAGATCTGTATCTTAGGGCATGATTTTATAAATTCGGTGACGTATTTTGTGGTCCACGATTGCTAAACCACAGAGGACACCAGCCGTCGCCAAGGTTATGGCCCGGCAAGCAGAGAGCACAGAGAAAAGCGTAAAATTGATTGCTCTGTGAACTCTGTGTTCTCTGTGGTGAATAATTACGTCACCATATTTACCAATGTTTGTAATTAGTTGCTCTATCGTTGCCCAGATTCCAATCCTTAAGTCTATAAAAATTTTTCCACCTGTTATGTCAAAACGGTTTTTCATTGGGGATCTGATCGCGGTGGCCATGACCACCGGGTCGAGACGGTATCGATAAAACAGCCGCCGCCCGTGCCGGAGGCGCGTCTGTCTGAACCGGACAACCCGAACCCGGCCGGATCGACGATGATACCGTTTGCCGTTCCGTCGGCATCTCCAAAACCACCATCCTGGATCGAAAAGGTTATTAGTTTACGATCCGGGCTGAAAAAAACGCGAGTCGAATAATCCTGCCAGCCTCGGGCCGGGGTAAACTTGAACCAGGTCGCCTCAGCGGGAATTGCCGTGTCAAAATGAATGTTGACATCAACGCGGTCACCGGCATTTTCAACAGCCAGCCTGAAACTGATCAGCCCGGCCGGCAACGCTTCAGGCCGGCCCTGGCTTTCGCTAACGGTGTTCGGATGAACGGATTTTAGCGCCAGAACATCCGTCCGGGATGTGATGCCTTTAATTCCGATAAGCGAACCGTCCATAACGGATCTGACACACTTGATGTCGTCCTGGGTTTGATCCGGCACACCGTTTTGATCCAGGTCGACGGTCAGGTCAACCGCCTGCCGATCCGGAACGCCGTCGGCGTTCAAATCTTCGCCCACCGACGTTACCGTCTTGAATTGAAAGGGTTGTGACCATTCTGAGACTTTACCCCGGCTGTTGAAAAACCTGGCGCGCCACCAGTAGGTTCGAGCGCGCTGCAGGATTAAGTCCGGAATATTCAAGCGGTCCAGGTAGAAAGCCGAATCGAGAGAAAAAATGAGAGTGGAAAAGTCTTTCGAGTTGCTGATTTGCCATTGCGTCCGGGCATGTGCGGCGCCCACATTGGCGGTGTTGAATGCACCCGTTACAAGAACCGGTGTCAGGGACACATCATTTTCGCCATCGAGCGGGTAGCTTAATATCGGTGGGACCGGACTGTCATTGCCCGGAGGAGTAATGCCGTTGTATTCATCAATATTGGAAATGCCGTCGCCATCCAGATCTCCGCCGGAATCGTCGACCAGCGGATCGGTGCCATGGTTGATTTCCCACCCGTCATCCATCTGGTCCTGGTCGGTATCCGGATTCTGCGGATCTGTTCCGTAAAGATTTACCTCATTGTCATCTGAAATCCCATCGCCGTCACTGTCAGGTACCGGAACTGCATATACCAGTTCGGTTGAATAGTCGCTTTCATTGCTATCGGTGTCAGAGGCGGTAACCGCAAAATAATATATCTGTCCTTCCTGCAGGCCCTCGATAGAAAATGATGTTTCCTTGCCGATGGTCGCCTTGTGCTCATAACTGCGGCTGGCCGTGCCCCAGTAGATCGCATATCCGGCCAGATTGGACTCTGCATTGGGGTCCCAGGCCAATGTCACCTGCGCTGCCGGCGACGCTGCCGGCGCCAACACAAGAAAAATCAATGCCGCAGTTGCAATAGATCTTCGTGTTAAGGTTATTAAACGACTGATATTCATACGTTTTGAACGTTTTCGAGCGTTTCCTTAAAATGGCAGTGCCCGGACATCCCGGGCACAGAGATCTGAGTGGAAGTGTCCGAACGCATCGGACACGGAGATCTGGGACATATTGAGCAATCCGCGTGCCATTATGGTATTAATTCATAACCATATGAAATAATGATATAAAAAATAAAAACGGATCTCTATCCGGCCATAAATGTAGGAATAATCATACATTCAAGGCGTAAATATTTGTCAGCCAATTAAAGTTATAGTAATTGCAGTTGCTTATGTGTGTAGGTGATTTCATTCAGGGAGTAGGCTGACATGAAACGGCCCCCTGGAAGACCGGTAATCCATGAGGGTGCATATTGAATCGTTCGCCCGGAGAATTGGGTTCTTGGATATCAGTTGAAGAATCCAATGCCCCCCTGATCCGGCGTTTTACCGGCACGCCTCAGGTGTTGACATGCAAAGCCCTGTTTCTTATAAAATGGTTCATTTAAAGATCGAAAATCGGGCTCATTAGGCCCGGCCCCTAAAACTCTTGGCGCTCTCGGGCGCATCTTTCGTATGTCCATCGGTGATAAGGAGGACTATCATGTTGAAAATAGGAGAAAAAGGCGCCATTCCCCAGCGCGACAACCAAACCTTTGCCATTGCGCCCCACATTCCATGTGGATTGGTGACACCGGAACTGTTGCGGCGAATCGCGGATACTGCCGAAAAGTACAATGCCAAATTGATCAAGATTACCGGCGCGGCCCGCATCGCGATCATCGGTCTCAAGGAAGAGGATATCGACGGCGTGTGGGAAGATCTCAGTCTCGACAAGGGCGCTGCCGTGGGATTGTGCATACGCAGCATCAGAACCTGTCCTGGAAACACCTATTGCAAATTGGGCAAGCAGGATGCGCTAAAAATAGGATTGACTCTGGACGAGACCTATCACGGTATGCAGTTGCCGGGCAAATTCAAGATGGCCATATCCGGATGTCACTTGAGCTGTTCGGAGTCCTGGGTGCGCGACATCGGCCTCATCGGCAAAAAGGATGGATGGGCTCTGGTGATCGGCGGCAACGTGGGTGCAAATCCACGGATTGCAGAGGAATGCGCCGACGGTCTGGACGATAGCGCTGCGCTGGCGGCAATCGACAAGGTGGTTGCCTACTATCAGGAGAACGCCAAAAAAGGCGAACGCCTGGGAAAAATGATCGACCGGGTGGGACTGAATGCCTTCAAGCAGCTGTTTACGTAGCTACTGTGATAAATTGTTTATAGTAGATTTCATAAATATGTTCCGTTTGGATGCACCGTTCTGCTTTTAAAACTCAAACCGGATCAATTATGGAAAAAGTGCGGAGTGCGGCGTTGTGGAAGCGCCTGCGCGCTGTCTAATTTAAATTTCCTCTGAGTAACGGGCGTTCAGCTGGGTGTCATCGGAATCCTCTGCTCGCTCTCAGGGTGGTATCCTGCTATTGATAAAAACTTTCACTGACCAAACCGACTAAACGGTCTAAACCGTCCAAACGAACAATTACTTCTTCCGGTAATCATCCGGGTTCAGTTGATACTTTTTCAGCAGGTCATATAGATCGGCCCGATATTTACCGGCCAGTTTGGCAGCCAGGCTGACGTTGCCTCTGGCAAATTCGATCAGGTGCATGAGGTAGGTTTTATGAAAATCATCCCGGGCTTCTTTCAAAGGCTTTATGCTGCCGTCCGGTGTCTCCAGGTTCGGAAGTATCAGATCGTCGCCGATCTGGTCGCCGGTTGCCAGCGCCACGGCACTTTCCACCGTGTTTTCCAGTTCGCGGACGTTTCCGGGCCAGGAGTGATTCAACAGTTTTTTCAGGGCCGTGGCTGAAATTCCTTTTATATCTTTTTTCATCTCCCGGGTGTGCTTTCTAAGAAAATGTTCCGTCAGAAGCGGTATATCCTCCTTACGTTCCCTAAGCGGTGGCAGCTTTATGCAAATAACATGGATGCGGTAGTAAAGATCTTCACGAAAGCGGCCTTTGTTTACTTCATCTTCCAGAGTACGATTGGATGCGGTTATGATGCGAGTGTCGACACTGATTGTTTTGTTCCCGCCCAGCGGGTAGAATTCTCTTTCTTCCAGCACACGCAGCAGTTTGCTCTGCATCGACACGGGCATCTCGGATATTTCATCCAGGAAAAAACTGCCGGTGTGAGCCTGGACAAAAAATCCTTTTTTATCGCCCTTGACGCTCATTTAAACTGACCCGCCTTTACTCAACCGAGTTGACCCACCTATAGAATTATTCAATTCGCTCAAAGCAACCTATTTTCTTTGAAATCATAAACCAGGATCTTTTCGGC
>Ga0126335_1001056_pt1 | contig 14769 bp, 11 predicted proteins | sample OlaspJWI45metaG_FD_108409 | JGI IMG/M metagenome (GOLD analysis project Ga0126335, IMG submission 108409) | Marine gutless worms symbiont microbial communities from Oahu, Hawaii - Olavius sp. 1 OAHU.JWI-45 metaG | ecosystem: Host-associated > Annelida > Digestive system > Unclassified | place... | reverse complement strand
TTTTCATCTGTCATATTTTCCATATATGTCATCTATATTGTGCAGTATAAAAGGACAGCTGATTGAATGAATGGCGGCCATCTTGAAATCCAAAATGGCCGACTCAAATTTATTTGAAAATGGCATCATTGAATTCATAGCCCCTTAAAACATGGGGTAGACCTTGAAAGTTTCTTTGTATCAGTTATGATTTGAGAGATATTAACAAAACAGTATCAAGGAGTACCGGCCATCTTGAAATCTAAGCTGGCGGACTCAAATGCATTTATAAATAACTGCATTGGATCAGCTGACCTTTAAAACATGGGGGTAGACCCTAAAAGTAAGATTGTATCTGTCATATTAAGGTAGATATTGCTCATAACAGGTTTACCTAGGCGGCCATATTGGAATCCAATATGGCGGCCACCAGGGGGCCCAGATTTTTGGGCTCCACCTCCAAAATTAAGTGTATTGGTCTATACTATAATGTGTACTAAATTTGGTGCTTTCCTGAAAATGTGAACGATCATTTGACTTATCCGCCTAACTATGTATTCATCAACGAGTGATAGAGAAAAAGAATATACAATAAACACCAAAATACAATCGATATGCAAATTATCAAGCGGTCACTTGTGTGTGGCTTACAAAATAAACTGTAAATAATACATTAAGAATACAAAAGCAGCAAATGTTACAACGGGGACCGGGCAAGCTTGTATAACGAGTTATTGCAAGACTCGTACTTAACGCGAAATATTCCAGCGTCACTACATTAACTGACGTCGCTGTCGTCGCACATTACGTCGTACATAGAATATTTAATCAATATAATACTGAATATCAACTTATAATATTATAGTTCTTGTTTGGTCTCAAATTTAACGAAAACTAGCTTAGTTGGCAGGTTTTAATACGATTTGTTGATAATGCAGTAGGGACTTACTGTTTTTGACCCACCCTGTATATTTAGTATCACGTGTATAATGTTCATGACCTTAACGTTAATCCAGTGGCAATTTTAGTTTCTAAAAATAGCCTAGATTTTATGAAAATGTATGTAGATACCACTGCGTAAAGTTTTTTGGTCAAGGCATATAAAGTTAGAGCAGACACACAAACGGACAGACGCGACTGGGCGCATAACCACGCCGAATTCGAAAACTGTAAAACAGTTCTCGTGAAACTGCTAGTAACCTGTTCAGAACTGACCTAGGTCTGAGGCATCAGAGGACTGTTTAGAGTCAGCTCCGTCGTCACTGGATGAGTTGGAAAACCCGGCACAACCACTGTCATCATCATCTGGGTCGCAGTCCTTCCACGTGTCATGCACCTGCTCTGACGTCATCGCAGCGTTATCAATCCCCGGCTACAACCGCAATACGATACATTCCATATACAGAGATAATACGTTAATGATAAAGCACAGGCAAGCAAGCTTATAAAATTACATGGACACACACAGAGAACTAGAAAATGCGGAAATTAATGCTGGATTACCACTTGAGGCCGCCGAAAAGAAGCGCTATATGATACCTTTGGCCTACTCACTTAACTTGTCAGAATATCCTTTTCGACTATAAGTGTACAATGTACAGTATAGCCTCTACAAATATAATAACTTGGCACTATGACTTTAAATCTGGACCGAGACATAGATATTCTCAAGATGTATCTCCGCACCGAAAACGAAGTTGTTAGATCAAGCCAATCAAAAGTTATAGATTAAATAAGTACAAAAATAGTTCTCAAGGTCAAACAGCAAGGTTAAGGTCAAATGTCACCAACTTTCAAATACTTCTAGCGCTCACTGATTCATTTTCCAACGAAGTTACATTAATTTCTGATCAGTAGTTTTCGAGATTTTATGCAGACAGACGCACAGATAGACAGATGCCGCCAAAAACAATAGCTGCTCGCAGCATAGCTGGCGCGCGTGTAACAAAGTTGCGGTATTATATTTTGTCACAAAGGCATAACAGTAGGCTACAATGCATTTTCAGTTTTGCTGATGACGCTTAAAAATGCGAAAACAGGGACATCCGATAAATCAACGTCGTGTATGAGTTGCGACTCCCGAGTGACTGAATTCGTGCCTAAGGCAATGCCTAAACGACGTCAGCATCTTCCACGCATTCATTAGCAGCACTTCCGCTGTTTATATTACGGTATAGTAGTAATATTGTCTACTACAACGCCTATGTTCGCTGGTTGTACGTTTGCACTCATGTTCATTCATTAAAATTACTTCGTAGCTTGGTTGAATGTCATTTGCGCGAAGAAATATCAAGGAACTCATGCCCTAACTCTACACATATTCTTGACACTCCAGTGCAAAATTTAGTCAGTACTCCGTTAGCCATGAATTTACCAATACCATCAAACTTAATGTCACGAATACAAATCGGCTGGACGAACAGAATTTTATTTACAGACTTATCTATAAAGACACCTACCGAATTGATTTTAATTTTAATGTTATTGTTCTTTCAACTTCGTTATCGTTTAAGCTGCGTCACGACAGCTTCTATAATTAACTAATATAATATAATTATTATTCACAGTGTGTTTCGTTAACATTCATCGATAAGTTTCTGAAATAAAGCTACAGATCGAATGACCTTTATGAATAAAGTACACAACATTTACACAGTGCTTATTTCAGTCAGTTGATACGGTGAATACCAACGAATTCGCACAACGGTCGATGTTTGGTGTACAAACCTGGTATCGTTGAAGGTAGTCGACTCCTGTGTCAGCATCTGCAGTGCTAATGTGAAGCGGTTTGTCAACGTCGGTCACAGCAGGCTTTGGACCGATGGCCAGTACAGACGGCGTAGCTTGAATCTCTTCTGATGACTCGATCTGTAGTACTCTTCCCCAGAACAGGTCCGCGCTGATCGGTTTCTGGCGTCTGGACTTGCGACAGACGATGAAAATAGCAATGCCGATGACTAACGCGACAACGACAAAACTGGACAGTACACCGGCTAGAATCGTCAGTCCGGAATCCGACTGGAGTTCAGATTGTTTTGACGATGTGGCTACATCTGCCCGCAGAATGATGTACAGAACAGCAACAGTCTGCAGCGGTGGGCGGCCCTGATCTGTTGCCGTGACGTACAGCACTAATGACCGGTTGATGAGGTGGTCCAGTGGGTCATCCACGTTGAGACGAACTTCGCCAGTGGACGGAGCCATGACGAAGTACCTGGAGTCGTTACTGTTAGCGATGAGTGAGTATGTCACGCGGCCGTTCTTTGACTCGTCGCCATCTCTGGCGCTAACCACCGCCACGAGGAGCGTTCCAGAAGTAGACACCGACATGGCAGTGGTGTTAACTATCACCGTGTTGTTGGCAGAAGACGGAAATATAAACACCGGAGCGCAATCGTTGGCATCTTCGATGTTCACGTCTATCAGAACGTCTAAAACGCGAGTCGGAGTCGTATCGAGTTGTACGCGCGCCGTCAGTCTGAACTGAGGAGTCACTTCGCGATCCAGAGTCACATTAGTGTAAATAGTCCCGGTAATTGGATCGACGTAAAACTTCTTATCAGCCGAGTCCAGGAGGTCGTAGTAGAGGCACTTGTCTGCCGTCAGGAAGGGGCCTGCCTCAGCCAGCGAACAGACGCTTGTCCCGATCTCGTAATTCTCTCTGACGTGACAAACTAATGCGTTCTTGTAGAACGATATCTGCTCCGGTCGCACTACGGACAAGTAAGCCGTCGCCCTCGACGACCCACCGCCAACTGCCGTCGCAACCACGACCAACTCGACTGTGGTGGCTTCTACTGGACTAACGACCATTCGGACCACCCCGTTTGACCTTCCAATAGAAAATGTCGGATACGACTCGGCGAACGAATAGGATATGTTGCCGTCCGACGAGGAATTTGGCGCCGCGGCGGTTACTCGGATGACGAAGGCAGGTGTACGACTGGCAATGGACAAAGTAGCATTGTAGACGGGCTGACTAAACACCGGAATGTTCGCACCGTGCGCCGGGTAAACGGTGACGCTGATATTGGTCAGTGTTGAGCGGGGAGGATCGCCATGGTCATGACACTTGACGCTGACGTCAATGACGCCGACGGCGTCAAGAGATCGTCTCGTCAGCATCTTATACTCGCCGTCGAACATCCGCACCAACAGATAGTCGTCGTCATAACTGTTGAGTAGGCACGTCACGCGACCGTTGTCACCACGGTTCGGGTCGGAAGCCGAGATGTGCGCAACGAAGGTGCCTGGAGGGGTATCAGCCATCACCCTAGCTTGGCCGCTGTCCGTCAGTGTGTCTACGGTCACCGTCGGCGATCGGTCGTTGACGAACTGTACCACGACCACCAGAACTGCTCGTGCTGGCACCGAGTTGGAACCTTCCACTGCAGCTTCCACCTATACGGATTTGCCACAGACATGCCAATGTCAGGTTAGTTTCTTAAAAATAATTGTGACGCTTAACATTGTAAATGGGCCCGAATTAAATCTGGGCCTCAGCACTGGAAGATAAAAGTCTATCTAATGTCTTTCCTCCTTAAATGAGAAAGAATGTGAATACTGTAATTGTAGTACCTAAATTAGACGAATGTCTGCCAACAAAAAAGATATAGCTACATGTAATAATAGAAGCAATTCACATAAAAGTATAGCAAGTACAGAACATCTTAAGCTGATATGGAAATTCAGAACATGCAGTGTAGCCTACTTTGGAACAGTGTAATCTTGATTACCGGCTGTTGCTGCAAGTGAAAAAAACCAACGGTCTGCTGTTTTGTCAGCTCATAAGCATGATCTTAAAATTATACAAATTACGACGCCACTAAAACAATCAAGCAAGTGAGAAAATACGGAGATCAATAGTCATATTGTTATACCGAGAGGTTGTACGACGCTTGATTGACAGCTCCCAGCAGCGTGACTATTCCAGTTGTTGCGTTGATCGTAAACACTCTGCCGTAGATGGCCTGAGTGCGTCGCGAGAAGCGGTAGACGATCGCGGCGCCGGGAGCTGCCGAGGCGTGCAGCCGGATGACGACAGACCCCGGCGGACTGTTCTCACGAACCTCAGCCTCATAGACGAAACTGTCGAAAAGCGGATACTGACGCACGTCGTCGACAAATACGTTGACTAAAATCGACCCCGACAATTGCGGATCACCTCCGTCAAACGCTATCAGACTGAACGTATAGCGGCCTTGTCTCTGCCGGTCAAGAAAACCGTTCAGGATCAGTCTCAGATCGATGTCGCCAGTCGACAGATTCTGTACTTGTACTCCAAACACGCCAGATTCTGATGACAATCGATACCCGACCACGCCATTTGCCGGACTGTCGAGGTCCGTGGCGATCGGAAGCGGAAACAGAATTCCGGGCGGCGTGGACTCGGCGAGGTGGAATTCAGTTTCCGGTGCGGTGAAGACGGGTGGGTGGTCGTTAAGGTCGATCAGTTCGACGAGTGTCTTGACGATGACAACTTCTGCACCCCGTTGTGCCGCAACGTCGAGAAGAACCGAGCAGGCGAGCTGCTGTGGGCAGAGGAAATCGCGGTCGACCACGGCGCTAGTTCGCAGAAGACCGCCATCATTTATACGAAACAGACTCACACCAGGCTCATTGCTGTTAATCAGAACGAAGCGGAAATCACCACCGTTTGTGGACAACCCCGCGTCGCCGGCGACGTCCGCGACCAGAGTGTCAGCAGGCTGTTGCTCGGTCAGACGGTACCTTAGCCGACCGTCGGCGTCGGTCTTCGTCGCTAAACTTGAGTGAAGTCGTGCGATCAGCAGCATCGTCAGCAGAACTACAAGTCCCTTCGTAGCCGGCTTCATCGGTGACATCTCTCGTTAGTGTCGGTTTCTGTGGTATCCGTGCAAAAATATATATCTTCAATGGCTTTACAAAATGCTATGAAACCGTTGTCGCGTAAGAAACGTCAAATTCGGACGACTGAATCATAATTCTCGGTGCACACAACTGTCACATGCGGCAGTTTTCATGCAGTTCTGTTCGCTTTGTTCAAAACGACAGCGACACGCGACGCGCGATGAGCTCAGCGGTGTCGGCGCAGGTGAGCAATCATTCAACACAAACTGCTCCCACTTCGCGCCGCCGTGCACTGCGTTGTCAGTAGTCAACTCCGGGAAGGCGTGCGCACACCGTGAGCGCCACAGTACGCCGCCGGCATTTTCACGTATCTTCAGCCACGTCAACTCTGAAAAATTACCAACATCACGCTGTCATGAAATAATAACACCTGACCTGACACGGCATAACTAATTTGTACGCGACCGCATGCATTATGAATAAGATAATAAGTTTTCATGTAAGTGGCATGTTTCTGCGTCGTTTTATAATGGCATTTGTACCAATAATGCATTCAAAAACAGCAGTTTGGTACGACAAAAATACAAGCACATGGTATAATAATTGTAGGCTATGATGTGATTCAAAAATGTCAAGAATGCAGTTTACACACGTTCAGCTATTCGACAGTATACAAACTATTGCCTAAAACTGCACAGGTCTAAAAAATTTAGAAGCATTCTTGATGATTCATGGTGCAAGAATAGGACTATCGCCAAGACTAAAATTCTATCCTGAGAATAGAAAACAATAGCCGCATACAGCGTTGTAAAATGAAAAAAATTGATTTGATTCCGGGTCTCACTTCCCCAAAATCTGATGCACTCTTTTGTTCCAAAGCTCATACGACTAAAAATGCCAAAAAATTCACTCACAATTTTAAATAAACGGAAGTTAAAAAAGGAAATGGAAAGCGGAAAACGATTTCTGTACTGGATGTGTTTGATACAAGTTTATCAGCATGATCGTGTCTGTCATGACCGTGTGGTGCTTGCCGCAAACATCTGGCTCATCCGTCAGTCGGTAATTTATGTACACATAACATGCAATGTAGGTCATGGCTTTCTTTCTAGTGGGGCGCTGAAATGGTGCATGACCAACTAACTAATAATTTATGTATTTTAATACTAGCTAGATGCCATAAATAAATAATGTAATTATTGGAGTGGTTTGGCCTAGAGGTAACGAATAATTCTCGGTCAACTTAAGTGTCTCCGCATTTTCAGATTTTTGTAGTACAATGAAGCTTTCTCAAATTTCTTAGTAGTTGCTCTATGCGATATTTAATGTTCCATTCACGTCAACACCCGGTGGCTATAGGCCTACCTTAAAAGTTAGGCACATGAATAGTTGAGGTGTAAACGGAAATACCATGCGATGCATTAATAGCTCATTATCTGCGGCCTAGCAGTGTAAACTGGCGTTTAGCCGATGGCTACGGAAACTGAGATCACCGCTGCTCAGTGGACTAGGAACTACTTTCCTTCTACTGTTAAGTGCTATGTACATGTACTGCTATTGCTGACTTTTACGTCTTAAATTTAATCTCTCAGTTCCAGCTGCATCTATGTACCCATTACTAAAACCCAAAGCAAGCATCAGAGTGGCCCTATAGCTGAGACTAACACAGAAAAACAAAACATACAGCTATACATACAAAACCCTAATTTAGTCGCCTTTCACATCCGGTTAAAACATGGAGTTGGTTTATTTTTACAACCCCAGAAGCCCAAACAGCACGCAGTCGGTTATAGCGAACTAAAGTTGCGAAATCTTGAACTTTTAGTTAGTTTCAATATGCTACGAAACTAACGCGTGAATGTTATGTTGTGTTTAAAGCAAGATTGTTTTTAACTAATAAAATACAAATACAAAAATTTAAAAAACCTTGCACACTTTGGAGAGAAGGGGTCTAAGAAGAGTATAAAGAGTATAGCCTACTGCACTGTACAAATTCGTAGTGTGAATAACCCGTATAGGTAAGTACAATATTTGAAATTGTTGATCGTTTTGGTATTTCAGCAATAAAAAGTGCTCTCATCGGATAGCTACAGTGTATGTTGTTACTGAATGGCCGGTCATCTGGACGAACGCCGAGTGCGTGAGATCCATTGATCAACTTTCTGGCTCTCACAACGTGTGTGGTTTGCCACGGAGTGTCATCAATAACCATTAATTGACCGAGAACACCCACGATGATATCGATCAGCATACAATTACACACGTACCGCCTACGCTGCAAGCACGCTAATCAAACAGCAGCACTAACTCTTTCACACGCACTCGGTCATAACGACAAATCTTTATATTAGTCATCTCATAAAACTTAATTTTATCTCCTATATCTCATACACGATTTTCTCCCAATATTTCCACTCCCGCATTTTCCAGCCCTGAATTTCTCTTCTCTTATTTCCACTCAGGACTGCGTTCTGCACTTTCGTGTTTTCAGTGTCCCCACTGGGAGTAGCCTATACTGAGAGACTTGAACGCCATACTGGTGTATTGAGTCTACTGAGTTTATTTAGGCAGCTAATTCTACCGCATTTCTTTCTAACAATGTAATCAAGTAGCAAAATGGGCGTCGATAGGGACAGTGGAAAGTTAATAACCATTGACTGGCTGAAGTATACCAGAGACAATGGAGACAGAAGTGGCAGCCGCGGAACTGCTGCGTGCATTTCCATGGAGTGATTGATTACTCGCAGACTATAGTTGGGCCTACAGATCAATAATATTTCATCGATCTATTCGTATTAGGCCTATCCATGATAGCGCAAACGCAGATCTATTTGTGGACCGACCGATCCATTGCAACGAGTGCTATCGAAATCTCAACTCTGCAGTGCACTTACAGCAAGTGCACGATGGTTTACGAATATCCGAATTTACGCTATGTAACAAAACGCAACGCGACAATAAAACGCTGAGTGAATGCAGCGTTCTTAAGCTAAATTTAAAAAAAACACATATTCTTCTTTAGGTGCTCTATCCTTGGGCAGGTTCAATACTCTAACGAAGGAAACCTTCTCTGTGTCATCCTTAGTTGCCCATTTCTTCCGTTAAAGGTAGGCCTATATATAATGATAAGTAAAAGTTGCATGCGGCAGATTCAGAATTTATAAACTTAAATTAAGTTAAATTTGCACGCCATTATACTAGAAGATGCCTTGCGCGTTTTATAAGAACATTTTCCAAAAACTGGGCCTACTGTTGGCTCTCGGCTAAGTAAATCAGTAAGCAAACCTTTTATTACATGGCAGAGAAACGCCAAATGTCTAACGGTGGAGCAACAATTAACTTACTGCAGTCCAGCAGGCGACGCAGAATGATGTTCGCTGATGCTAAGTAGTACGACAAGACGCAAGACAACAAAGCTACAATCTACAACGAGTTGCCTAGCGCGCGGTTGTGTGTTGTGAAAACAGTGTACGTACACGGCGAGCGACACTTTGGCGGGCAATTCTACGACCTCGTCGTCGTCGTCGCCGACAAATGCTCGGTCTTGACACGTGCGCAGTCTGTGGTGTACGGATACTTTAAATGCCAGTCCGCTATAAGTCCGCAATTCCAGAGCCACTGTTACTGCTGTGGTGCGGATATAGCAAACGGTTAAGTGTTATGTCTACTTGCTAAAAGTCCACTCTTGCTAACTCCGAGTTTGAGAAAACCCAAAACCGTCTACACATACAGTTTACGCTTGGAGGCTCAAAACCTTACAATTGCGCTATAATTAGGGCTGTACCAGAATCCGTCTCCGCCTTCGGTCGAAATCCGGCCATTTTTCAAATCCGGCGAAAATCTGGCTGCGGGCGAAATTTTAGCTGGATTTCCAGATTTAGCCAAATTTCGAATTCTGTTGTTTACCGTTTGCAATTTTATAGGTCTATATACATTGTAGCCTATTGTAGCCTAACGCTAAAATATCTAACTAAGATGCGTGTCGTAACCTGGGAGTCTTAAAATGTTTTTGTTGTTTTTGGTCAAAAGAAAATATGGTTTTGTTGCTTTTAAGGCTAGGCCTAAACCTGTTTCGTCGTACCTTTTTATTTCCACGGTTCCATAATCCACACCAACAACAGTTTCGCACATAGACTGTTATCTTTCTCACTCTCAATGAAAGGCAAATTCTGAATCTTAAGTGTAGGTTGCCTGCGTGTATTTGCTGTTTGTAGTATAGAAGTCCGTTAATTCAACAACGCAGAACTATCACACACCATCACACATGTAGGCCTACTCGTGTAGGCCCACGTAGGCCTACATGTAGTACGGATTTGATTGCGTCAATTCACCGTCCACACATCTCCGGCACACCGATCGCCCACGCGACTCCTACCAGGTGCAGTATCGAATACGGGGTAATAGAGAAGCACCTGCCGTTTAGTCGCGAGTTGACAAAAGCAGCTGTTTCTGTAACAATCGCGCAACGCAGGCACCGTGACGACAGGGATGGTATAGTGCGACACGGCATGAACTCATCAAGTACTGTTGTAGGCCATATAGGCTATCTGCTCTATCTGTACTAATCTATACATTATGTTTAGATCTACAGCTACACAGGGTGAATCAACAAACACGAGCCGTCCTTAAAAGTTTGTAGCACATTTATCTGATGACGTATGTCTATAACTAACTCGGCTACACTAGATACTTTCAATATCCCAAAAAGATCATGGTTCGACCATACTTATACCATGGTTCCACCATGGTTCGGTCATCATCGATATGGTAAATTGGTAAATGACACATACCTCGAACGTTATTGGTAGTTAAGGGCCTGGTATTATTTCAGTAAACGTGTACAACGGACATTTTAAATCTGCAGACGATGACGTTTAAAATCAGTTTTACTTCGTGCAGATATATTGGACATTTCTATAGGCTTACTACTCGAAACTCTTTTCTTTGTCAACATAGGCATAATATGCAGGAGCCAAAGCATTTTTATATTCGTGGTTCGTTTTTGGCCCACCCTGTGTTGTACAGGTTCTGATTGAACAATGTGCCGTCGTGAGCGATAAACTTCGAAGCTGAATAGGCGACTTTTTACTACAGTAGAGCTAGTTCGTGCATAATAGATGTCAGTGAACCTGCAATAATGGCGGTTTTTCCGGCGACTGTTGCAACAAAAGAGCGCATGTGTGTGAGCTTGCATGCCCTGCAGTCGATGGTAAATTGGTATTGGTAATACAAAAGTGCCTGATGTCTGCATTTATGTTTTTGCTCTCTGGCAGAATTGTCAAAATGCTCTTATATCTATAGTGTGTATGTGTCATTGTCTATCTGCTAAGTATTTTTCTTTCTCGTATTTGTAAGCTATTTGTATTTTTCATGTTTGCGCCTACGCGTACAAATGGGTCATTGGTAAATAGTAGGCCTAAAACAGTCATTTCTATTGCGCCTCCTACAATACATGTAAAAACAGATAGCGCCTAACATCAAATGGTGATGATAGCAATGATGACAACATTAATCATAACGAAGATGATAATGATAATAATAAAAACATTGATAAAATAATTGTAATATGAAATAATATGAATATGAAAAACTTCAATAATACTTAGGCCTAGAAGTTAGAACACGGTCAGTCAGCCGAACATTATCATTTCAGCAACATTCTTTCGCAAATTCACAACGTACGTCTTTAAACAGTGCCATAACGAAAATATAGTCAATTATTAATTTTAAATAGTGACTCTTTAGCAGTTTTTAAGTCCAGACTAAAGACTTTCCTCTTCTCCCAGGCTTTCCTTTCTTTCTCCGCTCACTAACACGCTGCCTGCCCCCAGCGACTCTGAAGTTACGACCTTATGGCGCTATACAAATCTGTTTATTATTATTATTTATTTGACTAACTAAGCAAGCGCAATAACTGTTATGTATATTTCATTTGTCCCACTCTTATTTATCAACAAATTTTTGAATGCTTGACGTAAAAATACAGAGGCAAGTGGCTGATTGCGCTTCCGCATCGCATGCGAAAAAACTTGTTGATTGGTATGATAATAATTAATGTTTAAATGGATTTGAAAAAATAACAGACAGTGGTCAAATACTATAGGTCTTCCTTGCACAAACGAACTTGTCGCCAACATTTATTTCATCCAACTTCAAATTGACTCGCGGCGAGTGCGACAGATGAGCAAAAATGAAGAATCAAAGCCGCATGTGACTCGTGAAGGTGTAAACTACGAAATTATTATTAGGTTCACGACTGCCGTGTCTCTAGTGAATTCGTAAACAAATGACCGTGGAGCATGGGGAGTAGTTTTAGAGCGTTGGAGGTCATTTTACTTTGTTCATGTTATCCTAAAGCCGATTTTAATTCAACAACGTTTGTGGAGTAATGTTGGTTAATGTATTAACCGAAGTAGTCTGTGAATTTAAATATATCATTGTGTTTGTAGTACAGACTCCACCGACAAATTTTTCGCTATATTTTCATGCACCATAGGCTCTAAACATGGGCCAAGCGTAAAATGCGGATATCTTAAACCCAACACTTATCCTAACTTTATTTGTAACCTTAGCCCTAGGTTTATCTGCACTTTACGAGAGGCCGGCGCCAAGCTGTGATTATTATAAGGACAGGCCTAACTCGACCGACATTGATTAGAATAGTCAAAATGCTGACCATAAACATAATTTTTTAACAGCTAAACTGTTGTACAGAAACCACGTGTCACACTACTTTATCAGTTTTCAAGTTTTGCTTAATATGCAGGCACCAACGGCGTCGCTGCAGTTGGTCGTTGGCAGGGCCGCCAATGATCTTCGCCTGCCAGTACCAGCATAGACGAAACATGTACAACTAGGGCTATAGAAAACCTTGCAGCTGACTATAAAGATAAAATAACAGACAGTGGTCAAATACAATAGGTCTTCCTTGCACAAACTTGTCGCCAACATTTAATTCATCCAACTTCAAATTGCCTCGCGGCGAGTGCGACAGATGAGCAACAATCAAGCATCAAACCGGTCGATTGTTATTTCCAAGCAGTTCTCAGAAACTCTCATAGAGGTGCTGTGACAGTGTATCATAAACTCTACAGAACATAGTAGTCCTCACTCTAATTTATCTTAGCCATGTCTTATTTTTTGCTTATTTTTGTATTCTGCAATTGTTTGTGATTTTAAAATGATTTTAGATTGTTCGACGACATGTTCCAAAGATCCATTTTCCAACGAGATTGGAGCGGCTGGAACAAAGTATGTTATTTTGTTGTGATAAAGCTGTCGTAACATCGTCTTGGTGTTGGTGTTTGATGCTGTCCTTAGCATTTGCTGCCTTTGGACTGCTGATATTAACTGCAATTTAGACAAACTACCTAATATATGTGTAAGTATTTCCAGGAACATGTGGATGTAAATTATTATTCAGGTATTTTTCGAACAGAAAAAATGATGCTTTACCAATTTGTATGAATAGTATAGTCATTAGTCAGTGAAACTTGTCACAGTAAGCAATGTAAATTTTGGTGTTTTTTAATTGGTTAGTGAAATTGGATTACTGTATACAATAAATGTATTGTTTGTGTATGTACTTACCAGTGGCTGTTCAGCAGCGTCAGAATCCAACAGAAAAACTAGGACTCTCTGGTACGCCTCCTCTGGCACCCCCTCCACCACCTGTCCAGAAGGTTGCAAGTTCTCACTCGGGATTCGCCAAGAGCTTCCGGGAACTCCCCACACGTTACCGCAGGAAACCACTTGATCAGACTGAGATTGAATATATACAGGTATTTGCCAGTTTTCTGTGATTTTATTTGTAAATTTTCTCAGCAGCATAAAAGGCTGGTAGTTTTATTTTGGACTTTGCTGGACTTTCAAATGATGTTCAGATGTACTTCATAATTGGAATAGAATAAATTTTGTATAACTATAATACACTTATACTGGAAGCATGTAAAGCTTGTTATAAAGCTTACTTTCCATCCTCATCTTTGTGACTTAGAACTGTAAGTGAGTACAGATGATTTGGTCGTGAGAGTGCTAGCATTCAGTGAAAACCAAACCAGTCGATTGTTATCTCCAAGCGATTCAGTGACCTCCCACTAGCACAATTAATAATATGATCTTCCAGTAATATAGAAATATTCAATAGTTTTATTGCTATTATGGCAGATTAAGTCTTGAAGAAGTAAGGGAGTTTAAACAAGTTGCTAAAGTAGTTTGGTGAAGGCTGCATTGAATCTGTGGGGAAAATTGAGACTCCAATGTAATACAGTGTTTCTTAGGTCTCCAAGAGTTACCACTTCAAGCAGGACCTCATTTCATGCAGCCATGTTTTCAGACTTTTCACAGCTAAGCCAGATGACACAGACTGACAGCCACTGGGTTCATCGATTGCAAAATTAAAGGGAAAATTATGTATAAGTTATAAGTGATGAGCAATTTTTCATGCATTAGAAGCATCGAAGCACTGTATTGAAATCAGACTGTTGTCTCTATCCTTACTAGTGTTAAATTGTTATTAATAGTATTCGTAGTTGTGATGCTGGTAGCAGTATAGTAATAGTTATGGCAGAAGACTCAACTAGCAACGTGGGTTAATTTGCTATGGAGAATGGCCAGACTTTTATGGTGTCAGAAACTGCATCCACCACGATGCTTTATTGGTGCAGAAAAATCTATGAATCTTCGAACGTGGGGAGTGTAGAGTGTTGTCGGAATATCTTTGTATAATGTTGGTTTACACTGCATTGTATGGTTTATGGTGTTTGTGTTTAGAGAGGAGGCCCAGAGTGATTGGGAATTAGTTGCTATGAACTGAACGTGAAGTCTTGTTATCGTTTTATACTGTAGTCATCCTATTGTGACAGTTGAACAGCTTGATCTGTGAACAGATGACATGTAGCACTTATATCTATTTCTGCCAGTGTTTTTCGGCACTGACATATCACATTTAGGAAATTATAT
>Ga0126335_1001055_pt1 | contig 14772 bp, 5 predicted proteins | sample OlaspJWI45metaG_FD_108409 | JGI IMG/M metagenome (GOLD analysis project Ga0126335, IMG submission 108409) | Marine gutless worms symbiont microbial communities from Oahu, Hawaii - Olavius sp. 1 OAHU.JWI-45 metaG | ecosystem: Host-associated > Annelida > Digestive system > Unclassified | place... | reverse complement strand
GTCTTAAATCGTTGTGGATAATGCGCCTTATCGTCGTTCGCGGAATTCTGAGCTCTTTGGAGATTTGTCTGGTTGACAGATGTGTCTGAGGCTTGTCTTCCTGGCTCTGAACAAGTTCCTCGATGGCAGCAATGTTATCTGCAGTTCGAATCGACTGCGGCCGACCACTTCCAGCTGTGCGTTCGATGTACCAGTTGTTAAACACTTGGCAGTTTTCGAAGAAAATCATCAAGCATGCGTCTTTTCCAATTCTTGTTGGAAAATTCTTTTATCAGTCGTCTGGAAGAAAATCTTTTACATTCCCACAGATTTTTAATCAAAAATTTATCTTCAAAACTCAACATAATTGTTCAATTGTAACAAACAACTCAAGTAAAGTTTTGTGACGCGCAGTGTGATGCAGTTATGACGTCATCTAGTTGTTAAGTAAGTAAATTGTAGCGTGTTTTTTCCTCTTTCCAACGATGCAAAAAGTGTAAAAATCTGTCAACAAATGTCAGAGTAGTCGAAAATAAAGTGGCACGTTTTTTATGGCCCACGGTGTATAATGCGCTATGTGTGTCTGTTTGTTTGTCTGTCCGCTCATAACTCCGGAAATGGTAAGGCGACTGTCTGTACATTTTCAGGGTAGCTCCAGCGTGCCCCGGGGATGGTCTAAGGTGCAAAAAAGTTGGGTAAGGGTCTTGGGTAAGAGGCCAGAAAACTGACATTTTTCGTATCTCACGGCACCTGCTAGCCAGGCACCAGGTGAGTGGGCCCAGGCCTACCGAGGCGGTGGCGCTGCAGGCCCACGCTGATGGCTAGACAGTATGTGCAGCAGTGTAGAATGGGGCGGGCGAGGGATGGGGCGGGGCATATAGGTAATGCCCGACTTAACTAGGCACTGGGCACTGAACAGGCGAGCATATGGAAATCCTGAACCTGGAATGCGTTAGTGCTAACGAGCCGACAATCAAACGAGAAGCGGGAGTCTTCGGCGGGCGAAAAGCGGGACGGGCCTGGCTACCGACTGGGCGGGCAGAATGGCTAGTGTTTTATGTTTCTTGTCATACAGTGGGCGTACATCGTGAATAATGCAGATTAAGTCGCTGTGTCTTAACCGAAACTGACGAATTAACAGTTCAACAAACAACCGTTATACATGGTGCGCCAAATTAATCGGGGCCAACTTGGTTTGTGTCGTACAAAAACATGTTGAAGACAGTTTTGATGCTGTTTTGCACGTGCTATAACAGCTTACATACACGGAGAAGCATAAAACTGAGTATTGTTCAGCAGAGGGCGCCACAAAGGCTGAATATTTTCTTTGTAGAGGCGTTGTAGTCTGCTTTACTTACTTGTAGGCCTACTTTTTACATTAAAACAATGTGTTAATTAATCAAGTAATGTTTTATGATCGTCTGGTTTTGTTAGTAAAATTTATGTTCTAATCGGTCAGAATTAATCTTACCTGCTTCTTCTGTTGGATTAGCTGTATTGAATAGATTAACTCTATTGAATTTCACGTCACACGTCTGAAATGGGTAGAATTTCACGAGAAGACTTCCTCGATATCATAATAAGGGCGTTACGGGCTGAAAAGAACTGAAATTGCTGTCACACCATTTCTTGCTTTTTTTGTAGTTTACATGTGCCAAAATCATTAGATTCTGTAGATGCGCGTTTTAATTTCACCATATGATAGAAGATAGTGGTGTAACTGTATATTTAGCTTAATTACTGTTGATGCAGCAGCACAGGTTTTATGAGCCACGACGTCATACGGATGCTATTTTAAACCTAGATGTTTTTCAGTTCTGCAACTGATAGCTGAAAGATTACAGTCATATTTTTAAAGTATTAAAGGGAACTGTAATTTGTCTGTTTATACTTGACTTTTCTGTAAAAGACTTTTGTTCATTGTCGTTATCATTGTGGTTCATTTGTGTATATATTCATCATGTTTTTCAGATGTTTCTTGTTTATTTTAATGAGAGCTGTTGACAGGAGTCTGCCATCTCTGTCACTGTTGAACTTCAACCTGCAGCTTTTCAGTTTGTCGTCGTCGTTTTGGTGTATTGTGTTTATTTTTCTGCTAAATCTATTTCTGCCACAACTAAAATGTTTATACTGAGTGGGCCAAAATAAGTGAGTACATGACACTCTTTTGGTTGCAACTTTGACAATTTTTAACCGATTGTCAAAATTCCATCACTGCTGGATAGAGAAAGAAATGCCTAATACTCGTATTTCCCGTCACACCTTAAGTATGTCGCTGCACTATATTGTGAAGTGTTAGAGAAGTTCAAATTTTCTGTCTATTTGGGTGAAAATGCCAAAATGCAATGATTTCACATGCATCATATATAATTAGTTTAGTTCAATTACTTATTGCTGACTTACTTATGATCTTATTTTCTTGTTCTGTTAAATATCCTTTGAAATAGCAGGCATTTTTAAAATAGGCCTGAATGTTGACAGCACCCCTTGCTCACTGATTGCACAACAGTGTACGACTTCTCAAGCAGGGAATGTCCTCTTTTATATGACCAGATCTGTGCAGCGTAGCTGGCGCGCAAGTAATGACTGTATATTTATTTACCGGCACGCCAGCTATGTTGGAAGCAGGTATTGGTTTTGGCAGCGTCTGTCTGTCTGTCTGTCAGTCAACACAAAATCTCGAAAACTACTGATAGGGAATTGATGTAACTTGGTAAGAATATGTCCCATGGTGAACGCCAGAAGTGATTGGAAGTTGGTGACATTTGACCTTGAGAGACATTTCGTATTTTTAGTTCAAGCTGTAATTTTTGAATGGCTTGTTGTAGCAGCTTTATATTCAGTTTGTAGATACATCTTCAGAATATTTAGGTCACGGTCCATTTTCAAGGTCATGGGTTCAAGGTCAAGGTCATGGCAGCGAAAATCGGTAGCGTGCAAAGCAATAACTACTGGTCAGAAATTGCTGGGACTTGATCGGAATATCGGCTAAAATATAACGCTAGAACAGTGGAATCGATTTGGCGCTTTAGACATTTGACCTTGGCCGTTGATCTTGATATATTTCCAGTGTGGCGGTACATCTTTAGAATATCTAAGCCACATTCGAGTTTTAAGGTCATGGAGTTAATCTCAAGGTCACGGTCGCAAAACAGCGGAAGCTCACAGGTTTGTGCTCCCCTTGACATTGCCTGTGATTTAGCAAAACACCTTATCTACGTGACTTCCTCGGATTCTTACCGGCCCATTTATCCGTGTCTAACCCAAAGAACTCTAGTACAGCTATTAAGTCGGTTACATATCCATACAGAAATGCGATGGTAGAAAAGAATGTCGCAGAAGAGAGTAGGCTACTGTTAAACAGTAAGCACAGATGCATTTGTATTCCGTGCAAGACATTGCCTCGAGACATACATAACCGCGAACAAGTCGAATCCAAGCCCGCTGCTAACTCGAACTACTACGTTACTACACAGAACTCTTCTAGTTGTCCCATAGGTGTAAAGGCAGTCATTGCACGGTGAACGCACGATAGGCTGCTTGTCTGCGAAATTCTATTCAGTGTTGTGCGTACCGTATGTACACAGAGTGGCCAGCTTTTTGCTCTAAGAAGTCGATCACATTTATTTGACTGTAATTATACCCTCCACAAATCCGATGCAATGGTCAAATCAGGTAGGGCTTCTCTAACATAAGAGGAGGCCTAATCAACTTATGGAATAAATGTTAGTAGTTTGCATCAGTTCTGCTCGTTAGTGGGATATCTTTGTCCATTTCTTGCACATTGTATGTAACGTAACGTTTCTGTTTATTAGCTCTATTGATTCATTCTTGTTGTGTGTTCCTTTAACCTTCAGCAACTTTCAGCTGCATGAACTTTTTCACTGGATGAAAACAGTATGGGTACAAGGGGGCACTCGTGCAAACTGGTTAAGACCCGGTGCACTAGGGATACTACCAAGTATTTCTTTTCGAATAAAGTTATCAACAGATGGAATTTGCTGGACCAGCGGACGGTGGATGCTCTCAGCATCAACGCATTCCAGTCTAGATTAGTGTATTTCAGGGACAACCGGGTGGGATTTTTCATGGACTAGTCTCCTGAGCCGTAGGCCTTACTTGTTAAATTGGATGATCTGCCAGTGAGGCTGCACCAGGTAAATCACAAGGTAAATCACTTGTAAGAGGCTTCTCAAGACCTTTGTTGTATAATAAAGTTTTGATTCGGTATTGAAGAAACTGGATTAATTTTTCCCACCTGCGCGTATGCATGCACCTATCCCATTGTCTCATATATAGCCTAACGGTTCGGGCTGAGGACATTACACTGTAGTGCAACATAATTAATGTACTCTGTCAACCGATAGGTCTACTTTTATTTCGTGCTTTCTGATTACGCCGGCCTGCAGCGACCACTGCGCCGTAGTCTCATAGCCGATTTCAATTTTGCTGCAGTGCGTGCATGACAGGAATCGAGTTTTGAATATCGAAGTTATCGATGATGATAGTACCAAGTGAATAACTGAATCTGGTTTCAATTAGCATCGGTTTCACTCCTGGCGACTAGAGATCATTCTATTATGACTACGTGACCACATAGGCTATTAACATTACATGTTAATGCTAGCCTCCGCCTTTTTACGCTGCTGACAATTATCTACATTTCGCTATTTGATTAAGATATGTACACTCCAACCAGTTCGTTAATAAGGAATCTGCGATGCAATGATTACTTAGCCTGCTGTGCCCCGTACATGACAGAAACGTTTGGCCCACAAGACTGTGCATGGCAGCAGGATGAAACATTTTTAGCGCGCGCGCGCGTATAGCCTCTAACGTGTTAGACGCCGCTATTGCTATCGCAATTTTGTCTGTCTGTCCGCCGTCCGTCACACTGGTGATCCACGCCTAAACGGTTTAAGATATCCGGATAAGATATCCGGATATGGTTTGCACCACACGATGCGTTAATGCTTGAGGATTGTTGCGGTACTGAGTATGATGTTATGGTACCCTAGGCTGAACCCAATAGTGGGACGTTTTAGTACCAACTCTGAATTGAATTCAGGCAATGGTACCACAAAGTCTCACTATGACGTCGTAGTACCATAAAAGTCCACAGTGCTTGTGTCTAGGATGGGGTTTTCGACTGTGGCCGTGATGGAATTGACCCAGAAGACGCGCGCCATCTTTGTGTTGGTGATGCCTATTTGGCAGCTGGAGACTTTTTAGGCTGCATTAAATGCATGAGATGCAGACTATTGTTACCGATGATCGCGGTGTCTGTCAGTCTGTCTGTCACGCCGCTCAACTCGGCTTCACTGTGCAAAAACAGCCGAACAGATCGAGATGCTGTTTGGAGTGAACACTCCTGGAGGCCCACGGAATATTGTGTTAGACGGCGGTCCTGATCCCCCCCCCCCACAGAGAGAGGTCACGTAACCTACTTTTGAATATCGGGACCCCTCGTAACTCCGGAACGGCTGAAGCTAGAGACTTGAGATTTTGCACGACTGAGAGCTCTAACGAAAACTGTGCAAAAGTCAGTCACATAGCGGTCCGGCGACGGGTCACGTGACCCACTTTTGACTTATGCGACCCTCTACATACCTCAGGAACGGCTACAGCTATAGAGTCCTGCGCGTGCAGTGTGTGCGGTGCATTCGATGCAGCCTTTGCCAAATTACTTTGGCCTCATGTCAGACTTAATGTTCTGTTTTGTTCCTCAACCTTCCTCGGCGGTACGACGTTTGCCTACACACTGGACGATCTTTCTCCATTGTGAACGGTCCTCCGTTGTCCTCACTGCTTCCACCAACGATAGCTCTGACCATGTCTTGATGTTGTCTCGCCAAGTTGTGCGTGGTCTTTCCTCGTACTCTTGTTAATTCATCGCATTTGTTCCTGAACTTCGACAGATTTTTGCTCCAAACAAGTTTTAGGTTTCCTTATGACGTGGCTAAAGAACTTGAGTTTCCTAGACATTATGGACCAGAATAGAGTTCTTTCAGTGCTTGTCCTTTCCAGCACCCATTTGTACTTTGTTGCTTCGCTAGTGAGTCCATGACACTATCAATATTTGTCTGATACACTTCATTTCGATAAGCTGTAACACGTACTTCATCCACTTTTTTCATGCGTTATTGAACAAGTCGATCAATAAATTTTGCAGTTACAACTATGGTACATTATGTAAACAAAGGTGCTGTTTTGCTGCATGTTTGTGCCGATTAAGTTCAGTGGCTGAATTTCCGAGAAATCGTCACATTACGTACGCTGTTGCGCAACGTGAATGAGTGATTGATGGGTTGACAGGTTGTAGCCAACTGCACTGAGAGTAGGTAAAGGTGTAGTGCGCAAACAATTTTTACCTTTTGTTTATTAGACACGAGTCGAAGGCTGAAATCTCTCTCGGCTGCAGACGCAACAGTCCTGTTCTTATCGGCCAATGGCGGCTGAGTGGCAGTGGCGGATATAGACACAAAGCAACGTGAATGAGAATGCTGAGAATGCCGCGTGTGAACATGAGAGACGCGAAATGCCATAATTATTGTAAAGTTTGAAGTAAGTGCGACGCAATGGCTTTCGTTCATTTGCATCTTGCACGCTTGCTAACGAATGATGATGTACTTACTGATGAAGAATCACCATTGTATTAGACAATCAATCAAGCAATATACCTTTACTGACTTAGAGGAAGTTGTTTCCGAAAAAAATGTCAATGACTGCATTTTAACAGAATTTTGCATAACAACATGCCTTCGGCTTGGCAAATCTGGGTGCTCTTTTTATGTTTTACGCTATTTTCATGTTGCGCGTTTTCAGTGTGTGTAGCCTACTGCTGAGCCTGTGACCGGGTGACTCGTGATCACAAGGCGATGCCAGACCTCAGACCTAAGATCATCTGCATGGTTTCACTGCCTTTTTGGCCGGTACCAAATTTACAGTCTTTCTGAACATTGTCTGTCCATTTCTTTCTTTGTCTTTCTTTTGCCGATGTCCTTGTTATGGGGAAGTAACTATGGAAATATATTATTTGTCAAAGTCACCTTGAAGTTACGTGAAGTGAAACAGCCGGAAGTCGAACACGCGACCTCTTTGTTGCAAGTCGGACGATGTCCATTACAAACACGGTGTCAAAGGCACATAGCACTAACCATGGAGACCTAGTCCATGCGCTAACCCTCGACGGTGCCCTCCGGTCGTCAAGCTTCTGTTTCAACTTTTCCCACATTGTAATAACGATTAAACTTTATCGTAACTAGTTGGTCGTGTGTCTACTGTTCAGCGTTTTTTCCTCTTCTCTGTAGTATGTTTAGTGTATGCGTCTTCGTACGTTTTATAATTAAACAGCTTTCATTTTCGTAATGTTGGGTTTGAACTACGTAGTCAATTGTGCCTCGAAGTTGTATAATTGTTGATTCAGGACACCGGTAAGCGCACGCAGTTATCGTGCCTCGGTGTTCCTGCTTGAGTTGTCTTATTTTTCTGTCAAGCGAATTCATTCATTCATTCACTAATGGACGTACGAACGTTCAGCTGGTTGGACGAATGTCGACATTTCTGTCCTATAGGCCTATACCTGACGAAAGTCAAGACGTCGTCAGTCGCTGTTGCACCGATCGGTGGGGGAAGCGCATACGACTTCTCATCTGTCTCATTAGTATCGAGTTTACGGCTCATATTGCGCTTGTTGCACTCGGCCACTCTTTGCGGCGGCCGCAAGTCATTTGTCAGTCTTTTTCGTTCTCTTCTATCCGCTCTTCCATTGTGTGGTTTGTCATCAAGTTTCAATGGCGTCTCCAAACCATTGAGACAGGAGAAAATGTGCGTGCAAGGGACGCCGAGAGTACAGTTCTCGAAGTAGGGCAAACCCCTTGGATTTAAGGTTTCCCAGCAATTGAACTAGAAAATCTAGTCCATTATGCCTCTGCATCGCCGACCGGACAGACAGGAAGACAAACAGAATCACAGACGGCACAGGTAGATTGAATAATGCTTCTTCTGCCTATAGGCGGGCAGATGCATAAAAAATTTCGTTTTAACACGGTTAGCATCATGATTATACAAACAGCGAACCTATCACAAGAAGGCTAAAATCTTGACAGTTGGTTAAGATTACAACACAGTTTCAGCAGCCTTTATGTAGTGACAACTTGCAGCACCCGCATCCGTAAAGCTGACAACAGACGTACGTGTGCAAGTTGTTTTCGAGTAGCAGAGTTGCGCAACAAAAGACCGCAGCATCTGAGGCTAAAGGGGTGCGAAGATATGGAATATCCTGCACGGCTTAACTACCTTCACCTGCAGAGCCTAGAGAGGAGGCGCCTCACTGCAGATCTTATTTTAACTTGTAGAATTATTTTTGGCTTAGTAGATGTTTGTATATCTGATTATTTTCAGTTGGTATCTTCCTATGGCAACCGTTCCATAACCCGTGGCAACCCCCTTTAAGTTCTCTGTTAATTACTGCCGCACAAACAAGCGGAAAAACTTTTTAGCGAGCGAGTTGTAAAAGTTTGGAATAGTTTGCCTCCGAGTATTGTTAATTTTGGTTCTCTGGCAAGATTTAGAAATTCCATGAATAAAATAAACCTTAGACTATATACCAAATATTAGTGCTTTTAGCGTACCTGTCCTGCTAATGTATAACCGTCATTTTATCTTTTGATTGTATTGTTTTATATTGTATTATTTTTATCATGCATGTATGTCATTGTACTGATTTTACCGGCATGTAAGTAGCTTCCGCCCTTTGCCGCTGACGTTTAAATAAATAAATCGTTTATCATCAGTGTGGTGGTTACATGTGAAATGAAATTGATATAGTCTAAGAGAGACCTCGTATCATCAAACACAAGAATATATTATCGTTTAGTTCGATATTAACCAATACATGGCACTAACTACTTAACTACGGAATACTTTACTATTTTACCCGTAACTAGGTCTATATGCTTTTCAATTACTATTATTTTCACCGTGGTAGCCAAACTACTCTGTTACTGCTTCTCGATTTCCACGTTGCCTATAGGCTATCGATCGCAACAGAATACGTTAACGCAAAAGAAAGATGCCATTGTGAAATCGCACACCGTAGGTCAGGAATTGCAATACAGTAAAATCACTTTTCAGAAATACCAAATCAACTTTTGAAAGAGTCCCACTGTGTGTTTCGCCCCATTGTGTATTTCTCCTGAAAGCAATTAGACGAAAAGAGCGCATAGATTATACTGTACTTGGCATTTTAAATAGACTTAGTACTGCATATTTCAATACTCTTTCCAGTAGTGAAAGAAGTATTTTTAAAACCAGTTAAGGTTTGACATAGTTAGAGCCACAAGACGCGGGACGTTTTTTTGGAGACACGATGTATAAATTAACTTTCCGCGTGCTAAAGCAGAAAGCAGAAAAACCTGCTACTTCAGCTACTGCTTTGGCTTATATTTCACATAACTCTGGAAAATGCCTGCTAGCTAAAGTTACATGGATGGAGCAACTGCAGTGGTCGAAAAACTTCGATGTAATCGACAATCCACACCGGCTTTCCGTCATTCGGACCCAGTTAACACAACACTATCGCTTACAATATCGTATTCTACGGCATCTGCATACCGGCTAAAGTTTCTGCTTGCTGCTGCCGTACTTTGCAGATCCAATTGCTTTTACTTACTCATTGCGCCGGTGCGAGCCTGCGGAAGGGAAGCCGGGACAATCTGCGGCGGGCAGGTGTAAAATGCAAAAGTGGCCCAAGTGGTACTACTACTACTACTACTACTAGTGGGAATGAGTAATGAACGAGTAATGAGTAGAGGCTTAACGTCCCACTCGACACTTTATAGGTCATTTCGGGGACGATTTTTACAGGTCAGATGACCCAACCAATAGCGTCAAAGCACTGAAGAAAGCAAACAACAACACTAAACTAGCCCTAACCCTAATTCTAACCCTACCTCTACTAACCCCAATCCTAAGCTGTACTTAAAGCCTAACCCAAATGGCTACGACTTCTCATATCTTATATTTGGTGAATAAAGACATCTATAATACAGTATATGATAGGCCTATCATATCTTTTGACTAAGGATGTTCCGAAAACCCGGTTCCAGTTCCTGACAGCCAAAAACCAGTTAATGAAAGCGGATAATCTTACTTGCTTATTATTTCGTTGATTACTCAGAATACAATCAGTTGACTCATTTGCTGGACCATGGATTCGAACTAAAACATCACAAACTCAAACACGAAACTTGTGACTCCACCCACGCAGCAGTCTGGGTGTCCAGGTCAAACAAGTACTGTCCCCAAACTACTGAGTGCTCACTCAGGCGGTGCAGTCGACTCAGCTCAATTGTCACTGTGTCTTGCGGTCCTTACGTCAATATCCGGTATCCAGTAAATTCCGGTGCCAGCCTGATAGTGAAAATCCCTGTCCTGTCAAGTTTTGACATGTTTTTTGTATGTTATGCATTGTCATTTTTCGCATTTTACACCCAGCCGTCGGCGGCGTCTGTTCTGTGCGTTCGGTTCACTGTCGAGTTGGGTTGGATCACGCGTCGACGTCGGCGGCGCGTTGATATGTGCGCGCGCGTTTCTGGCTGAAATTGGAAACCGCGCAACACATGTCTTATTCGCTCAACGCGTGAACGAACGGGCCACTTAAAATAGACGCTACTATGCTGATTAGTACCGGATGCAGACGATACGCTGATCAGTACAGAGTCGAGAGGACGGCGACTGGAGAAAGCAGGGTGTGTGCGGCTTGCTCGGCCATCTGCGCCCTCGGCTCGACGAGTATACTATGTTGCTTCCTTTTCCGTCGTCATGTATCGTCATTCCAGACTCATTTCGTTACTTCGTCTCAACTTCTGTTTCGTACAGCATGCAGCGACGCCGTTACTGGAGCGTTACTAGCTTTCTCTCAGAACTAGTAGCTTCGAATCGATTACGCAAAGAATGAAAGAAGTAGAGTATAATCGATTCGAACACAGAATCTATTCGAATTTATTATAGCAAAATCAGTCACTTTGATCCACACGTTCCTAATTTTTCTTCGTTTGTGCCGTTTCGTTTGCCTTAAGACGGAGAGATTAGACATTTGTTATGTTTGTTATATGGGGTTGGAGTTATAGTCTTGTCAGTAGTTATATGACGAAGTACGTCCGCAATCGACTGACTCAGAACAACGATAAATATTTAATTCATCTTTTATTTTTTATTTATAGCTGCTGTTGCAAAGACTTCGATGACGTTGTATTAATTAATTGTTTTATTGTGTCGATGTATTTTTACAGTGAAAATAATTTGCCGTAACCGTGTGAGGAGTACCGGATGGTGTCATATAATCGCAGGGCGTGCAAGGGCTTCAGAAGTAGTATCTAACGTTATATGTGGTACAGAGAGCGGCAAAATATGACATTTCGTGCTATATAATATGTGTATTATGCCTCATTCGCCGACAGTTGCTGTTCTCTCGGTTCTTCTGTTGCTGACAATTTGGCGAACTAAAAAGCCACAGATATGTTTACGTGGCGTATAGCGGAGCCAGTTGGAGTCAATCAGACGACGTGAAGACAGACGCGGGAGGCCGCTCGTAGGTCGCCAGCCGGAGGCTGCCAAGTCAGATGTCTAACATTGCTACCGTCTCATCTTACTTGCACCAGGCGCCGGCGTCTCCGATTTCGCCTCTCCACAACCGAGGCAGCGGCGGTCACCGTCGTCGTGTGGGCCGTGTTGGGGCGCACAGTGCGGTATCGGCTTACGAGAGTGGCGCGCCCGTAGGCTCGACCGACTGCGGCGATATCGGTGGCGGCTCCGGGAATCAGCCGTAGTGCACAGAATGTGACGTTTTTAACAGAATCACGTGGCAACTAGTAGGAACGTTTTGCATTTAACACTGTATGTACATTGTTGCTGACCGCCCTTAGAGGCGGTTGCGTTACATTGTATCATGGTGCAATGATCCTGGTGGGATTGAAGCCTGATCTCAACGACCATCTGGCTTCCTCCAGTGCTTTGGCTCTGTTGGTTGGGTCATCTCTGTAAAAACTGTCCACTAAATGACCTATAATGTGTCGCATTGAGCGTTAAGAGGCGCTATACTTTTCAGTAATTGCTATATTTTGCCCCTTTAACTCAGAGCCATGAGCGTGTCCGCCAACTCCGAAGTGGGTGCCAAAACGTTTTGCAGCGCGACAGGCGCTACATTACATTGTGTAAGCCACGTCGACGACGACGATGGCGGTGATCGGAGCCGCGTCACCAGATACGGCTGTGTCGACGTCGCCCATCGAGCGGCGTCGACGTCGCTGCGTCGGATGATGTGTCGGCGGCTAATTACGATTCTCGACAGGTACGGCCGGAATTGGGTCGACCGAGCCTCGCTGCTAGAAACGCGAGTCAGATGTCGGCACGGCAAACATTCCAGCTTGTAGGGGCTTCTCGACGCGGCGGTGGGGCACGTCGCCTCCGAGCTTGTTCTCTGTGTGGGTCGGTACTTTGCACTGTGTCTCAGTTCCGTCTGTTCGGCACTCGTAGGCGATAGTCAAACATCTGGTGCGCGCTGTTTGCGACACGCTGGTGACTTACGGTGATATCACTATCGACACGTTATGGTGGCCATCTTCGGAGAAAATACGCCACGTTGTGACGACGGTTGCAGTCAGTCAGCGGTTGACTTGAGTAAAGTAAAATTCATATTCGTCGCCCAGCCCATCGCACTTGAGGATCTGCTGCCGTGATCCTGCGCAAAGTTGTATACCTGCCGTCCCATTCCAAGCCACAGCCCGAGTTCAACATCTTCTCACAGTCTGCAAGGCAGGCAAGCAGACGCAACACGAAGACGAGCGCGCGACGGCGCTGATATTGGCGGCTGCGCAACGCTGCAGAGAGCAGTTGAGAGCGATTTTTCGCCGCTGCGCCGCCGTCAGTAAGATCTGTCGACGTCTGCCGACACTGTGGCTCAGATATCCTCGCTGCTGTGGGTCCGTGTGAGCCGCTACTAAGCCGGCCTCGACGAACAACTGACGACATTCAGAGAACGCTGAACAAACGATCTGCATCGTCATCGGTGTGTATAATCTAGCTTTTTACACTGTTGTTAGTAACATGCCCGTCAGAACGAAATCCCGTCAGAGCGTCATAAAATGTATTTCCTTATTAGAACGAATCCCTTCCCTGGTAATAGTGGCTTGGAATGGGATTAGTGTTAGTCTGCAAAACGGCTTTCTGATGGAGACGATAATCGGTTGCCCGTGAGCGAATTAGCGCCGCGTGATAACTGTTGCGCAGATCCTCATGAGACAAATATGCAGAACTGAGTGAGTGAGTGATTGTTCACTTTGCAGACATGTATTAACTCCTGTACGATGCGTGCTGGCTCAATCGATGACATCGGAATCGGATTCGTGATCAGTAGATCGCGGATTGGAGTCTCAGCCGGGTACCGCTGCGTAACCTTGGGCAAGTTATTTACATCTATGCGCCTCTGTCACCAAGAAGTATAATTGGGTACCGGCCTAGCTAACGGCTGGTGAGTAAACACACACACCACTCGTATCCGTTGTCTCGAGGGTAAGCTGGTGTCTGGCTGTAAGCTACTAAAACGGAGATCAGCGCCGCCCCGTGGGCCATGTGACTCGGGAAGTACTTTACTTTTTTACGAGACAGTAGCAAAAGTACAAGGGAGGGTTTGAGAAAATTGGGGGAGTGTTGTCATTTTGTTTTCATGACCATTTAGTTGCAGTGTGGGAACAACGCGACATACAGAAAGAAAGCGTGACGGACAGACAGCGCATACCCAAACACAAAATGCCTCACATCTGACGCCTATCCAGATTTCAGACGACCGATTGTTCTTTCGGCGCTGCTCATGACCCGTGTAGGTGATAGGAGTAGATCTATTCGTCCAGTTTTTCCGACGTTGTCTAAGTTTCGCGCATCCAGTCCGTAAGTCTTATTTGCACGTTCGCGAAGCTCTGAAGACTGATACGAACTGCAGAGTCAAGTTGGTCTCATGTCGGTGTTTCGTACACTTCGCTGGTTCTTAAGTCAGCCTTAACGAGGACGAATTCTCGTACACCTCCGGTCGTATCCTAAGTTCCTATTCGTAACTCCCAGTGTTGGGTACGATACTTCTATATCATGATATTGATACAAATGCAAAGTATCATTGATACTTGATACTTTGCTGATACTTCTCATGAACACAAAATGTAGATCATGAGCACGTAGAGTATTGTGAAAACCCAAATTGTTCACAAACAGCACGAAACAGTACACAGAATACATTTGAACAACAACACCGTCCCATTGAGATCTCAAGATCATGAGATTTTAAAAGTCGCATGCACAGAGCACCAGTTGGAATCTACAGTGCAAAGCTGGAAAATGAAAAGGTTTATGTGATTTCCGGCAGTAAATGTATCAGCGTTGATGTATCAGTGATTTGTGGTACTGATACACTTCAAATGTATCAGTGATACTGACACTGCTGAGCAAATGTATCATGATACTTGATACTTGATACTCATACACCGCAAATCCTCGCCGCTACCCACCACTTCTCCTGGAACTTCACTTGCACACAGCTTTGCTTCTTTTTTCACAGGCAAAATATCCAAACTCCGTCTGTCTCTCACCAGCAACCCTTCTACATCATCTCCGCACTCACTCTCCTCCTGCCACTCCCCCTAATTTCTCAGTCTTCACTCCTGCCCCAGTATCCGAAGTCCACAAGATCCTGTCCAACTGTCCAAACAAGCAATCTGACTCAGATCCCATCCCCACCTGGCT
>Ga0126335_1001054_pt1 | contig 14786 bp, 8 predicted proteins | sample OlaspJWI45metaG_FD_108409 | JGI IMG/M metagenome (GOLD analysis project Ga0126335, IMG submission 108409) | Marine gutless worms symbiont microbial communities from Oahu, Hawaii - Olavius sp. 1 OAHU.JWI-45 metaG | ecosystem: Host-associated > Annelida > Digestive system > Unclassified | place... | reverse complement strand
GACAAAACAGTTACACAATGCATACTATAAAAATTACTCCCAACTTACTATTTGTGTACAAGCGGCAAATTTATCAGATTGCCGAATCGAATCGAATCGAAATTTTTTTGGCCCGAATTGGAAGGCTCTACGCTATACCAGCAACGTTCATACTGGCAGTACGACAGTAATACACGGTATTAATTCATGTGTTCGTCTGTCCGCTGTCAGTCCGTCAGAACTTTGTTTACAGCCAGCGCGCTGCACAATGGCTGGTCTCGCACGCCACTTAGTGAATGCAGGTAAAAGCATATTACCACCCTATGCAGCAGGCGTCCCCTGTAACCACTCCTTTTACTCAGCCGACGTTACTTTCTCGTTCTGAACTCCGGTTAAGTTCACACGCACATCCGGTGTCGCTGACATGATCGGAAACACGCGGCGACTGACGGTCATGTTACCTGCGCCGAACAGTATCACTACAGGTAGTACACGTAGTAGGCTTACAGTAGATGATCGCCGGGCGACAGTAGGTTTTGTTTTGGCGGTGTCTCTCTGTCTGTGTATTTGACCGCACAAAATTTCAATAGCTATTTGTCAGAAATTGATGCAATAGGCATATGTGTTATGGAAAACCCTGGAAGTGATTAGACGTGAGAGACATGTGACCTTGAGGGCTATTTTTATATTATTTTCAATTTACGCTGTAACTTCTTAATGCTAGCAACTTTGTTTTTGATGTGGAGACACAGCTTTGGAATATCTTTAGGTCGAGTTTCAAGGTCAAAAGGGTGATTAAATGATAACAGCATCAAAAACGGCAGCGCGCAGGTTTGTGCTCCCATAAGGGACATAATGTTAAGTTTATTCTTGTTCGTTTATGGCGTCTGCTTTCTATTCTCTGTACATTAGTACTGGTTACCGAAACGTAAATCTAAGTGAACAGGGATTAGTGAAGGATGTCAAAAACGAAAAACCAATGCATTCACTCGTTCGTTGTAACTGTGAATCGCGTTCCGGTTTCGGTTTGATTTCGGTTCCAGTGTCGATTTTTCCCTGTCATTATTACTGATAGCTGATATGCGAGGTATTTTGTGCCAGACCTCACGCACGTGGATCGAAGTTCAAAGTTCAGAGTATGAGTCATACTGGACTGGCGATGGCCTTGCTAGACACTTACAGGGGGCCTATACACAAGCTAGCCGCTGAAGACACATTCTTGGAATAATTTATTGTGAACACGTTGAAATAATAGAACCTTTAAACCCTTGTAGCCATGGTTTTTAATTTCTTTTCATCTCGTTGTTTTTTGTTTGTTTTTCATGTTCTATTGTTTTCAGCTAATAACTTTTAGCCTAATGTTATCATCATCATCATCATCATAGGCCTACGTACATCCAGTCATCCAGTATCTTACGAAGCCGATCGACTGCTGCAGACCTTACCAAGTTCACAATAGCTGCCGAGACTTAGTAGACTTTCGTCAATGGTGTTGCATATTATTTCAATTTTGCATTAAATTGCTCTTTTGTTTCAGTGATGAAGACGATCATCCAGTGTAGAATTCACCAGTCGTAACTCTAGAAGCCTGCTACGCAGAAGTACAGACCAATGATAGGGAGAGATTTCCTGCTTTCAGTCCGGTAGCAGCAGCAGCAGTATCTAGGGCTACTGTAGGCCTCTACGTACTGTTCACAGTGTACAGTTGGTGCGTCATGCTCGTGTAAGTTGCCGATGGACTTGGCATGACGAATAGCGCCATATCTCGCCAGGTTGATGACCGATTTATCACAAATCCTGCACGGCCGGCCAGAAAGGGAGGAGGAATACTTGTCGGCTAGGTTGAGGCCAGATGTATAAATGTGTGCATTAATGGCAGATGTGTACCTACTGGGACGAATGACCTTGAAGAATAAAACACAGCCATTGCCCATGACAGTTTAACCGTAACAATGGTTACTGTTTCTCTCTTCGTGGAAGATTTATCGCGTAAATATAACACACTTCAAGAATTTAAAAAAAATTGTGAAAAATTCGTTTGCGAATTTTTAGAAAAGTATAATATACGGTATATACCTACCTATCAAAAGAATCTACTATATTTTCCGTAAATATTCGCCAGCAGAAAAGCCGACATTAAAATGATTTTGGGGGGTTTTGCTCCGCAGGACAACTGAAATCAAATTTGGCAGGGTAAAGTAGACCGAATTAGTAAAGAAGCATAAAAACAAAGTACAGAAGCGTGGAGAGCCAGCCAACTGTAAATTTACAGACGATTAAAATTAACTTACAGTTATTTTTTTAAACATTTCTTAAACTGATTTTACTTAATTTTTCATTGTATTACTTAAATCTGCTGCAGATGTGCTGTTTATTTTGCCAGGAAACAACAACGTAGTACGCATACCAATAGGTTTACTCTTCATTTACTGCGACATCTAGGCTTCTGATTGGAAATGAATATTGTTGCTGAATATCTTAGTTTTCTTCACAGAAAAAAGCCAATAAAATGACGACGAATTTTTTCAATAACCCATTCATTAATGCGATGTAACTGAAAACTGTGTGCCCTAGAGAGCACAAACCTGCGCGCTGCCGTTTATTCGGTGCCGTAAGCGTGACCTTGACTATGAAACAAAAACGTGACCTATAAAATATAGATGCACCTCCATACTAAACTGGAGTTGCTAGGTCATGGCTTTCAAAAGTAAACTGCGTGTGAGCTGTTAGACGTGCACATTAACAATGTGCATCATATCATATCCGATCGGCTGAGCGGGTTATTTAGTGTGGAATTGCGTCCTTGGAATGGACTGAAATGTTAAGAACCAGCGCAGCTCCGTGAGGCGGTTGGGAGCCTGCCGGCTGCCAGAGCTGACGGGCGATATAGAAGTTTGGCCATGCCATCTGTCCGTCTCTCTATCCGTCAGCCAGTCATTCGATCTCAGTCCGCACTGTCGGCTGCTGCTGCTGCTGCTGCAGTAGTGATGAGAGCGAATGATGCCGCAACGCCGCAGGCACAGATCAGCTGTATGCACGTACGTGCGTGCTTTAGTACGTGCAGCATCGCCGACACTCATTGCATATCAGTTTCTCTGTGATACAGGTTTGTCTCAGTCAGTTGCTTGCTTCTTTTATGGCGGGTTCTTGATTTGGGCAGACAAAGCAGCTAGTATCTCCGGACAAAGCGTCGCTCTTTCTTATGAAATTTTCTGGGTCTTTCCAGTCTAAGACTAGGGACAAACAGTTCAGTTCTTAGAATTAACCTTGAGGTTTCCGTGTCTTCAGCAGTCTGTTTGCAGTTTGCCTGCTTCGAGATGCTCACACATCTGGTAGTTAAATTCTCCTAATTTCTTTCTGAATAATTCATACATCGTTTCTGTAATAGTCGGGAGTTTAGTTGAAATCTCCGCGAAGTCGATCGTCATTGCCGTCTTGTCGTAAGTAAGTAAGTAAAATTGAGGCCTATTACATGTCATATGACACGAAGTGCAATTTGTCGACTTTTTGTGGTCTGTTTTCTTCACAGCCTTTCTGTCGTATCTTTGCGTCGGCCATGATTCCGACTAAGTCAGTCGTTAGGCAAGTAGTAAAAATTGAGTTTACATGTTGTGTTAAAGCCAAGCCTGTCCTCAGAGTCAACTTTTTGGCTGTGGCGTCATTTCAGACCATAATTGGGGATTAAACTGTCTTCCTGTAGGGTTTGGGAGTGATATGGTTAACTATAACAGTTAATGCAGAATCTAACGAAATACCGACATTAATTATCAAATTTTGCACCATCTTAAACAATACAGAATAGGCTGAGACAAACCGCCATTTTAAGATTTCTGAGTTCGCAGAATTCTTCTCTTCACATCTTTGGAGGCCAGAGATTCTCCAAGTCCCCATAAATGACACTTCTGCTTTTTGGTTTGTTTTCAATTATTTGTGGATTAGACTTTGATAAGCTGACACGTTCGTGTAGATTTACATCGCTCCGTCGACCATAACTCGGTTGGGTGACAGATCTGATTGTTGTGACAGTTCCCGGGTGCAACGTGTTACCAACGTCACTGCGTTTTGTACAGAGCCCAATTGTTGCATTTGTTGAGCACACGTGCTGGCGTTTTGTCCGCCATAAATAAACTGTCTTACGTGTTGCTTGCTTACTTGCATAACAATTCGGCACTGATGCTCAAACGTATTCCTTCTTGTTTCTTGATACTTGTAGGCCCTCGATCTGCTTTACCTAATCAATAGGCCTAGTAGGCCTATTGACACACCATTCTAACGAATCTGCATTTAGATGTACCGCGCAAGACAAAAACTAAGCCAAAGAACAGAAAGAAGGAAACAAGCAACAGTGATACATCCAGGAAAATATGAGTGACATGTTGGCAGGATTGACTGCATGGAACTGGCGGGAAGTATCGTGTCGTGGAGAAGTTATTGTTCGTTGAACTGTTGTATGCCGTGGCGCCGACCCGAGTAATGTGTCTGTGCAGTAGCTGTCAATCTGTGACTGATCATGTCAACACCTGCTATGTACGGGCCTATAATGCTCTACTGCGTCTGCTGCTCTACAGTATCTAGCAGGTCCACAGTAGCAAGGTCTGGCTGCTGAATACCGTGTCTACAGTGTTCCGATGATATTATCCAGCTTTCAACACCCTTATCACGCAACCTCACTGGATGTCGACGTTCATATGCCAATCGACAACACGCCAAGCTGTAGTTTGCACACAAGCGGTTATGCGAAATAATTACGCGCTGAGTCGACATCACACTGCATTGAGTAAGAAAATCTATGGCAAGTGCATAATGTGTCCGCACAGACAGACGCATCCGCAAACATAAAATATAGGTATTAGTAATATTGTAATGCGTCTGCGCGCCTAACTGCCTATATCAATCAGCCTGTGCTGTTTATGCATTTGTAGGAATTAGCTGCAACCAACAACAAGTAACCATAGATATTTCTTACCCTTTCCATAAACTCCAGAAACTCTTAAGTTTTACTTATTTTCCCCTTTAACTGTAAATAACTCCTTAATTTTTACTCCCTTCCCACTTTAGATAGTTTTCCGGGTCGGCTGTCTTCCCCATATCCGGTATACAAAACCGGAAAAACTCTACCACCCCACTCTCGTCCTTCCGGTTCCGGTTTGGGTACTTTCAGTTCCGGGGAAAAGCGGAAGTGGCTGACCCCCACCCCAACCCCGTTTTCCCGGTTCTGGTTGGGCACTTTCGGTTCCGGGCTCTACTTCCGGTTGCGGCCGGTATAAAAACACTGGCCCATGTAATTCGAAGCGGCTTAGATAGGTTTAGCTACAAATTTCTCTGGGCAAGATAGGTTGGTAGGCGTAGATTACAAGAGCTCAGCTACCGCCGAGATAGCGCGCGTCGTCTTGGTAACTCACGATCACGTGACAAAGGACAAACAAACGGGATTGTGGTGGCAATCGGTCTCTTTTATCATAGGTGTTGTGGCTCTAGTGGCAAGCGTCACGCCTGAGAACAAAGGACTGCGTCTCATGAAAATTTAGTTAAAGAATCGTATGAAGGAAGGGAGTGAAAACTGAATGGTTTGGCAGCAATGATCTTGAATGAGGCGGGGAGAGAGTTCGAGCGAGTACTAGTGAGTGCATGCGAGTTCGAGCGAGTGCGAGCGAATTCATGAAGAGTGCGATCGAGTTCTAGCGAGTGTGAGCGAGTTCGAGAGAGTATACGAGAAAGTTTTAGCCATAGTTGCAAGCGAGTGTGAGAGTGCGCGAGCCTGCTTGAGCAAATGCGAGAGAGAGAGAGCGAGTTCTAGCGAGTTCAAGCGAATGCGAGCGAGTTCATTGCATCGTATCTCGCACCGTTTTGGAGATATCGATGTGTGTTGGTCACATTTTTGCCTATGACAAGGGGGTGCCTCTCTTTAATGCACTCATTTGGAGCCAACACGGCGAATATCGCCATGCAGTATATATTGCCAAAAACTAGAGTCTTTGGGCTACAATTTTATCACAGACAGTTTGGGTCTAGCTTCAGACAGTTTGGCGTGGTAGGCTCCGAAACCTACCGTTTTCGGCGAACTGTCATAGAATTTGATTGTACGTATATGTGTATGAACTTTGCACACAGTTGCGTTTGACAACTGTTTTTAAAGAATAAAAGATGAGATAACGGGCCATAACGCCGTTCAAGGTCATTCAACATCACCGATGTTGGTACCAATGGAAAGCCCATATACGACCTCCTATTAGTGAATCATACAAAATTGCATCGCATCTTGCAACGTTTTCAAGATATCGCAGGTTATTGATCAAACTTTTGCTGCTGATAGGCTGGGTACGCCTGTTTAACACATTTGTTTAGGGAACTCCTAAACCTACGACTACGAAGTTTGGCGTGAAGAATGCTCACACCGTACCGTGTCGTATGGTGTAAACATTATTTCGATATCTTGGACCATTTTAGTGTGGCTTGCTAGTGTGACGGACAGACAGACGGAATTGCGATGGCAATAGCGTGCGTCTCACGACGGGCGCTAGAAACTACACACACACTTGCATACACTTAATTGGGAAATTTATATAGCGCTTGGGAGAATCCTTGTCTGTTTAAGCGCTGAGTTGGGGGCCCTTAGGTGTGAGAGCCCCGTCACCGCGACGGAACCCGGATATTCTCTGCGGAACGGGTTCCTCCCGTGTCCGGGGAGAATACATCCAACCACGCAGACCGACCGGTGTTAGTCGCGTGTGAGAACCTTGAGAGTGTCGGGGGCTGACGCGGCCGGGATAGACCAGCCTCTGCCAGGCCAGGGCTTCCGCCCATCCAGCTCCAATGACGATGGCTCACTCTCTCTACCTCTATGGCAGTCTCAAGGAGCCCTGAGCCTGAGTGTGCCGCCAGTTATGGACACTTTCGGTTTCCTGCAGATACCGGCACAGCTCACACCCGTGGCCACGTCTGCTCGTACAGCAGGCCTGGGCCCCATCTACACACCCACACCACGGGCCGCATGCTAGTACCACCGCAACCACTCCACTAATGGTTCCTTCCCACACCGGCCATTCACATTCCTACACATTATTTGTGTTTATTGTATACTACTTTACAGAATGCAGAATATTTATAACTACACTAAGTCTGGGAATAAGTAAACCACAGACAGTATTGGATAAAAATGCCAAATCTAAATGCATCCTAACAAAATTACGTGCTATGGATTCTGAACATATCTTTGAAATAACTGCAAAATTTCGTTATAAAATATTCATTATCATTGGAGTTATCAGTCTTCAAATATCGACGACAAAATATCTCAGTTTCCCTATGGGCGGGAGCGGTGTCCTATCAGCAATGTCACTTCCGGATCAGTGACTGCACTGACGATTGTAGGAATTCATCCCCCAGACATTCATGGTACTGTTAACCCGTGAAACTCCAGACTTCATCGCTTCAACTCTGTGGCCAGCCAAGTGTCCTGACCTCAGCCAAGTAGACTACCTGATCTGGGGAAGCTGCAGGAGTGTGCGTACTGCAGCTGGATTCATGACGTCTCCCAGCTGAAGTCGCGTTTTATCAAAGAGTGGGAACATTTCAACCAGATGATCAACTGGTCATCGATGAAGCAGTCAAGCAGTGACGTTTACGTCTTCAAGCTTGCATTTGAGCACGTGGAGAATATTTTGAACACAGACTTTAAATATGTTTGACTTTTGCACTTGACAGTCACATGTCTAAATGTTGTTAATACTGGACACTTCATGTTTTCGGGTGACCTCACTAAACATGCTGTAACTTTTGCAGACCTTGACAGATTTACTGAAATTCGGTGATTTGTTGCAACTAGAGTTACATTGTTGGTGCAAAATTTGGTTAAAATCCGACATTGTTTGCCGGAATTATGAAAATGTACACAGCGGTTTACATTTTTCCCAGACACACTGTACTTATAACTATTTATTTATAACCACAGAACATTTATTTGCAAGTGTGTTTCATTGAAGTTCTATACTCGGTGTATTACGCTGTACTGTGGTAGCCCGTTGTGCCTGATGATCGGCGAAGACGCGGTCCTTACAAACGTTTCAGACATCGAGTGGCATCATCATGTCTGCTCGCAAGAAACTCATGGAAGAGATTTACGACCAGTTTCTCGTCTGTAAGATCTGCTACGAAGTCTACTCACGACCCAAGACTCTCTCGTGTCTTCATACTTTCTGTGAGGCATGCATTGCCAAGCAACATGACGCTGAACGACAGAGAGCCTACAGGTTTCTATTGTTTTCTTGCAATCCTCGGCAGAAAAACCGTGTGGGTAAAGTTTCTGATGTACGTGATCTCTGGCTAAAAAGAGCCACTGTGGCCACAATCTCGTGCCGGATAAAACAGAATCTCTTGCTTTTGATGTCAGATACTAGTATATAACGTAGCACAGAGTATGTCCTCTCGGGTTGCGACCACGATGGAATATTTTGTCCATTTTCTTGATGCCTTGACGCCGCCACTGAAGCACAGACAACATCCCGACTGTAATTCTCCCATTTTCCATTTTCCAAAACAAGTGGTCTGTAGTAATGTATTTTGTTAATTCTCTGAATCTTTTTTCTGATTGCCTTTACCACCAACATCCTCTTCATCTGTCTTCAGCTGCAATGCTTCGCGTTGCTGTCATTACTGCTTCTTAGCGTCTAGGTCTGTCGGTGTCAAAGCCGGTAGTCGAGCGTGGGCTCTTGGTCAGTCTGTTTCTCTGCAACTCTCTGTTAGCCATTAGTCCACTGTGTCCGGCCAGTACGAGTTGATAATCCTTCGTAAGTATTTGTTGATACGTGTGGGTGTGGGTCGTCTGACGTGGCCGACAAGTGTACGTGCACATTGACACTCTGATACTAATGTGCTTCCATACCTGAACTGACAAAGTTTACGAAGTTCACGCGATAGGCTAACAGGTGTGTCCTGTCTAGAATTATTATTGTTATTATTATTATTAAGGGCATTTATATAGCGCAAATTCGCAAGGGCCACAAATGCGCTATGTCGGCAGAGATGGCAGTACGGTTACGTAACTGTCTATGTCTCTATAGCTATCTACATAACTAATTGTCAAGACAGTTAAATAGAAATGTTTTCAGAATTCACCTTTATTGACTGTTTACAGGTATCTGCTATATGCGACGCCGACGGTGACATGCCCGCTATGTAGCAAGAAGTCAGACCTGCCACCTGGCGGAGTGAGGCGACTCCCTGACGATTTCATTGTTCCTCGGCTTGTTGACATCGTGTGCGGGCCGTGTAAACAGTACCACGTGACACCCAGGTCCACAGACCCCCGACATACACGGGTAATTACCGCCGAGTTTCAGTTTCGATTTCTGTTAAGATGGTAGTTGGACATGTAATTTGTCGCCGAATGGCTGTCTCTACCACAGTACAACGTCAGTATTGTATTTGTACGGTCAGCAATACAGGCTAGTAATTCCTGTGTCTGTACGTCCGTCCGTCGTCACTTTGATCACTATTACAACTTGCAGGTTAGCTGGCCACTGCCGCCGCTGTGGTGCGCTGCAGAGTTGCGCCACCTAGTTAAAGCATACTACCAGTCTAACCAGTAGCCGACCTTGCACTGACTTTCAAATAAATAATAGTAATTTCAGCAACGGAGAGAGCAGCACTTGTCACTATGCTGTCTCTACTGCTCTATCAGCCGGTATACATTACAACGACTGTCTGCATTTCGTCAGTTTAGTTCACTGCGTGGGTGCACTGCAGTCATCTCATCCTACCTCTAGGCTAGTCTCATGCTGCTGACAGCTGATTGCAATGTCGAGCCAGTTTTTATCCAGATGTGGTGGCAGATGGCAGCATTTGTCATCGGTCTGTTTCTCACCAGCAACGAAGCAAAATGCGGGTGGTCCGCCGCCTTCGATTGACATCCATTAGGCAGCTTGTTATTCACCACTCATGTAGCGGTCTGGTGTATATTTCTGCAGGCGTCGGTTTGTGTGTATGTCTCATGTTTGTATCACGATGACTTTCGAAACCCTTGACCTAGAAAGTTCATTTTTGACATACAGGTGCGTCTTCTGAAAATGCAGGTCGAGTTCGTATATCAAGGTCATTGGGTCAAGGTCCAGGTCACGGCAGTAAAAAAAGCCAAAGCACGCGGGTGGTCCGCTTTTGATTAAAAGGCAGTCTTGTTATTATTAAAATTTATTAATATTGGCATTGACGTTTTTTAGCTTTAAGGTATTTTTACCTAAGCATTGAAAATTATAATCATGATAATGATTATCATTTGTTTGCTAGAGTGAAATGTTCGTATTAATGTCCACACTGTTGCACTATGTATGTAGTTTCTTTGCCCATCTCTCTTTACAACTGCTATCATCTAGGCCTGCTGCATCTGTAGCTGACATAGTGTCTACTGTATGTAATTAGTGATACAACTGACTGTAGCAGATGACGCTGACGTGCGAGATCTGTAAGTCAACCAAGTCGTCGTCACGGAGGAGTGGTTCGTCACACTTCACTGCATCAATGGCTGTTACTAAGTGCCTCGACTGCTCGAAAATGCTCTGTTCCTCATGCACTGAACTTCACAGACTCACCAAGGTTTCACAGCTCTTTTCATTGTAGCTTTCACTCTGCATCTAATGTCTAGTCATTATGTAACATTTGCTTGACAATAAAGAGCCCACTGTATGCTATATGTCATTCACTCAGTTTGATAACCAAATCATGTTTGAGAATGATTTTAAAAAGTCGACATTTGGTAAAATCGGCAGATCACGGCACCCTGTCTGTTGAAGGCGGACGTGTTTAAATGAGGCTACGCACTTGATGACTCTGTTTTAAGACGCCGCGTTTAAGTTTTCTTGCTACTTGCTTACTATTACTACAACCAACAACTGTTACTAGTTGACAGTCGTGTGGGTGCATAGGTGACAGAACGTCACAGTTTGGTGGACGTCGAAGTGGAGGAGAAGGACATCGCGTGTCGTACACACGACGGTGAACTGATCCGGTTTTACTGTGAGCCGTGTGGCGCGTGTATCTGTGTCGTCTGTGCGTTCCAGCAGCCCCATCACGACCACGATGTGTCTACATTCTCAGAGGCAATTAGTAGACATCGTCATGCACTCGACGGTCTACTGGCGCGCTGCAGGGACCGAGCAGACGAGCTCCGAGCGCAGCTGCAGCTCACAGCGCGCTGGGTCGTCGACGTCCGTAATGCCGAGCAACAGGTCTCTCGCAGTTCACTCTGTATTTGATAATTATGAAAGACTTTTTGAACGACAAAATAGTTCCGCAATCTTCTTACGCTATTAGTCTGGACACACTTCAGCAACGATCGGTGGGGCCGCCTGCCCAATCATCGCCGAAGTGTGTCCAGGGGCACTGAGGCCAGCTGCATTGTGTTCCTTACTGTGCCACATGTCCCACTCAGCGCATTCCTGCTCTCAGCGATTTTTTCTAATTACTTAATTACTTAATTACTTACTTAATCTTCGGCTGTTCTGTCATTGTTAAGTGCAGCAGCTTTTAGGTGCACTTACAGTTTTACTTACTTACTGTGACAGGTGCGTGATGCGGTAGTGGACTGTGTGACGTCAGTAAGACGACGTGAGACCGAGCTACTGACGGAGCTACGAGCCGGCTTTGCGAGTGACCCTGGCGTGCAGGCGTTCGTTGCAGATCGGCCGTCCATCGAGGCAACACTCCAGGGTCTCGAGAACACGTGCCAGCTAACAGACATCATCGTCAGAGAACGCAGCGTCGAACTATTGCTGCTCAAAGACGATATAGCCCAGCGAATGACGTCACTTCTGCAGAAGTCCCTTGCTCAGCCGCCGCCGCACATGTGCACTAGCCACGTCCGGTTCACCCCGACACCACGTGACCAGGCGTTTCCAGTCGGGCGACTCGATTTTGTGAACGAAACAATCGACAAAACGTCACTTGAGGAGACTGACAGGCCGCAAGGTGACGGCCACGATGCGGTTCCAGACGGTGCAGCAGACACCGACGACCAAGTTCAAGATGGCGGCTACAGACCGGAAGTAGAAATAAGACGGCAGAAGATGGACGACGACGTGGAAGACGTCCAGGAAGGAGGTTCGTTTGAGATGAGAGAAAAGCGACTGATAGAGACGTGTGATCGTGAAACGATGACGTCGAGCCTCAGTTGCGTCAAGTCGGTATCAACGACGATGAATCGTGGCGTCCACTGTGACGACAAACTGACCGCGACGTCATCTCAGTTGACCGTGGACCGAAGCACCCTCACAGCACACCCAGCTGAGCTCTGTCATCGCGCCACTGTGACCGACTCTGCCCCTGACTTATCCAGCAATGTAAAGCTTATCTCACAAATATCTCAGACGTCAGCGTCTGTCTTCCAACTAAGGTCAGAGACCGAACCGCCTTCCAGAGTAAACAGGTGGACATCAACTGAACGACCTTTCCAGATGGACAAGGTCAGTCACCAATAGGCACCATCATCATCATTATCATTGTCATCATTAGTAACCAGAGTTTTACGATGCGTTACATTGCACGACACGGCTAAGTGCAATAATGGTGTGCACTGTTTGTGCCTTAAGCTGCTAATAGAATGTGTTGCCTGAAGACTGCGAATTTGTCGTAATTAACTATTTGTAACCTGCTTTTTTACTACATTTTATTTTAGTAGGTCTACAAAGTAGCACTGCTCCAGTAAATTTGGATCTTTCGCTGACTTCGTTGTATCTTTTATGTGTCTTATGCATAGCTGAATGTAAAAAAAACTTGTTTTGTATGCCCATCATTGATTTTCATCAATTATGTATTTCAAAATTAATAATTCCACCAATTTTCCTTATTTGTCAGTTAAATTTTCTAGACTTATCAGGTGAAGTAAAATTATTTTCCTTAATTCAATTCGATTTCTACTAAATATAGTTTTACAGTGTAACGTTTATTGTCAGTATTGCCTTCTGACTAAGATAAATTTCCATCTTGGAGACCGTGATGTTGCGTATTACAGAAAGTGTCGACGACTAGGCTGTTGCAGTCGTCTCGCGAGACCAACACTCCGCATGTCTTCCAGCTTGACATCGGCCTGGATACACCACGTCTTCCAGGCCACGAGGTCGCCTGTTCTACCAAGGTCATCGTCACGGCAGACGTCTCCACTCTGACGGACACAGTGAGAAATTCCAGTGCCATGACTGCACAGCCACGTGGAAGACAGTCCGTTTACAGTGAAGTCAACTGGTTGTTCATCACACCAACTGATGACCAAGTGGACCGACTATATATTGGCGGAAGAGGAATGAATGATGATCCAGTTTGTCAGGACTTTGAGGACCCAGCCCTGCATCACGCGGATAATGTTCATGAAGCAGCTTCTGATAAGGAAGTTTTGTTGGAAAACAATATATCTTTCCGTGAGACTTCTAAACCTGTTGCTTCGCCCACTGTGTATACTGGTGTCCAGCGCAGTACAGTGGCTACAGACAATGCTTCAGAGTGTATGACAGTAGCAGCAAACACTCCACGGCGTAGCTTTGTTAGTGACAGCGCAAATACGGCTATTACGACGGACGTGGCGTGTGATACTGCAGACTGGCAACACGAGACGACCACCAACGTTGACACTCGGAGTAATGCTCTGAGGATTGATAGTCGAACAGTTGCTTCAAACACCGAAATGACTCCTGTGATTTTACGTCGAGCTAACAGCTTGCCGTCACGAATAGAAAAACTTGCTAAGACCAAGCACAGAACAGGCACAGCCGAGCGGAGACTAGGAATACTGACTCACAACATTCCAAATAGTGAAACAGCAACAACATATCAGTCAACGTGGTTTGACAACGAGGAAGTCGCCCCAGAAGGAGGCGACGGTAACCATGACAACAATTACGTGGTCAGCGTTAAACAGGTGCCTGTCATTACCCCGCATCTGTGCAGTCAGTGCCGGACATTTATAGATGAAGAGAACGCGGTGAATACGAACATCTCCGACAGCAGTGCCCTACCTTACCAGAAAGACGTCACAGATTACGAATGGATTGGCGGAAAACAGCAACAATGGGTCGACGAAGATAAGGGACAAGGTATACTGGAATCCACAGCTAACAGGAATACTGATAGTGCACAGGAATTGTGCTCGGTCATCTATCAGGATCGGGCAGTAGGGAATGACGATGTGTTTCCAGGTGTGGAGCGTGGAGTTGGCAGTGGAACAGTCTGGACGGTAAATCGTGGGACTGGAGAGAGGACGGTGTGGAGTGTAGACGCAGAGACGTGGACGCCCACTGTGACGCTGTGTGATCGTGCCACTGTGATGAGGTCTGTTGTGTTACTTCACAAGAACGAGTCGACCGACAGTCAGCAGACTGTGAGCGTGGCGACATCGCCCGCCGAGGACATCACCAGCACCTACCGCGGTCTACTGGCGGCCGTCCAGCCCCGCGCCATTACCGTTAACCGAGGTACGATGACTGCGCCAGCCCCGGTCACGACAGACCGTGAGACGGCGACCGAGCACCGCAAGTTGGTCGACTGCGGGACGTCACCGGCCGTGGACATCACGGCAGCGTACCGGGGGGCAGTGGGTGCCCGACTGGTCAGTAGCTCCCGAGTGACGGTCAGTCGTGGTACGCTGACCGCACCTCTGCCTACACAACCCGTCGACAAGAACACCATAACAGACTGTACCGTGGTCGACCGTGCGTCGTCGCCCATTAAGGTCGGTCTGCGGCATATTTTGCGTTATCACAATTAACAGAACAAATGTATAGTGGGACGTGGGTGTCGGTGAATAGAATCAAAACGTCGAAGTAGTT
>Ga0126335_1001053_pt1 | contig 14786 bp, 9 predicted proteins | sample OlaspJWI45metaG_FD_108409 | JGI IMG/M metagenome (GOLD analysis project Ga0126335, IMG submission 108409) | Marine gutless worms symbiont microbial communities from Oahu, Hawaii - Olavius sp. 1 OAHU.JWI-45 metaG | ecosystem: Host-associated > Annelida > Digestive system > Unclassified | place... | reverse complement strand
GCACACTGGGTGCGAACAGTTTGCCCAAGACTGTTACTCGACAGCGTCGCGACTGCGATTCGAACCCGTGCTCTTCCGAGCCTGAGTCCGGCACGCTAACCACTCGGCCACCGAGCCACTCAGAGAGTGAGACTGCTGCCAAATAACCCCCCAAGTCTATACAGCTAGACAGGTGACAAGCCTCTACAGCATGACAGGTGAGATGCAAACAAGTGACACTGAAAGTTTGTCACCGTTACTGACGCTGCGCCGAATTGTCCCGACGCCGAGTTGGCCGCGACGAGTTGGTATCTGGTACCCTGCGATACTAGAAACGCAACCTATTGACATAAAATACGTACATTTTGCAGTTTGTAAAATTTTAACTATTAAACTCACAGATATAAAATGACTAGGCTATCATTTGGCAAGTTGGCTCATAAAGTAAAAAACGTTTAGTTGTTGTTTGGTTACATACAACGCGATAAAATACGATATGCAAATGTTGATATGCAACTGACAAAATGTCCATCGACAACAAGTCAACCGACGAAATATCAACCGACACAGTACCAACCGTGAAGAACAACTACACAAACAAGTAGCCTAAAGTTGAAAAGGAAAACAACTTTTCTCTGTCTTTTCTCTTTTCAAGTATGCGTTCGACAGTCAGGCTCTCTCGTCAAAAGATCAAAACCAATGACACAGGTGTCTGCCCAAGCAATTAAGCTGCGAATTCAGCCTGCTTTGATAGTTTAGTTACTCGTCAAAATAATTAGAGAAGTCGATCTTCAGCTCTGTTTATTTTATATAGTCTTACCTACACGTTAACTGATCTAAAGGTCGACGCTCCACCAAGCCCTAAGCCAATTGCTTTCCAAATTTGATAAAAAAGTTGATTATACTTGTTTAGTTGACAGCGTCGGTTGGTATTATGTCGGTTGGTACTAAGTCGGCACCCCGATACGGCAACCATAGTCATAACGACAATCACTTATGGTCACTGATGGGAAAAACTAGGAACATCGGCATACAATGACGACATAGATTCATTACATTTAACGGAAGTAGGGTAACTACGAACGACTTGACATTGAACAAATGGCCAAAGTAATATGGCGATGATCGCATCGAATCTCAGTCCTCTCACAACACAGTGGGCATAATCTTTCCTACTCCCCTTCCCCTCGCCGTAGGGAAATCAGGCCCCTACGTAACTGAGTCCCAACAGTTTTCACCTCAAACAGCTGACCTCGATCCGTTTCACCGTCTTTGCAGGGCGCAGGCGCGTGACAGACTGAGAAATAGGTATACCACGCTACGCGAATATCGATTACGATAATTGCATCTCTTGCATTCAATTTCGACGCGGCCTAAAATCAGTGGCGTCATGGGTATAGCTAAACGCGAAACACACAACGTCAACGGACGAACAAAGAACCTGATTATTAACAACGACACACGTCGGCGTTATATACAGAACAATTTGAACGGATCAGTATTGTGTTCTGGTCGGTCGCGCAGTCACTTGCGACGCGCCGCTTCGGGTCTGTCTGACAAGGTCCGTGTCGCGCCTACTTAGTGGCGCCCAGACGCAGCCGAGCATGCGGCGGAACTTTTGGCGAAACGCGGCGTTGCAGAGTGGATAAAGGAACGGATTCAGCGTCGAGTTGAGGTAGCCTATCCACGTCACTGTCGTCATCAGATGAGTTCCGACCCAGTCGGCGCGCACGGCGACCACCGTGAAACAGATGAAGTACGGCAGGAAGCAGACTGTAAACACCGCGCACCTGCCAAGCCAGTAAGCCGGCGGCCAACTCGTGCCACGTTGGCTAACTGGTTTGCGATCATGACGATGGTTTTCTTTGTTGGTGATCTTTTTGCTTAATTATTTTCTTTCTCATGCATGTTAGTGATGACCTGATGATAGCCTACGTCTGTCTGTACTTGACCTTTTCTACAAGTTGAATCTTATGGTGGTCTTTTTGCTTACTGATCACAATGAATTATGTTACTCTTCATAACTCTTGGCACCTGAACAAATAATCGATTACTGATCGTCGATGTGAAGCTTGCGATCATGACGATTTTGTTGTTCCTCTTGTGTACAAGAATTACTACAGAAGAAGCAGAGTGTAAACGCGCCCATGATGACGCCCAGTTGACGCGCCGCTTTGATCTCTTTCCTCAAAGCCGAACTCTGTCTCCCGCGCTGACGACTGCGCTCTCGTCGTCTTAACAGCCACCGTAGCCGTGACGGCACACTTCGTTCACCGCGGTCTTCCTCGACGTTTTTCGACGCCCTTGCCGGTGGCTCACAAAACCGCATGGTCTTCGATGTCTCAGCTCCTGGGCGGGTAGTGTCGTCTAGTCGATGGACTGTCTGGTCGCGCACCGGATGAGGTTCCTTCGGCAGCGGACACGTCGACGCGACATCATTCTGCTCTGCGCGCGCGCAGCTGACAGAGTCGAACCGGAAACGCACCCGGACTTCATCACTCTCGTCGCGGTATGACGTCGGTGTCGCGACCGATACGTCGCTACTGTTGTCGATCAGCCGACTTCCGGCTGCTCCGGGTGATGAAATGGCGTCCATGTTGGTAAATGTACAGACGCTGACGTCGTCGCGGTCTAACAGCTTTTCCGCTCGACAGCTGCCCTTGACGTCACGGCAGGAAAACACGCGAGAGTCTACGGCGGACGACGAAGGCGTCTCAACTTCGATCACTTCCAGCGCATTCACGGACGCCGGCGCTGATGGAAACCTGTTGCCGCCTCGATGACGGCGAGATCCTCTAAACGACAGTTTATGCGAGATCGCCGCCAGCGGGCCGGTGTCTAATGGCGATGAATGTTCGTCTGATCCCTCGACAACAATACGTATTGTGGTCGGCCTCGTTGCCCCGCTGCTGACCTCCAATTGTGATCTGTGCCGAATCTGCCAGTACACGCGTCAAAAATACCACTTATACTCCGTACTCTCAATAAACTGATTACCGGCAGTGTTGTGCACTGATTGAATAACACTGTTAAATAATAATATATAGCATTTAAATAATAACTTGTTATACGTATAATAAAATATTTAAACTGTTTCATCCGCAGTTTCGACAGGCACTACGTCGGGTCATGGAACGTTACTTATAATTGACACATAGCTCTAATTGATGCCTTATCGAATAAGATTTTTGATATGTTTTGTAAAAAAACTTTGCAGTTTATAAGGAGCTGTTTGGCTTCTGGCAATGATGTTGTTAATTTTGTAACACAAGATAATGTGTACTATAGTCGAATGTTCTCTTATGTTGGCCGCAATGTTCAGTTTGAGTTTGTTGCGAACGTTATCACTTATATTTGTATTATATGCTTTGTTTTTTTCTCGTTCGATGATATGTTGTTTGTCAGTAAACCTATTGATGAGATGTCACTGTCGTATGCTAATGTAATCAGCAAACTCAAATAAGATGCGAGAGTTAGAGATGGTGTACTGGCGTTCACAGACTCTCATTCCTCTACTGCCGATGCATGTTCTTTTATTGAATTTCTGTGTATTGTTTGATGTTTTTTATGTACGGGGTGGGCCAAATTAAACGCGGCCGCGCATTTCAGCTAATAACTTCAGAAGTGCTGCTCGGATCTTTACTATTATTGGCAGAAAACAAGGCCATTTAATTTCTAACATGACAACATTATCTGCATGCATTAATTATGCAAAATAAAGTGGCGCCATCTGGTGAATGAAAGGCATGGTAATAAATAACGATCGGCCATCTTTTTTCGTTATGTTCATCAATGCTCTAAAAAGTAAAAAAACAGTGAAATTAACAATTAACAACAATGGCTGACATCATTGTGAAGTAGTTAATTACTACCATCACTACCATCACTGGTGTCAAAAATTTAAGTAAGTAAGAACGTTCGTTTGTTTTTTGTACGGTTTAATAAGGGCAGAGAATGTTTTGATGGTCATTTTCATTCGCTAGATGGTGTCGAGGCATTTTAAATCAATAGCCAAAATTTACAGATTCTGATTAAGAATAAAATGACGTTTAAGTGTGCTAAGAATGGTTTAGATCTGATCAGTATGTCTAGAGTTACAAGCTATTGAAATGAGTGGCGCCTTTTAATTTGGTTCACCCTGAACTTCGAGTACGAATAATTTAAACTATCTTAAGTTAGTCTAATACTTAGGTATGTTCAAGGTTTCGTACAGTTCATTAAAATAGTCACTAGACCGCTGTTATTAACATTTTATTTTTTTTATCTAATTTTCGACTTTTCTCAACCAAATGAGATGCGAACTATTGTGATCGATGATCCCGTAGCGTGGGCGTCTGCCAGTCTCTCTGTCTGTCGCGCAGGCAACTGTTCTTACTCATTCGCCAGATGGCGCCACTTCGATGCGGCCATTACTACATTGCATATTTTCGAAATAATATTTAGAAGTGTCTTCCTATGCGATCCGGTTACGTTTTTATAGCGATTTCTACGGGTAGTGTGTGAGGCCACAACCATACTCTCTACACCGCGTATACCGCACTAAACCAGATCGGATTACGTTGCAATGAAAAAACTCGTCACCTCGACGAAGATTTTGCTGTAGAGGGCGTACATGACGGCCAGTGGGAGGTAGAAGTTGAGGATGCTGGTGACGATCTTCAGTGCAGTGTTGGTGGCGTACTCAGTGTCACAGACGTCAGGCGGCACGACCCGACGACCTTCGTTGACGAAATGATGCCAACCGACAATAGGTACGATCCACAATGAAGACACCGACCATACCTGGAACCACGATGGCTGCTGCTAGTAGGCTTTATTTAGTTGCTAGGTAGGCCGTAAAGCAGTGACCTAGCAATAGGGTGTGCAGAGTGTGCAAAGCACACGGGCCCAGCGCTCTGGGGGTTCAATTAAATTGACACCTTGCGATAATAAAATTATCACCATCTAGGTTGTCATCAGTCAACAAAACTCACCACTCTCCTAGCCAGGACTCATTCAGTAAGCTAAGTTATAGTAAAGTCTACAGCCTGTTAGTCTTCGGGTGTCACTGGTTAAGTTAACTGTACTTTATAATAGAAATTTAATAGTACAGCGTGACCTACATAGTTAACCCTAACTCACAACGGTGATATAATAGACGTATTCTTTCCTCGTTAGAAAGAGTGTGAAATTTTTCAAAAAATCTATGTAATATTTTTACCACATCTTAATCATGTTAACGCATACTTTTAAAATATTTTTCGCAAAAATTACAATCTGCATGTTGCTTGCGCAAGTGTCCTCGGTTTTTGTCATTTGTCGTTTTTGCTCGTTTTTTAGTACGGAAAACTGCGCCACATTCTCCACTGTTGTGTTCACTGTTTATAATTATAATTTAATGTGGGCTAAAAGCAAGACTATTTTTATACTTTCAAGTTCTGGCATAAGACTGACGTGCAAATTTTTTACGAATGACACATGTTTGTAATTGATTGATTCTTTTAATTCTGCGTAAAACGTAGTCTATACAAAACTTAAACGCCATCGCTTCAATTAATGATTAACGTTTTTGAGAATTTGTGCAAACAATATTTACATTTGGTGATATTAAAGCGTCAGTGTCACTTATGACGAAGAAGTGAATACTTGAAACGCTTTGTTATGTCATCATCTACAGAAGTTACAAACTTTTGGCACACCGTGTACCTATCATATTATATCGCACATATTAACTGGCGGATACAGGAATTGCTGTATGCATGGCGCCGATATTGCAATAGTGCATAAAGAGCCGGAAGCTAGCATCCATTCAATAGGCCGATTGCATTATCTTGGCGAGCCTCTCTCCAAGTAAATCAGCTGTTTGATCACGACCGACCGCAGATCTGTATTTCACATTTATGAACTGGGCCGCCCACATTAGGCTACGTTGTGCGCGTCACGTGTGTTTGCACAAATATGTAACAACACAATAAATAGGCCATTATGCAGAGTGGTTCAAAACAAGCTATTGCATTCTATCAAATGGTGATAATAAATACTTAAATTTATAGAGGGTCGTGTGACACAGGTATTGTTTATAGGCTACTATCGTTGAATATTTTCTGGTATAATCAATAACGACGTCTATATTTTGCTGTTGACTGTACACAGTATAGTAGCACTTAAGCAATATATTGACACAACGAATAATTACGACACTTTTTACTAGGCCGCATCGAAGACATGAGATGCAGGCTCGCGGGATCAATAATCCTTTAGCGTGGGCGTCTGTCACTGTCTGTCTGTCTGTCACGCGGGCTGGCTGTGCAAAAACGGCCGATGGATCGATGGGATTGGGGTGTGTGTTGGGGTTGACACTCTTGGAAACCCCAAAATTAGGCGGAGATTCCTATCTCCCACAGCGATAGGAACGGGTTCGATGCGGCCTTTGCCAACTTACTTTGGCCACTTGTTGTCTCTCTTGCACGTTTATTACAACTAATTCACACGACAAGCTTGATAGTCTTCTATGTGGCTTGCTTTTGCGGACTTACAGTCTTTAGCTTTTGTTGATCATTAGCAGAATCTGGGAAACATCTTTCCACTAAGCAAACACCATGTTAAGTGAACAGATAGGCCTACACAGTCGCTGAAGCATCCGACGTGACCGAACGTGGAGTGAAGCAGCTGGCTAATAGCGTCACGAGTTGTGCCATTTCAGAGCAGGGCCTATAACGTCTGTTAGATGCACAATGACGACATCCACATGCTTGACGCGTTTTTTGCTTATTCTGCTGAAAATACGTGTTAGACGCTGCTATTGTAATGAGTATAATGACGTAGACTAAGGCAAAATTAAAGTATCAACTATGCCGCAGTATGTGATTTACTTACTCTTTTGAGTACTCTAACTTACAAAATTCGATATTTTTTAGTTAACTGTAGCACTGTAGAGCAACCTTACTCGGCTTGATTTTAACAATCAATCTTTACGGCTTTAATTCAGTCGACTAACAAAGCAATATTCTGGCATCATTATCAAAGTGGACAATGAAAAGCATACATTAACGACAATACCAGAGATATCATGATGAGAGCTCTCTTGGTGGTCCTCTTGCTCAGGTACTTGAGTGGCATGGTGACAGACCAGTAGCGGTCAAGACTAAGAATGAAAAGGTTCAGTATGGACGCCGTGCTTGCCGTGTAGTCGACAGCAATCCACAGCTGACAGAGGCCGACACCAAACATCCAGTCAACGGTGAAGATGTAGATTGTACTCATAGGCATCACGACCAGACCGACTATCAGGTCCGCTATCGCCAGACTCACGATGAACATGTTACACACCTACCACCACAGATGCAACAGAACATTTTTAAAAACTATTGTTGCTATTTTTTATGTTTTAAATATTTTCCCAACATATTTTGCAGTTCTTATTTTTACGCTGCATCTACAGCGTGCATAATGCGGCCTATTGCGACTGATGATCTAATAACGTGTCAGTCTGTCAATCAGTCTGTCACGCGCCCTGCAAAAACGGCTGAAGGGATCGATATTCTATTTGGGACGGAGACTCTTCGTGTGTGTATTACACCGTAGCCAATGACGACGAGTCTGAGCTTTCCGTTTTGTTTTCAGCGGTTAGCATCTACCGTGGTTATCTGTAATAATGAAATAATAATGGCAACAACTACAACAAATTAACTTAACTACGCGCGGGACCATTCATCAAATCTGTGTTCAGCAACAGTTGGCTGTAGCTGTAGAAGACTGCAGACAGCAGCGGCTGTCGAGACACTGGCATTTCTGAGTGGCTGTCGATGACAACAATTTCACGCCAGTAGCCAACAGGGTTACTTGTTGCATAACTGGCGCATACCGAGACCTATTCATACTTTGAAGTATTAAGTATTATTATTCTTTATTCGTACTCAGAGTACATAAAAGGAAAAAATGAAAAAATCAAACAGTACATAGAAAGTCAATAAAAGAACATGCATCGACAGTAGAGAAATGAAAGTGTGTGAACGCCATTACACCATCCCTAACCATACATGTAAGTGCTTAGCAAGTTAGCAACAGTATTCTCAGCCGCATAGAAAAAACGGGCTTATCAGGCCAGACAACGGTAGCTTGTAATGATTTCCAAAACACGTTTGTACGAAGAGGCAAAAGTAATTCTGCGAATGCTCAAATTATTGTACTTTGCATTTAGCTGCCGTGACCTTGACCTTGACGCGATGACCTTGATATGCAAACTTGACCAACTTGACCTGTAGTTTCTGAAGGGTGTACCTGCACACTAAAAGTGAGCTTTTGGGTCATGGCTTTCGAAAGCTATCGTCTGACAAACAAGCAAACAGACAGACAGACATGAGTAATTTCACGACTCTGCTCTCGCACGCTACTACTACTACTACTACTGTTCTATGGCACGCAGTTAATTAGCAGTGTCCAGCTATGCTGTCCAGTGATGACCAGTTTAATAAGACGATGTTTACGAGCCGTGATGGAAATAATCGCATTCTGTAGCGCCTGCATAGGTGATTCTCGTCACTGAAGAAAGACATGTGTTCACCAGATGCAATTACTGGATGCAGACGCAGTAACGCAATAAGAACGAATTATCATGACCAAACTTAATTAATTCGACCAAGAGAGACTTGTTATCGCCGAAAATAAACTTCTTTATAGCCCAAACATTCCACCTTCCATCCGTCTTCGTATTAGCACTGCCTGGTTGTGGTTTGGTTCTGGTCAAAATTGAACAATAAACGTCTGCTATTGGTGCAACGTTCTGTTTATTTAAGAACAGTGAAAAAATAGAAAAATGTTGAAAAAAGTAAAAAAGCGACAAATACAAGACGTAAGAAAACTTTTTACATCTAGGATAATGGGTTGGACAGACCAACAAGGTGACAACGTAATCTCCTTGGCGGGTATATAACTTCCAGACCCATTAGAGCGAGTGATAATGAAATCGGCTTTCGTTCTGACGTTTCACAGTCGTTCAGAGCATCTACTGAACTTGCGTCTACGTAGGTGATCTAAGAAGAAACCACATCATGTCACACGAAAGAAAATATGTACTGCACCAGACACTATGGACGCTTCCGATAAGCTTCGCAGGGGGAGTTTCGTACCTGCCGCTATCATGTCCGGAGTCGGAAGGCACGACAAAACACAATATCGAATGGTAACGGTCTAATTAAACCTATAAGGTTTTTCGGCGTTGATATTTTGTGTAAAGCCTGATGCAATTTTTTTTCTTTTTATGACGGTAGCCTGCTCAGATGCGTATAGCTGTTGCGCGATGTCTGACGAAAAGCAAAAAGACTCAGCTGCTGCTGACATGGCCGCGCAACATTATACAACTGTCTTCGCAGATAGAGCACTGCACTTACTTTGTACTGTAGGCGGGGGCTTCTCTTAAAACGCACTAGTTCTGGGCAGCCCCGCAAATATCGGCATAAATTATAATTTTTGTCTAAACCAGTCTTTGCGCTAGATTCCTGTTGTTGCAGACATTATAGGTCTAACTTTAGCCTGTTTGACGTAATAAGCTCCAAAACTTACCGCTTTCGGCAAAATAGCATCGCAGAACGGCCATAACGCCGTGTGAGATCAGTTAAGATCACCGATTTCGGCACCAATCAAAAGCGACTTCTTATTAGCGATTAGCGAATCATATAAATTACATACTATGTACAGTATGCCCCTATTTCAGAAAGACAGGGGATAGACCAATGTTTATCAGACGACGGGAAGGAGAAGACAGTCGGACTGGATTCCATCTGAACCGCAGGACGCTAGGGCTGTGGGTGGGCTGGCTCAGCATAGGGACTTTAACCGTTGCGCTATCCGTCAACCACCGTCAGCGTCAGTCGTGGTGCCGCCAGATGGATTACGGCAGTTCTCGGGGGATATCAGCACACCCGCAGTGAAATATATCCTCAATCGCCGCACGCACCACATCAGACGCAGAAGATCCGGTTACGCAACGTTCGACATTTGTCATTCGATATTATACGGCTAGCGACTTGCAATTCCACTGGCGTGACGCGTCGCTAAGCTGTCCGGTACTTTCTGACTGCAACAATTGATGCGACTGGTCTGACTGGATTCAGCTACGTGCGAAAAGAAATGATGGCTGAGCATAAGATCAGCAAATGTAAAAGCGCTCGTAACAAAAGCAATCCGAATCGCTATTAAAGGTTTTATTATTGTTGTTTATGGCATGACCTGAATGCGACAAAAACACTTAGGTAGTAGTAACTTTCTTTAATCACAACTTTGTCAACTGCAAAGCTATATTAATTTTGGAGATAAAAAAATCTACGGAATAAAATACAATATAAGCCTAAATGATGTACACACATAGGAATAATGAAATAGATAAAAAGATAAACGTCTCTAAAATAGCAAACAACATAAGCACAATGGGTGATAACAGTACCGCAGGGGGTGAACAGTAGGCTAATAACAGTTCTTGTACAGCATGCGCATGATATAGTCTCGGTCACTTAATTAAGTTGTTTTAGGGATGAGGGCTTTGTTATGTGGGCGTTGCCTAATATGATAGTGTTGATACTGGTTTTCTGGTAAATATGGGTACAGAACATGATAACTATTTTTCAAAATTGTTTAAATAGTGAGACATCAGCATTACTAACAACGTCTGATATGGTGGGAACAGGTGACCTTAACTCTGGCTTTTTCATACTTTCAGTGAATACTTTTTTTAAAAATATGTAAACTGCACACACACTTGTCAAAAATGGCGAACTGTCGAAATTTTATGTCATTTTGTCTTACAAGTTAAGTTAGTCTGGTCTGCGTCTGAACGTGTTGGTTAGATTACAGATAACTGTTTCTGTTTTCCAAGGTAGTGCAGCAACATACTGAAGGGGTGTTAGGAAATGTTACAAATTTTGTACTTTTTCCAGCAATCGGTTAACATTTGACAGAGTTAGAGCTAATTACATGCAGGAAGTTTTTTTGGGACACAGTGTAGTTTCAGCGACGACAAGTTAGAAAATTAAAAAGCCGTTGAGATCATTATTTGCTACGAACTAGCGCCAGTGAAGCACTAATTATACAGAACGAAAACTGAAACGAAAATGGATAACGAGAGTAGTCACAACTAATGAAGTCCAGTAAAAAAACGTTGTCGTGCATACGCTACATACTCAAAGTCACAAGAACATCATACACGGCACATTACTCACTACAAGCTGCAGCCACTTAGCCGACGTTGTTAATAATGCATGTGCATGATGTGATCATTTGATTGGCAAGCAGGTGTACGTCTCGGTAGGTGGCTAGAAGCCTAGCATTTTGATTATAATATTGATTGGTCACATATGTCTCATTACTTAACGTATGTCGTTGTCAACCTGAGAAATCATATCATCAAGATATTAAGATTAACAGAGAGACAGCATGACATTTAAAATATAGTATTTTATCAGTCATCCACTGGGAAATTTTATTATTTACTAGCCATTCTGCCCATCCGGTAGGGCGATATCCCCGCTCCATATCTCGCCCATCCCACGCTATCCTGCTGCCCGGTCAAATAATACACGCTACCTGCCCGCACGGCATTGTATCACGCCTCCAGCGGCGAGGCCAATCGGTAGCTAATGCTGCCCAAGGCTATAGGCTAGAGCTTCCCAGTACGCCCAGTTGCCCACACCTTGCCGGCCGATGCAGCGGGCAACAAAAAGTGTAAATATTCTGGCCCCAAATTTTTTTGGCTACAATCATTCTCTGGATGCCCTAGAGAGCTACCCTGAAAATGTGGAGACAATCGCCTTACTCGTTCCCGAGTAATGAGCGGATAAACAAACACACACACACAAATCGCCTTACATATATTGTTAAATTACATGTATTTTAAATTGTTACTTGTGCAGAGCCATGAGTGATTTTTCTGTACTTTTGTTGAAGTTTTCAGTTTTGTACAGGACAGTTTCACTGTTCAGTGCTCACTGTGGTCTGTGGCGTGCTACGAGGACCAATTCTGTTTGCAGTATCAATATCAGCAACGACGTAGTCATTTATTATTAATCACTGGTCCTGGACGCGGCATTAATTTTCACCTACTGCACGTATGCGGTAATTGCCATATTAACTGTTTTTATTTACTGTTACTGTTCATATTTCGTACGATAATCACTGATCAGGTATTGATGCATTGCATGCACCCATGTAATGTCCCCCGGCGTGTTACGGCGCGATATAAGTCGTCGTTTTATTATTATTATTATTATTATTATTATTATTATTATTGATGCTTGACAATATTTTGCGCCCTGTAATATATACAAATACAATTCGAGCTAGTGCAAAAGAGTTTTACGAAACTTGATTATTGGTTAGAATAATTATGGCAAATTCTAGTTAACCCTCGTCCCGTTCACAGTGAAAGTGGGGGGATAATGACCCCCAGAGGCATCTTGAGTTCCACCCCACCTAGCAACAAAATTCCAACGGCTACACCTATGTTTTCGGAGGTCAACGAAGCCAACGCAACTACAAACGACATCGACACTATACTTCCGGTGTGTTGGCCGCCATGTTTATTTTCGGTGGCGGGCGACGTCGGGCGATGTCGGTCGTAGTTGCGTTGGCTTCGTTGACCCCGAAAACATAGGTGTACCTATTTGAGTTTTGTTGCAATGAACAAATTAAAAATATATGTCGGCCGACATCGTTTTCATCAGAGTTTTTTGCGTGACATGACTGTGATACTTCCGGAGTTCCGGTCTATGCCGCCATCTTGGAAAATGACGTCATTTGATGTTGCCCTATTCTTGCTCAGCAAATTGTTGTTTGGCTGTAAAAATTCCGTCAATAAAAATTAAAAAGTTTAATGATGTTTCTTCAGCAGAGAACCACTAAAATGGCCTAAATCAACTTGTTATCGCCAGTTTATGACGTCATGACTAAAAACCGGAAGTAGCGTAATTTTGTACGCCAAGGGGTACTTAACAATGACGCCAAAACCGCTTTCAAATATGATTTCTAACAGTTTCGTTTTTAAGGAAAAGTATTCTGGGGGAGGTCATTTACCCCCCCCCCCGGTTCATGAGACAAAGGTTAATTTTCTGTTTTGGTCTTACGCGATACACTAAGCCGGGCAGTAGCCAGCTTTTGCGTAATACTGGTGCATACAGTATCGTATGTAATCCTTAGAGATTAGACCTTTGATTTGTGGCAGTGAAACGGCGATACAGCGTACCAAAACCTGATCTCACTGAATTACATCACGTACTATCAGACAATAAAATGTTCCCAGCTGGAATACGTGAACTTATTGCCGTCGTTTGCAAGTCGGCAGGGTGTCGAGCTGCGCTTTATATAACTAAATACTGAGAGTACAAGGTGCAGCACAAAACATTCAACGAAAACAATTCATTTATTAGAAATTTCTCAATATTTTGTCACGAAATACGCATATATTATTCCTGAAGATTATGTGCATTAATTTTAAAAATTTGCAAATAAGTGTAAAAAAAATTAACAAAAACATTAAAGCGTTTTGAGAAATCACACTTTTGTCGTGGGATGTTTATTTTGTTCCGCACTTCAGCGGGAACAGCAATACAGGGTGTTTAACTGCTTATTCGTGTGTCCGTCCGTCCATACGCTGTCCGTCCGCTGTCCGTCCGTGATGATTTTGCTTACGCGACAGCGGCAAGTCCATCCGGCACGTAGAAAGGGTGTTATCTTAAATCTTTACCAAGAACAAACTTTCATCATTGCGCGACACACTGCCACTGCCAGTCCAAGTAGTAGCCCGTCCTTCGTCATAGAACGATAGCTTCTGCCGGGTAGTGACGATGTCGAACGAGAGACGCACGACGTCGGCATTTTATGGTGTTTATTCGCCGGTACAGCAGTTATCTCGCGTCGGAATCGCAACGCCGGCGACACAACGTCGAGAATAACCAATTAGCGTGTCCGAGCTGTCACTCGGTTGCCAAACTTGCAGACGACGAGGACAGAATAGACGATTCCTCGGATCTAGTCAATCTCACGTGCCGATGCAAACTCACTGCCTGCTACTGATTACAGAATCGATCAGGCGATCGACCGTTCAATCAATCAGTTACTCGCTCTGTCTGCTGCGTTCAAGGCCAGTTTTTGACGGTCAACGGCTGTACAGCGGCCTTGCTCTGACTGACTCAAACAAACGATAACCATCGCATCCTTCAATTATAAAGACGCGATGGCTCGACGCGACGCCGAACTATTTTCTGCAACTTCAATATTGCGTTCGTCCGCTCGGATATTCTGACGATATTTTAAACTGCATTGCCTTTCAATCAAAGACAAACCACCCACGTGTTTTATGTTGCTATGACTGTCTCTGACCCCATGACCTTAAGCCCTTGACATTGGAATACCGCCTAGATAGTCTAAATGTGTACATGCGGACCAGAAATGATGTTTCTAGGTCAAGAAATTCGAAAGTTAGAGCTTGTACGGGACACACACAGACAAACAAACAGATGCGTCCGAACGCATTACTACGTGATAATTTTTTGTAGCATTTCGTTAACTACTCTAGTGCCTTTGATGGTTATACAATGCTTGAACTTGTACATCAGAAAGTATTCGTTCTCTGTGAAACTGCATAAAATATTAAAATAAAAAAATTAAAAATATCATTATGTTTTTGATAGCATTTAATATCTACCGCGTTGACCACATTCTTGACCTTTGACCTTTTTCTCTAAAATGCCGACAGCTGACATTTATGGAACTTACTAGCCATTCTGCCCGTCCAGTCGGGCCCGCCCCTCCCCCTCCTCACTCTCTCCCATCCCCTCCTT
>Ga0126335_1001052_pt1 | contig 14790 bp, 6 predicted proteins | sample OlaspJWI45metaG_FD_108409 | JGI IMG/M metagenome (GOLD analysis project Ga0126335, IMG submission 108409) | Marine gutless worms symbiont microbial communities from Oahu, Hawaii - Olavius sp. 1 OAHU.JWI-45 metaG | ecosystem: Host-associated > Annelida > Digestive system > Unclassified | place... | reverse complement strand
TGTCATTCAAATACAAGCTGTTCAAAGAATTGTTTAAAATATCCTCAGCAGCAGCTCAGAAAGCCAGCACGAAGCCCCCATGATGTTCCGCCGTAAATTCATGCATTAACGTAATCCTTTCAACCCAACCCAACCCAACCCACCAAAAACTGAAAAATCTCGACCCAACCCAACCCATGGGTCAACCTCACGATCACGAACCCGAGACAAGTTTACAGCCTTCAGAGAGACATGAAGTTATAGTCAAAGCCCACTTAATCTCCTTGGTATCCATCAGTAACAGCTAATGATATGGTTCGGTTTCGGTTTCGATTTAGGCTTCCAGCTATAAACTGCCGGGATACTAATTTCACCACCTTCCGCTACCGGCGTATGGACCAGGCTGCTCCTGCCCACCAAACCTTATACCTCTCAGTCACGACACGACAGGGCTCAAGACAGTTTAGCACATGGAGAAGCGGGTGGAGCAGGTCACCAAGTGGACAGGGCTTTCTCCTTCTGATGGGCAGAGTGTTGCGACGGATCGGTCAGAATGGAGGGCGCTACAACCCGTCGTCGGTCAAGCGTAGAAAGAGAGAGAGAGAGAGAGAGAGAGAGAGAGCTACCGGCTGCCAAAATGCTATACACTACCAATATGTTCATTTTCAGCAAAGTAAGCCTACCGATCGCCATACACATGAACGACCAACAACCCAAATGTCACCCGGCAGCGTTTGATCAACGTCAGCGCAAAAAAACCTCGCCCTGTATATGCACACAAAATTTGAAGCCGCTCAGAAGATATAATGGGGGTCCCAAAATTCAAAAGTAGGTAACGTTACCCCGCCCCGACCCCCTATAACTTACTTTTACATATTTTTAATTAGAGTGGTTAGCACTTGAAATTTGAAGTATCTAGCTTCAGCCGTGTAGGAGATACGAGGGGGGTCCCAAAGTTAAAAAGTAGGTCGCGTGACTCCGCCCGTTGATCCCGTTTAACCTACTTTGCATATTTTTGGTTAGGGTCCCCAGGCCTCTATACGGACACAAAATTTGAAGTCTCTGGCTTTAGCCGTTCCGAAGATACGAGAGTTACTGTGCGCTTGAAGTGGTTTAGGTCTCGCACTGTCTACTATACGAGCGACGTACCAGCTGTATTCCGGTATGCTTGGGTCATGCAGACGTGCATCGGCAACCAACTCCTTCACTCGATTACGATGCTGCTGGTACATTACACATAGCAGAAAAGTACAGTCCTTCCCGAGCCATATGGCCAACAGGGCGGTGCCCCCAGCCAGTGCGAAACCACGGATACGGGGATAGTGCATCGCGGGGTGTGTCGCTTTACTAGCCAGCCTTTAGGCCGGCACCAAATTACACTGCTCGGTGTTAGAAGCACATAGCTGGTATACATAACTTGCCCAAGGTTAGGCCTACTACGCAAAGATACCCGGGTGAGACTCGAACCCGTGACCTCACGATCACGAACCCGAGTGAGTCACCATGCAGTGAACCTTGTAAAAGCAGACATTGTTTGTACTGTAGAATCGGCATTAGGCCTAGCAGAGAGAATGAACAAACCAATCGGCTGAACCAGGTTCACTTATCTGCATCCCCACCACATACAGGACCTCAATCCGTTCAGCCGATTGTGCACACCGCAGACGCGTGACACGGTGACAGACGAACTTAGGAAACAATTCACGAAAGCGAAAAAGAAGAAGTAGGCCAGGACAGATAGTGAAGGTGAGACGGAGAGGCCAATTGCGAAAAGTGCTGCAAACTCGTTGAATGACGTCGTTCATTACTTTCTTTCGTTACTGAGTTCGACGCTCACAGCCTGCTGCGTTTCCAGGTGCCAGGTGAGGCGTGACGGTCCGAGCAGCTAACAGCTGTGATAGCTGTCACGTAGCGGTCCTTGGCAGACTGTTTACTCACCATGGTGGTACCTAGGCCAACTCAGCCTTCAATCATTCCGGGGTCGGTAAAGGAGGACCAGCTTCGGCCGGGAGGGCAAAGACAGGTATGATTCATTCCATTCGTGGATAAACACGTGGGTGGCAGGTACAACTGTGTGATCTCTTGAAAACGCGTGCCATGCCTGAGCGCCTCTGCGACGGGGTTGGCCAATAAAAAGGCGCTATATGAAATGTCAGCTACCTTTACCTTTTACCAATTGTGCTGGACACTACTTACCAACAACTTACTTACTTAACAACGTTTCTTCTCTAAGCAAGGACGTGTCTTGTTCTACACTCACCGGCGTTTGGATTCCGCCGCTTATTCACCAAATATATAGGCTACATACATACTTTTTGCATGGCTAAGTCTGACAGCCTCGATCTTGCGAAACTGCGAAGCGGGACCATTCTGCTTATAGTTTAAAAGCTGTAAAGTTGTGCTCAGAAACTATTAGTTCAGTTAAAACATAGGATTAATGACGAATAATTTAATAATTTAATAGCGGTTAATGCTAACAAGTGGCCAAAGTATTTGGGAAAAGCCGCGAAACTCCCTCACCGTAGGGGGGATTGAGGCGCCCATCTCACACAACGTGCCTTGGGTCCCAGAGAGTCTTCACCCCATACAGAACCTCGATCCGTTTAGCCGTTTTTGCACAGCGCAAGCGCGTGACAGAAAGACTGACATAGCACGCAACGGAATCATCGGTAGCAATAGGCCGCATCGAATGCATAAGATTCGATTCGATTCAACAGACCGTGTCGCCGCCGAAGAGTCTGATGCGCCAGCCGTCAGTGATGTCGGTGCTGGGTGCAGTGATGCATGACTGCAGCAGGAAGATGTAGTCGTCTTTCCACGCTTGAATGATTGCGTTCAGCTCGTCGCGTTCTCTACAGATCACAGTTCACAGTTCACAGTTCACAGTTCACAGTTCACAGTTCACAGTTCACAGTTCACAGTGTAGTATACAGGTAGAGTCTTTCCCGAACCTCCTGGCTCATGGGCGGAGCTGATCTTCGCTTCGGTAGCCCTCAGCTAGACACCAGCTTACACGCGAGACCACGGATATGGGTCAAATGCATCGCGTGGTGCGTCTGTCTATTCCCCAGCCGTAGGACCATTACCAAATTATACTTCTTGGTGACAGAGGCATGCAGACGTAAATAACTTGCCCAAGGTTTCTACGCAGCGGTATCCAGGTTGAGAGTGGAACCTGTGACGTAGGATATTCACCACACAAGTCCGTCGCCATAAGTCTACCGCCCACTGATAGCATCAACTTCATTGTAGCACCATCAGCGCCTAACAACACCAAATAGGACTGAGAAGAATAGAAATGAAAACCAGTCTAAAATCTAAAAGCGACAACAGATCTTAGTTTGCAGTAACCGAGACGTTGCATTTCGTTTACCTGCGCTGTTGCACTGATTGCAGATGATCGCAATGTCGCAAATGAGACAAGTGCTTAACTTCACGGCCGAGGAAGAGCATCTGATTTTCCAGTTCGTGAATGTGATCTTCAGCTTGACTGATCATCGCACGGTACACAACAAATTGTATCAACATTATGTTACAAATACTAAACGGTGTTCGAGTTGCCAAATCACAAATGTCTGCTTTTGAAACTAAAAATCTCGGCCGAGTGCCAATTGCCGTAGGCATTAAGGTAAATGTTTAAAATGGTTAATTTATATTTATTTAATAAAAAAAGAATAAACTCTACAACTAAACAAAAATTCGCAGAAATGTGTCGAGCTCTACTTACTTATTTTTGTCTTTTAAATCACTCTTCAGACGCGCTATTGTCTCGTCCTTTTCATGAATTATAGCATTTCTGTTTTCCAAGATCTCTATCAAAGTTTTCTCCTTGTTTAGCAGCTTGGCCAGTTCGCACTTTGTATGTCTGCAATGAGCAACATAAAGAATAAACGAAATTTCATTTCTGTAGCAGTGAAGCTTGGTAAATAGCTGTAATAGCCCCTATAGGGGCATCGAAATACGCCGTAGAGGCTAAAGCGGTCCATGCTGCGCTGGTATAGAAATATATGTTATTTAATTTTTTGCCATAATGTAAAATCTAACCTCAATGTTTCGAAACCGCTGCTTTCATAGCGCCTTAATGCAGCCTACTTACTTCTTACTTGGTTGCTTACAAAGTACCATCATGCATCGAAACAAGTCCTACAATGCGTACAGTAGTTGCTGTTCCAGATCCGTCGTCTGTGACGTAATGATCTGTGACGTCACGGTGTATGACGTTACTGGAAGCACCTGTTCAGTGTCCAGCGCCGAGTCACTCGAGTCGAGCTCCACCCTGCAGCCATACACACGCACGCACGCAGTAAGTAGTCAAACGATATGATTTCTTCAACCAAATGCAGACTCTGACCGGATAAAAAGAGGAGCTCAAAGGACCCCCGTTGAACATGTCGGTAACTATATGTCAAATCTTGCATCTTATCTGATTCTCCAAATCTTTTACCGCTCGAAAGCATGATAATTTCAACAAAACTTTGTAAAAATTCTTACACGCCTTAGATAAACACTATGTTGGAAGTTATAAATCCAAATATATTTTGAAATAGGCCTACAAGGTTTTTCTTTGCATCCACAGCCTGTAAAGGCGAATGACGCAATAGGCTTCTGTCTGTCTGTAATCGGAATGCATGGAAAGCGTGGGCAAAGAACCTATAAATCGCGCAGGCTAGCTGCAGTGGCAGCCAGCTGCAGCGTTGCAGCCACTCGCCACGCCCCCTGACGTCACAAGCTACTGAGCTCGGGCCACGCGGACGCAAACCTTTCCGGCGACCGGCATATAGTTTCATAAGAAAATCATCTCCTCTGGTTGAATGGATGTTGACACTGTCACGTTTGCCCGCACACATGCTGGAAGACATTCACGCCACTCGTAAATTTGATGAGAGCTATTATAACAGGCTGATGCCATACCTGGCCAGGTCGCACGACGGCGAGTCACGTGACGAGAATAGTTCAGAATCGTCTACATCACGTGAAAACGTGTGCTGTAGTGGAGCAGCGGAACTGATGACGTCATCAAAGTGTGCGATGTCCGTCAAACTCAGTGTGTTTTGTGATTGGTCAGCGCAGTAGCAGCAACTGTCTTCGTACGACTGACCTATGTATCAAAGTACCGCCTTACTGGCCGCCCATCAACTACGGACTCAGCTGCTGCTGAGAAACCGCGCGATAAATATAGTATCTAAGATTATTTTGGTGTAAAAATCTGCTTGAAGCAACCGTAATTAATCTGTGTCTGAGGGGAGCACATACCTGCGCGCGGCCACTTTCTCGCTGTTGTGACCTTGATATTAACCCGATGATTTTGAAACTAAAAGGTGACCTAGATATTCTGAAAATGTACCTTCACACTGAAAGTGAAGTTGCTAGGTTTAAGCATTCAAAACTCATAACGGAAAACGTGATATGCATGGCAAATGAACTCTCAAGGTCAGGGTCAAATCTCACCAACTTCCAACCGCTTCTAGTACGAACTGCAGTGACCGCGAAAACAGCTCGATGACTACTAAGAACTTTGCAAGTAGATCTACTGCAATCAGAAGAAGTAATATAGGCCTACTGCAATAAAAGAAATTATAACAGCGCAGAGTCGTAGACGCTTATGCGCTGGACACACTAGTATCTGAACAGGAATGTTTTCAGTAATTACGAACACTTCATCAGTACAGCCGAGATCTTTTAGCTTATCTGGAAGCGAGTTCCAGACGGTGGGTGCCGTCGAGCGTCATAGAAAATGACACCAGATGGCCTATAAGCTGAAAATATGCAATCGACAAGACCTAACCTTGTTTCTGGTAGAAAGCAAGACCGGTGTCGAGTGATATGCCTTTGCTGCTGAATGCGGTTTGGGGCTGACAGTAGCAAGACCGAGGTACGTCACACGACAGACTGCCGCTGAGTGACAGCGTGGAGGACTTCTGACGACGAAGTTTACATTTGCTGCACTTGTTGCACGGAGGCGAACTGTTATTGACCACCGGGTCACCCTGTCAACAGACAGACGTACAGTATCAGTCTTGTCCTCTGTATAGCTTTCTTTCTTCCTCAAGTCCACGGACTGATCTCATGAAATTTTGCTCAATCGATATTATTAAGTTTTCGGCGTTGTATCAATCTTAAGTGCAGTCGATTAAGCTGGTTCCGTTGGCTTTTGGGCACATTATAATATATTCATACTTATTTACTTACTAACTTGTTGCAGCTGTCTACGTTAACTGGTAGACCTATTCTCTAAAAAGGTAAAGGTCATACTCTTGTAAGCGCTCTTTAGTGAAAAACCTCACTACAGAGGCGCTTAGGTATGGCACGCGTTGTCGAGAAATTTTACAGTTTTACCTGCAAACCCTCGCATTTTATCCACGAATGGAATGAACCTTGCCTTCTAAGCCAAAGCTGGTTTTTATTCACTAACCCCGGAAGGATAAAAGGCTGAGTTGGTCTAGGCACCACCACGGTGAGTAAACAGGCTGCCCAAGACCGCTACATGACAGCTATCGCAGTTGTTAGCTGCTCGAGCCGTCAAGCCTCACTGGGCATCTGGAGTACAGCGGAGCGTCGAACTCACGATCTCTCGGACCGCAAGCCGCGACGCTAACCACTGAGCCACCGGCTACTTTCACTCAGTTAATTCAGTCTTTGTTCATTTCTTATTATCAGTCCTAATCGCAAAGGACCCGCGGACCGCAAGTCCGTGACGGGGAGTGTAGGGTTGTCAGGTGGGCGTCAAACCAATAAAAGTTAAAATATGACAAGTTAACAAAAACGTAACTTGTAGATCCTGCTTTTAATTATTCAGACAAGCGGTCATGGAGCCATACTATCCATCAGGGACCATAAAGTTTGTTTGCCTCCTCGTAGTGGTAGCTTGCCGCTTACATAATCTATACTAATTGTTTGATTTCCTGGGCAGGTTCTCCGACTGTTCATAGTATATCGAACAGTTAGATGGTTATGATAGAGAACGAGAACGTACATGTCCGTTGGTGCCGTGGTGTGATAGTAGGCAGGTACTGGTTGCCGGTGCCATGGCAGACGCCGTGGACGCAGCCAGCGTCAGAGAGTTCTGGCGAACGTCGGCGTCATCGTCGCTGCAGCGGTTACGCAACGCCTGAAAACAGCAGAACATTTGATCGCTCTCTTGTCGTCTTTTCGTCTCTGCGGCGAGGTTTAGTTGTCAGATGTGAAGCTGTGGTATACAGAAAAGATTAAGTCTACGTGCGAATTTTGTCACGAATTTCATGTTTTTAGCAACGAAAGAGTAGTTACGATTTCGCAAATTTGGAGTCAATCACAATTTACAAAACGAGAAGTTTTTTGTTAGACACAAGTGTATTTTTAAATACCATATTTACAGTTTCAGAGTCGTGACGTTATTGATTTTTACTTTCAGACAGTTTGCAAGATGGTCAGTTCAGTTCTGTACCTGTAAGGATAACATCCATATCATGCGAGACTCGTGTGTGTCCGCAGTAAAGTGATGTTCGGTGTCAGAAAATCTGCAATCGACAATATCTAAAGGTTACTGATAAACAGTTATTTTTGTATATGAGTCTCACGCTACGAGTTTCTTTTTGTCAGCAACCTGTGTGCATCATATTCGAACTGTTCAAGTACCTGCGTTCTTAACTTGTTATACGCTCGACGACATTCATGATAATTACAGAGTGGGCCATAAAAACCGATCCCTCAGATTATGCTGTTTATACTGCACGTGTACACGTTTAGCTGTAAAAGCAATAAGGTATTTTAATCGTCGTTTATTTTTACACAAGATGAAGCCAAAACTTGATAAATGTGTTACGATTTTAAACAGAAATCTTACGATATAATCGAAGCACCCCAGAATCATTTTTACACAATGGGAAAAGCATTAACGATGACGTGACAACTTCTTGCAGTACCAGGGCTGAGAGATATCGCTGTCAGGTTTATCATTTCTGTTGGACTTCTGCTAGACCCTGCGTTGCCTTCTTGACTGCATATTAGCTCAGTCATATGCCTGTAATTCTGTTCTGATCTGGCAGTCTGCGGTCGTTCCGCACCAGTCTTCCGTTCAATCGAGTTTGTCTTCTGCACTGATCTTCAACAGAGCCGACAGCCCACTTGTTGATTGAAAACTCTACAAATACGTTTTGTACTTCATCCTTTATTTTGACAAACAGATTTAATGAAACGTATTTCTTCGCACGTAAACAGCATGTTTGTCAACCAATTGGTGAAAAGAAAACTGAACAAAAGGAATAAAAATCTTCAGGTTGAGCTTAAGTAAATTTTCACGGCAAATAACGCCAACGGACAAAGCGAATGCCGTGAAAGTTTCACGGGAAATCACAACACGGTCAACTTATCTTCCGTGAAATTTTCAAGAAAGATAACATCGAGCCAAATTGAAATCATGGTGACGTAAAGTAATGCCACAACTCCACTGTGTTTTCTGAAGAGTTGGGTCGTTTTCATTTAAACGATACCAATCGCATAAATATTTTTAAGATCTGTTCAAAAATCATGTCGATTTTTCAGAAATGACTTGAGCTTCAGAATGCATCTTGAATTTTACTTCTAACTTAACGCTAAAATATGACAATTGGGTTAATATAGGGGGTCGTTTTTTGGCCCACTCTGTAGTAGCTTTCGTGCAGCAAGAAAATATCCTGTGACTTGTGTTAATACGAGTCGGTTCACAAAATTTTATTCCTTATGTGCTTGCTAACTATCAGTAACTATAAACCTATATGTACGTTTGATTGTTTGTATAATTTTGCGTGTACTCTGTGAAACATTATGTGTACCTTTGTACTTAATCCAGCTGTCGGGCTGCTATACAATAATAATGTGATGGGAGCACAAACCTGCGCGCTGCCGCTGTTTTGCGACCATGACCTTGAGATTAACCCCAATGACCTTGAAAGTCAAATGTGACCTAGTGAGTAGATGTACCTTTACACTGAAAATGAAGTTGCTAGCTTAGGGCATTCAAAACATAGAGCATAAATTTAAATCAAAGGTCAAAATGCGAAAAAGTCCAAATTACTCCGAGCGTAACATATATTCCGATCAAGCCCCGTCAATTTTCGGCCAGTACTTTTTGAGTTGCATGCTACCGCTTTTTCGTATCCGTGACCTTGACCTTGGACCCATGACCTTGAAACTGAACATTGATCTAGATATTCTGAATATGTTTCTCCAAACAGAAAACGAAGTGGCTAGGTCAACCATTCACAATATATAGCTTAAATTAAAAAAGTACGAAAATAGCTCTCAAGGTCAAAGGACAAGGTCAAATGTCACCATCTTCGAAATACTTTTAGCGTTCAGCATGGGGCATATTCCTGCCAAGTTACATCAATTTCTGATCAGTAGTTTTAAAGATTTTATGCGGAGAGACAGATAGACAGACGCCGTCAAAACAATACCTGCTCTTAGCATGTGCGCAGGTAGTAAGAAAACGAAACACTGAACAAAAGTTTTCAATAGGCGGCAGAAGGTAGAGAGGGATGCAGAAGACACGATGTCGTCCCGCAAACTGCAGCGTGGCGCCACCTAGTAGATGCAATTGTAAACTGCTACCAGCTTAAGCAGTTGTCGTCCTTAAAGGCAACATACGCATCTTGAGTACAATGTGTCTATCGGCACAATTATGTCAATTGAACGCGTACTTACGCGACTGTGAACTGGTACTTCTCGCCAGGGTTGGTGTAGATACCAGCTGATCGTAGGTCGATGGAGACTGCAGGCGGAGGCATCGTTGTCGTCACTACTGTATCCCCCGAGGACTTGGACTCTAACGGACGTCTACTGGCCGTGTCGCCGCCCTTCATCGCCGGCGTCGAGGAGGCAGCAGCCGGGGGAGGCGTGCGATATCCAACCAGCTTGTGATGTCCAATATCCAACGAGAACCACAGACGTCGCCGGAACAACCAATCACAGATACCTGCAGTATGTGAATGTAAATAGCGCTACCCCATCGCAGAAGCGCTCAGGTATGGCACGCATTGTCAAAGGATCACACAGTTTTACCTGCCATCTACGCGTTTATTCATGAATGGAATAAACCATACTTACCTGTGCCTTCGCAGCCGAAGCTGGTCCTCTTTTACGGACCCCACAGAAATGGAAGACTGCGTTGGTCTAGGCACCACAACGGTAAGTAGGCTGAACAGTCTGCCCTGGACCGCTACGTGACGGATATCGCAGCTGCTAGCTGCTCAAACCGTCACGCCTCACTGCCAATTACTGGACAAGTGGGCGTAGGCATAGCTACCACGCATCTGCTACTCGGAGTGGGAAGGCCGAGCGTCGAACCCACGACCTTTTGGGTCGCGAGCCACGGCACTAACCACTACACTTCCGAGTTTTAATAGCTGTAGTACTGTGCCTGTTCAACACTGAGCAGCTGACAGAACACATTGTGCCTTTCTGCTAGTGTCCTATTTGTTGTCATCCGACTAACTGCTGTAAATGAAAAATATTGATGACGAAATTACCCAAATGCTCATCTATGCCAGCTTAGTAAACACCACCAGGTGGCCTACAAGCTGTAAATATTCACTTCCTCGTGGAATGTCTTCGTGATGAGACATTCTTTGCTGTTCTTGCAGTCTGCATTAATTTTAATCGAAGTCATGCAATAGATAACTTTATTATCAATACGTTTGGCTTCAAATAGCCGATACAATACAAATGGCTTCCACCCATCTAGCCCCAGTGATGATGGCTTGCCTTTCCAGCCAGAGCCTCTCCCGTCACCTGTGACAGTTTCTGGAAGGACTGGAACCTTGAGCCTGAGTGGGCCGCCAAGCACAAGCATTTCCAGCCTACACACGTCATCTGTACAGCTCACAGATGTCTGCTCCTACGACAGACCTGAGCCACCTCTACCTGCCCCCACGGGCTGGCAACACACTCCACACACCAGCAGAAAGCTCTACAGTTTCCATACCGACCCAATAACAAGCTCCTACACGAGCTGGTACACAAAACCAGATTCCTCTACTTGTCACTGTCCCGTTCATAGCGCTAATGAGTGTGGTTTTCTCCACTGACATTTACTGCGCAGATCGATGCAATACAGCCCTGTATGTAGACTAGGTGGCGAACCACAGCTGATGCCGTACTGCAACTGTTTGCGATTGTAAATGTGGTTATTGTTGTTGCATTTTCACCTGTCAGTTGCAAGGTCTTGCTTTCAATTGAAATTACCAACACTGAAATACAGACGTTCAAGAGGTGATATGCTTGAAGTTTATAAAATATTAACAGGCAAATATGACACCAATGTTACCTTTAGCTGTGAAAACATCAAGATTGTAGAACCAGGGGGCATAATTTAAAATTAGTCAACTATAGATGTAACTATGATTTAAGGAAATATTTCTTCTGTACACGAATAATAAATAGACCTACTTAGAACAGTTTGCCAGAGTCTGTCATCTCTGCTAGTACTACTGACTCCTTTAAGAATAAGCTAGACAAGTTCTGGAGCAATCAAGATCTTATTTGTAACTATAAGGCTGAATTAACCGGAATAGGAAATAGAAGTTTCATTAATAATTTTGATTAATAATGTACAATTTGTACAAATTATGTTCTATGTAATTTGGAGGGCATAGAGGTTACGGCCTGCGCCTTCGTCTAAACTTCATTTGCTTTGCTTTGCTTTGCTTTTGCTTTCTAACGCGTAATACTGAAATACAGGAATTGACAGTTTTCAGGTGTCTGTCACCAGTCACCACCTTCTATTCATTGAAGGTCCATATCACTGCAACGGTCTGACATTAGACCTAGTCACTTAATGACAATGAAACGTGTATAAAAATGCGTCTCGTTCACGTATAGACCTATAGCCTACAAACGCAATGATTTCAGCCTTCAGACTTTCAAGTTTCAATCTTCCGACGTGCAGTTCTGAAGACGGATGGCTCTTTTGAAGATGCGCCATTGTTCACTGCAATAGTCCGTGTTTAATCAAAATTTTAATTCAGCTGTACGACGTCTGTTCTACACAGCTGCACAAACATGGCCACAAAACATGTCGTCTGCAGTTTGCGTTATTTCAGGTTGGTGGTAAACGTGTATCATTCGTATAGTAATACAACGTTTGAAAACGAACTCCAAAATTTCGGTCTGGACAATGCGAGAATGCCTGGCGACCCTGCAATAAACTGCAATGTATAATATATACTGTATATATACCATATTCGTTTAATAATGTAGCTGACATACGCAACTTACAACAATACTGTTAATACAACATTAGGCCTATGAGTCAGTTATAACTTAAAGTTTAGGATAGATTATTAAAGAAAAGGAAACTTAATAACTACGTTTATATATAGTCCTAATAAAGAAATCCTGTGATTATCTTATATGTAAAACACCATATGTAAAACGTTAAAACCGACCTACCTTTGCCATTTTTGTAGACGAGGAAACCAGATAAACTACGCCAATCGTTGTTCAACTTGCTATCCATAACTCGCGGAACGGCCGCTGATCGTCGAATGCTGTGAAGGAAACAGCTGAATTAATAAAATATCATTAATTTCGACAAATTAGCATCGTGTTTAATTGACAGAATCAGAAGAAAGTCTCAAATTGCGCGCTGAATAAACAGCAAAGTTCTGTTCATACAATGAGACGCTATGTGTCAGCATCATATGCGCCAGCCAGGTGTGCCAGGTGTAATATCGTCGTCATCAGCAGCAGTTGAGCACCTGGCCGCCGGAAATGAAATCAACCAACAACAAAACGCGATCGAGACTGGACAGATCGAGGTCGCAGTCCGCAGACAACTCATCTTTATCTTAGTAATATGTCTCAGTCGGTGACAATCAGTCGGTGACAATGTGGCGAGGGCGACCTGAACAGCCTGTCGCTGAAGCTGCTGAATATTACATGCTTCTGGATGCGTCAGCCTTAGGCCTATCAGTAGAGGTGGGCAGTTTTACTTTACTCAATAATTTCTGGCCGAAGCGAAAGTGAGCAAGCACACCAAAGCATGCATAACTCTGCCGTCTCCGTTTCTGCATTAGCATAGTTCCAACAGTTTAAGGATAGCTTAAGCTTAAGCGTAGTGTTTAGCACTACAATTTTTCACTCTGGTGCTACTTTCGCATGTTGTGCTGTTTCGCAGGTTATAATTTATAGGCCGGCCTAGAACTTGTCATTTTAGGCCGAATCAAATGCATGGGATGCGAACTATTGCGATAAATGATCCAGGCGTCTCTCTGTCACGTGGGTGGGCTGCGCAAAAACGGCTAAACGGATCGACGTCCTGTTTGGAATGGAAACTCCTGGGACCCCAATAAACGTTGTATTAGATGGGGTTCCCATCCTCCACGACACGGTGGGAGGGGGTTCGATACGGCCCGTTGGGTTCCGGGGATTCGAATAGACCCACTCCGTCTCCTGGCCGGATGTCGTTAAAGGCGACTAAACCAGGCACCCTCAACCTCCATAGCCTCATCTAATTATTGATGACAAACTGGAGTAAAAGAGGGAACATTAACATAGCTGCCGTAGTTACTATAGTACAGTGCGATACTGTCGTTGCGCCATGTTCTAGGCAGCGTATCTATAGGTCCAGCAGATTGGGATTTTGTCAAACTGGGACCCTTACGCTGTGGTTAACCTAAAGGCGGCTGTAGACCCCTAGCCGCCGCCATTAGCCGCCCCCGTAGCCATTAAACTTGTTAGCCGTAGCCAGCCGCGACATGAGGTTAGCCGTGGCTAGCCAGCCATATTTTCCTTTAGCCACAGCCGCCAAATGTCATGACGCAATGCCAGTTAATAATGGCTAATTTGCGATTCTCCGTTTGTTTCAGTGAGTAGAAAACTCGTTTCTTTCATCAAAAATGGAAATTTTAGAGACAGATTTGTTGCCATAATCACTTTATGTAGTAAGTACGAAGTAGGTAGTGCCGTCAGTAGTCATTATACGTGCTGACACACCTACTTGTATACTTGCTTTGTTTTGTGTACAATAACAGTACCTTATGTGGGGCTACTTCGACTCAGTTGACGTAGTTTAGCACATTATGAGGACTCCGTGAGGTTAAAAAAGTTGGCGTTCGAGTAAACTATAGGCTACTGTTTATATTTTTCATATTTACAATGATTTTTACGCGATGCCCCATAGGCTATAATTAGAGGAAGTCGATTTTTTGCAGTTATCATCCCCCCCAATTTTTTTTAGCTGAGATAACGTCGAAGTATGCTGTATCTGCGTTGACTGCAACATTACGATAACTGAAGGCATCTGCTATATCGTATACACATACACATGTGCCTGGTTAGGCATATTTTCATTTCAGTAGCGCGAAAGTACAAAAATGTCACTAGACCTTTTGCTGTCAAACAAAACCTGACGTCACACGGTCAACATTATATGGTTGGTGTAGACATGAAGATGACGTTGATTCTAAACTCTAAACGCAGTTGCCTATCTCCACACAGGCTGAATTTGGTTGCGTGTGTAGGCCTACATGACAACCCAATATATGTGACACTGAAAGTATACAGTTATCAGTTACAAGGAGCAATGAATGGTCACACGTACAAAGATTTTTACTGCTAAAATCAATACAGCCTATGCTTGGCTGGAAATAGCCATTTTTTTACATTTTTAGGTTCTTTAGACCCATAGCCACGTTTTTAAAGTTTATAAAATCTAGTTCTACATGCTCCGAGCATACTATGCTTAATTAGCCGCTTTAGCCAGCCATATATTGCATTTTAACCAGCCAACGCATGCCTAGCCGCCAGATCAGTCTAGGTAGCCAGATAGAACAGTTAACTGCGGCTAGAGGATCT
>Ga0126335_1001051_pt1 | contig 14800 bp, 10 predicted proteins | sample OlaspJWI45metaG_FD_108409 | JGI IMG/M metagenome (GOLD analysis project Ga0126335, IMG submission 108409) | Marine gutless worms symbiont microbial communities from Oahu, Hawaii - Olavius sp. 1 OAHU.JWI-45 metaG | ecosystem: Host-associated > Annelida > Digestive system > Unclassified | place... | reverse complement strand
GGCGTTTTCAGTTGCCGGTCCAACGGTCTGGAATTCGTTGCCGTGCGAGCTGAGAGATCCAGCGTGCGGTTTTGACAGTTTTAAACAGTTTCTCAAGACAATCCTTTATAGTCTCTACTAATGTGACCAGCGCATTAGAGGTTTTTTTAAAAAAATGATATGCGCTATATAAATTCACGTTTCACTTACTTACTTACTTAATTACCTCATAACTTCAAACTCACCACAAAGAATTCTTCCATTACTGATTGTGATTTTATTACAGGATCCTTTTTAAAGACATTTATTGACTTTATGTTTTTTTCGTGTTTATTTCATGTATTAACATTGCTATGTTACATGTAATGTCTTATTTTACCACTACTACCATGTTGTCACTAGGTTGCGGTTTGTCAACCATCATTAAAGCCATATTTGATTTGATTTGCACCGGGTTTTAAGCGGTTTTCACGACTGCATTTTTCTGGCTTCCCTTAAATATTTAATATCGCTTGTCGCGAATTAACAGAGTGACAAACGGACGGATTTGCGATGGCAATAGCGGCGCGTTAAAGCCTGTTAAAAATTTTCAATTCGCCCAACTCTATCCGAGGCCATTCGTCACCCGTCAGTTTCGTCACGTGATGTCATATTTTCCACCATCTTCTTTTCTGAGAGGAAGTTGTTTGTTTTCGTGACGTCTGTGTTTTTGTTGGTTTTTTAAACCACCACTTTTTCTTTCGCTGACTAATTTACGATTATACTATCCTGTAGTCGGTGTATCGCCGTTCGTCTGGACTAAATTGCTGTCGTTTGGTTGCCGTTGGTTGTTTGAAGACACTCTACATAGGCTGTTGTCCATAACTACGGCCTGTAAGCCAGCGGAGAGGCGGGGTTGTGCGGAGTGTTGCATACAGCGTTGCATGTGGAGTTGCAGTTAAACGTTGCAGTGGTTGAGCAGCAGCCCAACCGTCTCAATGCCGCAGTGTGTGATGGAAGGCGAGTGGGAGTTTGTGCAGCTTGAGCCGTTTGTGCATCAAGTGGGCGGCCATTCGTCCATGTTACGCTACAGCGACAGTACCGTCTGCAAGATGTTGATACCGCGCGAACACCAGTTCTACAAAACGATGCCGCTTGAAATGAAGGAGTTTACACCACAGTATAGAGGTAGTCTTGCATATTGATGGTGAACTGCGGAATTGCAAAATTACACTATTGGTATTTTACCACCTCACTGAAATTTGAGGCAAAGGTGTCCTTCGGGTCAGATGTTAGAAACCGCTATGTTTGCTACTTACAAATGACAGCAAATATCATCAAATACATAATATGAAGAAATAATCTACCGGAAAGCAGAAATTTTCAGTCTACAATGAGTTGTAATGCTGAATGTTGGAAGATCATGTTTGCAACACATGCTGAGTGTATTAAGTCTGTTTTGTACACTTTGTTAAGTGTTGATGTACTGGTATTGCATACGTACATACGTAAGAAATTTTAAAGTGGCCTAAGTAAAAATCTAAAGGACCACTACATTCCGTACTACATTCTGTTGTAAGCAACAACACACTTTTTGAGTTACTCGTAACTTCAAAAAAATAAATTTTTCAAACATTTACGCATCTTGCATCAATCATGAGACTGTTTACAAACAAACTTAAACTGGGTATGACCTATGCATCACTTCAGCTATTAGGTGCGTTCTTTATCAAGTCTGATTAATCTGGCAACATATGAACCAAACAGTGAGAGCAACTTTGTATTAGTAGCAAAAAATTGATTTCTAATTAGCCATTATAACTTTTAGCCATGGCTGAGGCGTATGACTCGGTCTTCATTAAAATTTCGAAAGCTTTTGTAAAATTCGAAAGCTTTTGTAAATTAGCTGCTGCTATATTAATCGTGCATATGTCAGATCTGACTCAAGAAATTTCGAACACAACCTGTGACCTACATGTGGGTGTACGTGTCTGTGATCATGTGCTATTCACGGTACTACTGTAGGCCACTCGCGAGGCGTGCAGGTCATTTTTTTTTTGGGGGGGGGGGCGTTTTGCAAGCGCATGCTTTGTTTTAATTGTCCAGTAAGCGTTCGTCGCATGCGCACTGCATATATATGTAGGTAAGTGTTTTTGCATTTTGCTTGTAGTGTTTTAGTATAGATTTTATTTTATTTTATTTTGCGACTTACAAACGATTGCAAACGATGTCTGGAAGTCAGGAAAGAGTAGGAAGTTAAGTCTTTCCTGACTTTCAGAAGTCAATACTAAGTGTGACAACTTTAGCTTATTCCAAAATTTTTCATTATTCTATTTGCTGCTTATAGTTTTTGGATGATTTTTTGTACATTTTGGTCCAGGTATTTTCATGGGTGTTTAATGTTATCAACATCAAAGATCTATTACTACCAATAGTTCAACTACATTCGATAAATGGCGCCACTGTTCTGTTTGTTGCTTATTTAGTTTTGCGGACAAATTTCTGTGTGTTTTAGATCGTTGTTTTTTAATCCTCCCCACCCAAAACCCCATGTTTTATACTCGGTCCTGCTAGAAGTGTCACAGTTAGTAGTGACTAAAGATTGCATTTCTGGTAGTATTTTTTGCCTATGGACATCGTTTCTGTCGTTTGTAAGTCATGAAAATGGCTGTTCCAGCACCAGACGTATTGGACACCTTTACGAGATTTGACAACTAGTGTTCATAACTTCATATCGTAGCCCAAAGTGCTAATCGATATATCGCAGCATTTTATAATACGATGTCGTAATGTTGTGCAACATGTAGGCCTAAACATTGTGGTGGCATGTGGACATTGTTATGTGTAATTCAGTGCAGTTTTAGGATTATTCCAAGATAATGCCAAGACTAGTAACTGGGTAAATATGTAAATGTGATTACTTTCACTACAAATGTATGATATATTGTATGAAACTATTATTGTATCGGATGTTCATGAGTTATGATTCTGATCACTGTGATGTGAGTTTTGTGCATTATAAATGCATGTAACATGAAGGAAACGTGTCTGACAATGTGCTTGAGAATTTGAGATGCTGTTAACTGTTGAAGCGTGATTCTGCCGTCAGGTGTAATAGAAGTGACTTTTCATGAGGACAGCGATGGTTACATATCGCTGGTTGGTCGGCCACTGACCAGGCCACGTACAAACTCGTTATCTTCGTCAAAGATACTTGAAGACATCTCAGCGTCATGTGTCGCTAACTCGGCGTCGACGTCGTCGCCACTGTCACCTGTTGAAGTGCCGACAAGTCACACTTCTCATGAAGCGGCTGCTGGTCCTGCTCACAGGTAATGATGACAGAAGGACAGCACAGTGTTATTAGGCAAAGGCTGCATCAGCTGTAAGCAGTGTTGCATTGGGCAAAATTTCCTCTTCTTCCTTTCCCACTTTCCATAGGGTGATTGTGACCCCCACTTAATACAGTGGGTAAGGTCAAGTTTCGCTAGGTGAAAGTCTAAGCGAAAAATCTTAACAAAAGGACTTAGCCGAAGTCGATAATTTGTGCTCTGCCCCGAGTTTAGTTTAGCATTTTGCTAAGACTTTTGACTTACTGCTGGTTTCCGTCAATCCACAACGCACTGCAGTTTAGAGCGAAACTGAAATTAATGCAGCGCCCTTAAATATTCTAAAGATGCTACACGTGTCCGGTTCTTTCTACTACGATTTGTTTATTATTTATCTCACGTCTTTTTCGTATTTTTTTGTACTTGAAATGCATCAGTCTACAATGCTCAGACCAAACTTGACTTCGGTTTGGGCTACGACCGATGTCAAGCACTAATGCTTAAGCCGAAAAGATAGGCATTTTGCTTTGGAAATTCCCAGCAGATGTCTGTCGAGTTCGGATTATGTTAAGACTAAGACCTAGCTTCTGTCTAAGTCTTTTGCTTAGAATTTTCTAAGTCAGAACTTCTTCCTCAGCTTTTTGCTTAGACCGTATCTTCGACTTCAGGTCAAGTTTTGTCGATAAGAAGATTTAGCGCAAACTTTCCGTTAAGACATTTGCTTAGCCTTTCCACTTAGTGAAACTTGACCTTACCCAGTGTGCTTTGGCTCTCGAAGAAGCTCCATTACGTATAGGACCTTGATCTGTTCAGCTATTTTTGCACAGCGCAGCTGCATGATGTGCATCACACTACAGGATCATTGCTCGCAGTAGTAGGCCGCATTGTGCACATAGTGAATTCGATGTGGCATAATCATAATAATGGAATATGTCACCACTCACCATCACCAACCTCAATTTTACATTCTAATCAGCTCATATTTTTTCCAATATGTACTTTGCATGGTCGGAGTTGAAGCCCCCTTTTCCGAGGGGGCGTAGGCCGGACATCCGTTCAATTGCACATGCTACAAAAGCTTTGGTGGTAAGCCTAACCAGTCTGGAATTTGCACACGTATGAAAAAGACAGTCCGAACCATTTTTGAAAAATTTAAAACCTAATATCTCAAAAACTGGACAATGTATGCTCGGTCAGTTTGCAGCATCTGCTGCTGCAAGTACTTTGCTAATGGATGTGATATTCAAACCCATGCTGTTCCTAGAAACGGGCTCGCTAGAATGTGCCAAAGTTGGCCCAAGACACAATTTTTGCAACTTTTGCCACCCCCCACCATACAAAAAATGGGGGTCACTACCGCCCAGCAATCGTACACAGTATTTTACATTCAGAAGGCTGATGTGTGCTACAGAAACTGAGCTTAAGTCTAACCATTTTCGAGTTTTTAGTCAGTTTTTTAGGCCGGTATAGCAATTTTTGAAAAATTCAAATCAACGTGTCTCAAATTCTGGTCATCAGATTTTTATGAAATTTTTGGGGTTTGTAGGGGTTAAGACCCTACCTTAAGCACCACAAAATGTGATGATCAGATTTTTTTAGAATAAGGGGTCAAATTTTGCACATTTTGCAATTTTAGGGGATTAAGGGGGTGTTGGTAGGGGTCACCAGGTACAGACCCTGAAAGGTCAGTGTTCCCTCAAAAGAAAATGTCTCCCTGTCTATCCCTGAGTTTTTCTGGTGCAGCTGAAAAGTACACAAAATTTGATCCAAATTGTGGGGCTGCTGTCCCACCGTCCCTGAACAGATCCCAATGAAACCTCCATGCTCTGGATAGCCATCTTCCCTTTACTTATTCACACAAAGGACATTTTGCTGATTCTTACCGTTTTTATGAACTTGTTTCTCCCGATATTGTAGTAGGAATTTTTTTAAAAATTTGACAAATTGTCCCCCTTCACCTCCCATAAAGCTAGGGTCACATATTGTTGCAGGTTTAGAGGGACTTAGGACACACGTATGGGGAAATTTTTTTGCGGTTCTACGACTTCCAGTTTGGAACATACGGGTGTTGAAATTTCAACTTTCTCATGAATCGCTCAGAACCGCTCTGATAACTTTTGCCCAAATTGTAGCATGTTTGCTCCTTTGAAATTCTCTATAGGTCCTGTAAGTTTCACGAAAATCCCGTTCTTAACTTTCGAGAAACCTACGAAAATATATGTTAGCAAATGGCAAGTATATTGCGTCGTAAAAATCCATAAGAACGGAGTCGAGAAGTGCTGTTTTATACTCCTTCACATTGCTGATGCTTTAACAGTTAAGGTGATTTCAATGTCCAGGTTCCGAATCCGTGAGACAGGGAGCGTGGAGATAGACAGTATTCCACACTGCATGTCGGAGACAGTACTGCATGTTACGGATGATGACGATGATGACGACATTCATGTAGACTATGACTCAGATGTTCTCGCTCTCAACCACAACACATGGAGTCTCCGCTGTCACAAAGAACAGCTGTCTCGCATGCTGACCAATGCTCAGACACATGGTTCCAACAGTATCCTCTCACTCCAGTGCATGGCTGATTGGAAACCATTGACACTGGTCACTTCAGGTGTAAGCATTCGGGGCAGTGGACAGCATTTGTATGTGGATTTTGTGTTCAAGTACTAAAACGTAAACAGCTGTCGTAAAGACTTAACTAATTTATACGACTCTAAATGAAAGTAAGCTTGGTTCAGGTTCCTTATACACCATCCAGGCTCAGTTTTGCATGTGCTCGAAGCCTGGTTCTGTACTGGACCGCACGCACCAGCACATTTTCCCCTATTTACAGATCAGAGCTATTTTGCTTGTAGATGTGAAAACCATACTGCATTACCCGGCAGGCTGATTACCTGTGTGCCAGCTGTGCTGCGAGCATGTGTTGCTTTTGGTGGCTAATGTGCGCTATAGAAACTTTAAGCTTCGAGTTTGTAGGGAAGCGCACGTAGTGAAAACGACTAAGTCCAACGGTGTGTGTCTGCCTGCATAAAATCTCAAAAACTACTGATTAGAAATTGATGTAACGTGGTAGGAATACTTCTCACCGTGAACGCTAGAACTGGTTGGAAGTTGGTGACGTTTAACTCTGAGAGTTATTTTTGTAGATTTTTTATTTCACTTGTAATAGCCTTACATATCTCATCCAGCTTCAGAAGTTTTGAATGCTGCAGCCTAGCAACTTCATTTTTGGTGTGAAGGTCATTTTCAGAGTATCTAGGTCGCCTTCGAGTTTCAAGGTCATGGGGTTAATATCAAGGTTACGACAGCAAAAATGCGGCCGCACACAGGTATGTGCTGCCCTTGGATGTAGTTTAATTGTAAATGTCATTACTGTTGTTGTTGAGAATGAGTTCCCTAACACATGCTCCTATCAGAGTTCATATTACTGGAGAACCTGACGTGGAAGATGGAGTTACCTTGTATCTTAGACCTCAAGATGGGAACACGGCAGCATGGCGATGATGCTTCGGAGGAGAAGAGACAGAGTCAGATGAATAAGTGTCGTACGACGACATCCGGTAACCTTGGCCTACGAATCTGTGGCATGCAGGTACAGCACATCTTTTACTGTTTATCGTCTAGTGACCTTGCAGTACTCAATGACACTGACACTGACTCAGTTCTGTGTGCTTTTGACGACCGCTATTCTGGAGAGCTTGTGAAACAATACTTGCTAGTCAGTTATGGGTCCAGCAGATTGGGTGTTTGTCGTACTGGGACCCTTACACTGTGCTCAGAAGCAGTCACTTAGTGGTGTACTCACTGTAACACAATGGGGTGGTCTAGTGGGATTGAAGCCTAATCTCAACAAACAGCAGGCTTCCTTCATTGCTTTGGCGCTGTTGGTTGGGTCGTGAAATTCTGTCCGAGTGGGATGTTTAGCTTCTGATCGGCGTTGATATTTTATTTGACATTTAGTGACACAAATGTTGGTTGCCGTGCAGGTCTACCGTGCTGACACTGGCAAGTACATCTGTCACAACAAATACTATGGACGACGACTTGATGTCGGTGGAGTGCGCGACACTCTACGGCATTTTTTGTTTGACGGCTACAAACATCGATTGGAACTGGTTGCGCCGATCGTTGAACGACTGCGGAAGCTGTTGGCAATGCTGTCAAAGCAAAGCACATTTAGGTTCTACTCCAGCTCTCTGCTGATTATGTACGACGGTGCCGATGGCAGGCGGGGGACCGACGGTGAGCGGGGCGCCAAAAACCCTCCCGTTTCCGTTAGTCCGGCTCCGGCAACGGCTGCCAGTGGTAACCTGCTGGGACGCCCGTCGAGCCACGCGTCGTTTGTAAGTCGCAGCGGTGGTTTACACGAACCACTGACGATGACGGCAACATCGACTGCACATCATCTGCATGTTGACGTTCGAATGATTGACTTTGCTCACGCCACACATCACGGCTTTCTGCATGACAAAACGGCTCACGTCGGCCCGGATCACGGCTATCTGTTTGGCCTTAAGAACTTAATTCAGCTGTTTGAGACTGAGCTGTATAGTTCAGATGACACAAGCCACGATAGCACTGCAGAGTCTGCTGATGACTGCTCCTCCGCTACTGCTACAGGTTTCGTCGCATTATAAAGTGATGTTTTGTGTTTTACGAGTCCAATTTAGTGTATTGTTACATGAATGGCAGAATTGTCGTGTGTTTGTTGTGATAACATCGTACTGTCACATGTCCATATGTCTATGGTTAGCTGCAAGTTATTTTTTCTCTTAGTAATTGCATTATCCGTTGGCATATTGTATTTTGACTATCAGTCGGAGTCATTAGCATAGGAATTCATACAGCTCAGTCTAGGGTTAGAACAATTCTAGGGCCTAGTCCGGACTGGGCCGACTGAGGTTTTCCCAGACTGTATTTCATGGACGAGGTCTCTGAGCAGTATTTTTGGTATTGTATTATTACGTCATTGATGAATAACGTGGGTGCCCTCTAGCTAGCAGTCTCGGACTGCACTGGCTACTCATTACAGACTTCTCGATTTGCTCAGGTCCACATGTGTGTGGACTGTACTTTCTTTACAAAATTATTCTTGTAAATATTACCCGACAACTGGTTATGTCGTAGACAGTCGATGAAGTGTTACGTATGACCTGCGGCCATTATGTTCATCCCGTAGTTGCGCAATGCGCATGGTTTCATACTGTACGTCCATCTGGTCCATGCATTGCTCATGCATCTGACAGCAAGTGTTGTATGTTTCTGTGCACCATGTGTCTGCTGTTGATATCCATTCAAGTATTTTTTTTGTTCAGCATTGTCGCATAGAGTCTCACAGTTTTGACTCCGAACCAGAACTGTATGCAGGAAAAGCCAGTTATTGTTTAATTTAATTTTCAAGCCACACCACACATCAAGAATCCTCACCAAACTTAGTTTTAGGTAGAAAATTGGGTCATTGGGGACTTGGAACAGTTGTTGTAGTACGCTTATGCTAGGAAATGATCTTGCTGAACCAAGTAGACTGAGCTGTGCATGTTGCAGACATCCGTATGTAGCAATGCAACATTCTGGTATGTTTTCTAGCTTTTTAGCATTCTCACAATGACAAAAACTGACGTTGGTGATGCTTGTGAATTTTTGTCGTATTGACAGTGACAGAAGTTGAAACATCTTTACTGACAAGATTAAGTCTAAAGTAAAGAACTCTGACAGCAGCTGCTGAAACATAAACTTACAAATTTTTGACGACAGTGCTAAAATGAACAGTAACTGAATTACAGTGCATAGGACGGTCCCGGGATGGTGATGCGTGTGAACTGAGTGACTGAGCTGGTTCTAACCGTATGTTTTTGTTGTGGGTGATTTGGGTTATTTTTCTTGAATCTACTGCACCTGGAATTGTCACCAGTGCGTCACTTTATCTTTTGTTAAATCCAAAGTTTAAAACGAGGCTTTTTAACTGAAGCTTAATTTCAGTGTTGAAGGCCGGTTTCGAACATTTCCTCAAATTATTGGTTTAAAACTGGTTTGTTGACCTTGAAAGTGGTTTAGGATGTAAACTAGATTTAATCTCTTCGAAGTTATCTATATCTAAATGCATTGAGAAGGTAAGGTTTAAAACCAAATTTGACCCATTTAAACCCCATACTGTACGTACTGTACAGTATGGGTTCCGGGGCTTAGAATAGACCCACTCCGTCTACTGGTCGGATGTCGTAAAAGGCGACTAAACCAGGCACCCCTCAACCTCCGATGGTCTGGAGTAAAAGAGGGAACATTAACACAGCTGCTGTAGTTACTATAGCAGAATAGAAGAGTGCAATACTCTTGTTGCACGATGTTCTAGGCAGCTTATAGGTCCAGTAGAAAGGGTTTTTGTCACACTGGGACCCTTACGCTGTGATTAGCCTAGAGGCGGTTGCCTACATATTGTAACACATTGGAGTGGTTTTGGTGGGACTGAAGCCTATCTCAGTGGCCAACTGGCTTCCTTCAGTGCTTTGACGCTGTTAGTTGGGTCATCTGGCCTGTAAAAATCGTCCCCGAAATGACCTATAAAGTGTCGAGTGCGACATTAAACCTCTGCTTACTCACTCACTTGACCGGTTTAACTCTGGTTTTAATGCAGATTTCAGTGTTAACTTCAGTTTCAGTCCAGAGATAATACTGAAATTCGGTTTTAAATCAGAATTATGTGCCACTTTCTTTCAGGGATTAACTTTGGTTCCGACGCTGAATTTAGTTTTAAACTTTGCTTTTAACAAAAGGTGAAGTGACCCAGTGTTAGTAATTGGCGTGGACGTTTCCATTCTAGTGCAAACACCATGTTCACATTCCGTGCCATGGTAACATCTCACACATGTTAGTGTCGTGTCTTCTGTCCAATTATAATTTGCTATTTATTTTGTTATCGCCGTCTGCGTGTGTGCGTGCTTTTTGTTGAAGTTGTACAGTAATGTTTGCTATAGAGGAAGGTGTGGCTAGATGTTGTTGTATTACACAGACATGTCGTCGTTGTTGATGACGAAAAATGCGCTCGCTTCGGCAATCCTGTCTGGCATTCTTCACTGACAAACTGGGAGTAGGACATAATTATTGAAAGATAACGACAGCAGTGAAAGCAAGCAGATAAGTGCTATCCATCATAAGTGTTGTTGGTTGTTACAGCTCAGTTTGGCTGTGATTGACAGTTCTCATTGTGTTTGACGATGTAAGTCAAAGTGTCTCAGCGGGAAATTTGACTCAGTGTTTAATGGGTAGATCACCCAGTTGTATTAAGCCATCTGTACGACTAGTAATACCTACAACTACTCGGTGGTGTTGTTCTCAGGCCTGGGTCTACAGTAACTACAGGTGGTGCAGAAGTTGAAAGTTTTGGGAATTATGAAGGTCAGTTCCCATCGCCTTGATAGTATCCCTCACTGGTTTTTGTTCAGACATGCTCTTTTGAAATCTTAGACATTGTTACATATATTTTTTATGTCTCAGACTGTTCGATGCTGTACTTGAGCCTTCGTTTTGGTCACAGCTCGAGACCCGTTCTTGGTCATGGTCTTGAGAAATTGATTCTGGTTACGTGACTGCAACTTGTGAAATACCGGCAGTGTGGTGTGTGCTGGCATGCTTGTGTGGGTCATGCAAATGTCTTTGTTAAGCTGTTGTGGCAAGTCTTGTTATATGACATACTGTGCTGTGTAGGAGGCAGGTGAGTTAGTTGGACTAACTGCTAACTAGTTAGTTGCTTGCAGATTGTAATTTTGTTCTGTAAAAAATGCAGAGTATTGCAATTGATGATCCTGGCGTCTGTAAGTGTATCGGTCTGTCTGTCATGCTGCTTTGCTGTGCAAACACGGCTGAACGGATCGAGGTCTTGCTTGGGGTTGGGACTTTTGGGGACCCAAGGAACATTGTATTATTACGGAGTCCCAGTTTCCCCACAGTTTGATGCGGTCTTTGCCAAATTACTTTGTCCAATTATTTGTTGTGTAAATAGTTTGTCTAAGCAGCAGTCGAGCTAAGCCGTTTGTGTGCTGTTTTTGCGTTCTTTGTGTCGGTGCTGAACTGTTGCTGTTACCACAAATGACACTGCTGGCTGCATTGTTAGTCAGCAGCTGATATTTTATACAGACAGCTGTAGCAGAAGCGGAACGTTTCTGTCGATGTATTTTCACAGCGCTGCTGTAACCTCTAACTAGTGATGTCTCATTGTGATGTCTCATATATTTGACACACGTGTCGTCCACATGTCTGCTAGTGTCAGTGTCATTGTGTGGAAGAATTGTTTTGTTCTGAAAGTCACAGGTAGATTAGTTTAGAACTTCGCTTCTTTAAAATACTTTCCTGTCAGTGTTGTCGTTCTTCAGGACGTTGTTTTCTGTTCCTGCTCTCCGTTCATTTCTTTATAGAAGCTAATACTTGTATTTTGTGAACAAACTTTATCATTTGAATTAGCTGGTAACTCTGCACTGTGCAGTGCAAATTCCCGTTACCAACCTTCGCTGAATAGCAACGATATTTGTTATTGTTACGTTGGATTTGATTTTTTTGGCCAAATTTTGTTGATACAGCATAGACGTAAATCTGAAGTTACTCAACCTAGGACTGGTCAAGCAAGAAGCTCAGCTATTGCCGACAAACTGCCCAACACTTGTGCATGCTGTGCTGTCAAGAGCTGCCCTCTGGTGAATGACTGCGATTTATTGGCCTGATTTTCCGACTTTTACCTACCCCTCTCCCATTTGACACCCTCAGTGAGGTGGATCCCATCAAGCTGTCGGGTTCATATATTTGATACGGGAAAACTAGAATGGCTGGTTGCCTACAGTTCATATTTTAACACGGTGGAGTGGTTCTGGTGGAGTTGAAGCCTATCTCAGTGGCCAACTAGCTTCCTTCAGTGCTTGACGCTGTTGGTTGGGTCATCTGGCCTGTAAAAATCGTCCCCGAAATGACCTATAAAGTGTCGAGTGTGACGTTAAACCTCTGCTCACTCACTGGGTCATCTGATCTGTAAAAATAGTCTCGGATATGACCTGTAATCCTGTATAGTGTCGAGCGGGACATTAAGCCTCTACCCACTCACTCGCGACAATCTGGTGAAGGCATGGTGATCGACTCAGTCATTTGGGCACAATACATCAATGTGACAGCCACACAGACAGCCATAGCGAATGCCGCAGCAGTACACGGCGTCGGGCGGCAACTATGTTGTGTTTACATTTGTAAGGACAATCTAGATACTAGACACAACTGCCGTCTGTCCACATGGTGACTGTCTGCATGCCGCATTTAGTTTTTCCGACCATGCCGGTGTTATAAGTTGTGTTATTGCTAACGTTGTGCATCTATCAATGTCCTGTCCACCAGTGATTGATGCTCAAAGTTCGAACATACGTTTGCTACATATTCTTTTTTCTGAAAAATACGTGCATATGTTGACGTCAACGTCACTTAAATGCAGACAATGCTCTATAGTAGAATTGACTTGTTTTATCTTATTTGTGTTTTATGATACATCATTATACTTATTTATGCATCACTTACTTGAAAATTCATACTGAAAATGATGATAATAATAATAATAATAATGAAGCTTATATATAGCGACATGAGGTCATGACTTCAGAGGCACTGGGGTCAGTCAGTCAGCTGTGTGAGCTAGATAAATGCTGTACAGAAGAAGTATGTCTTTAGTCTACAGGTTAAACACTGGTGTAATTTTTGACATTGTTGCCAAATCTGTATGTCATATTTTGGGGCCACAGAATGCTAGTTCGAAAACAGAAATAAACGTCGTATGCAAATTTTGTTTTCTACATAATACGTACATATTGTAATGTATTCTATTTTAGCATATGCGTATGCTCGAACTTTGTTAATGCTACACCGTGCTGGTAGGTGAGATCTGATGTACATTGACACTGTGTACGTAGGTTGTAGCGGGAACTGTCAACCGTCAGCTCATTAATCTGTGCTAATGAATGTCGTCTTTGTATGTCTGTCTGTCTGTGGTTATAACTGTGCCTTGTATCAGTCTGATCAGCTGCGTCCGTGTTTCGTTACAGTGTATCGTGTCCGGCGAAAAACGCCTCACGTCTACTTGGCTTTAACTACGTCAAATCCAAAGGCTTGGTAGCATATATTCCAAGGTTTCGTAGCAAACGTCATACTCTTAACAGCATGAAAGAATGTCAAAAATCTGGTATCATTTGACAAAGTTAGAGCCGATTACTTGCGCGATGTTGTTTTGGGGCACCGCATACAGGTAATGTTCTGTTGTCTGTTTATCAGCGAATGGTGGCATTTCTACATGTGTGCTGTTAATGATCTCAACAGACACCTTATATATAGACTGTATATATTTCTGCTGCGTTTGCCCACTTGTGCTGTGGAACTGGCAGACTCACGTAGAATGGTATATATTGGATATGTAGTTCCTCAGGTATATAGTCTAATAGTTGGGATCATTATTGTACATAGTTTTTTGTTATTGAGAATAAAAAGCAGACAAACGAGCTTGGATTGCTGACAATGCATAGATCTACTGGCTTCCTTCAGTGCTTGCTTTGACACTGTTGGTTGGGTCATCTGACCTGTGAAAGTCATCTATGAAACGACTCGCTATAATGTGTCGAGTGGGATGTTCACTTGGTCTCTCACTTAAGTGCGTGGATCAATATCAGCAGTGCACTGTGCCAAGACTGTTTATTACATTGCTTGAAAATGTACAGTGGCAGGTACAAGAAGCTTAGCTGTAACTGACAAACGGCCCGACGCTTGAAGCACGCCGATGTGCTGCCAAGAGCTAACCTCTGGTGAATGATCGTGGTTTATTGGCCGGATTTTGCCACTTTTACCTACCCCTCTCCCACGTGACGCCGTCAATCCCTTCGAGCCATCGGGTTCATATGTGGTATCGGAAAACTAGATTGGCTGCGCTACAATCTGGTGAAGGTCACAGTCGTTTTGGCACAGTACATCAGCGTGACAGACACAGACAGCCACGTCGCCGTAGCAAATGCCACACCAACGCACGGCATTTTGCAGTGAAAACAGTGATCTCTCGACACTGCAGCATTACCTGCAGTTTCCCTCATTGAGATGCACTATATCAAGTGTGTCTTAGAACAAGTGTCCTTCACAGTTTACAATTAACTATGATAGTCGTTAAATTCTGTCAAGACATTACTTGATGCATAGGACTTGTGCGAAGTCAGCAAACGAAACAAAGTGAATGTAGCTATACTTGCTAAAGAATAACATTAGTTTAGTAGTTGCTAGTAGTAGACGGTAACTAAGTTCTCTTAGCTAGTCGTGCACTCCTACACACGTACTACACTACTACTTTGACAATATTATGGACCATAGACACTGCGCGCGCTACTTCAGCAGTCTGTCAGTACATGTAAAAGGTAAAGGTAAACAGAGTATAGCAGTTTGTGTAATCACCTCACCGCTACGGGAAATCACTTACCATATGGGATCACACAGTGTTACCTGCCACCCGG
>Ga0126335_1001050_pt1 | contig 14811 bp, 15 predicted proteins | sample OlaspJWI45metaG_FD_108409 | JGI IMG/M metagenome (GOLD analysis project Ga0126335, IMG submission 108409) | Marine gutless worms symbiont microbial communities from Oahu, Hawaii - Olavius sp. 1 OAHU.JWI-45 metaG | ecosystem: Host-associated > Annelida > Digestive system > Unclassified | place... | reverse complement strand
TTCCCTGCAAATATCAGGGAATATACGCATTCCCTGAGTGAATCAGGTAATGTGTATATTCCCTGAAAATTTCAGGAAATATACACATTCCCTGACTTGACACATTCACTGTAACATATACATTTATAGCATGAACTGTAAATTTCTTCCCTGCATGCATGACCAAATTTAGTTAACTTAAATCACACAAAGTACCGATTCTATACAGGGTAGAACTGGTATGTATGGAATGCTGGTGGCGTATGGTAGCATGTTGGTCCCAAAGACTGCAAAATAACCTGCAAGCTTTAGTATAATACATCATACATGTAGTTGCTAGTCACTGGTCTGGTCATCAGCTGACTGAACACAAGCATCCTCATCAGCCGAGATAGCAGCCATGTAGCTGGATGGTCGGGAATTTCTACCGATGCTGGAATGAGCACTGAGTTGGTCCATTGCTGCCTGACATTCAGCCTTCAAGTGTTCGTTTTGCTGATCTACATTCCTTACCAAATCCTGACACCAAACAGCCATAGCAATAATAACAACAAATGATATGCAAAAGGGTAGTCAAACTTTTTAAATTGTGGTTTAATGCACATATTGTTTGTGTTGACATGCTAGGGCAGTGTTGCTGGTTGGCGGACTGAAGCAAATAGTAAATATGCAAAAGAATCTACAAGTTCCACTATTATTACAAAGATACTGACACAATATTATGACATCATGTACCATAAGATTTATCAGCTGCTGGTGAAGTTGGTGGCTGACGTCAACTAGTTCAGAGACAGGATCTGTGATGTTACTGGCAGGACTGGCTGCAGCACCAGCTGACTCGGCTATTCATATCCACAACAATGCCACAGCTATGAGACTGCACAGTGATCAGAGTAGGTCACAACTGTCAAAGAATGGCTATATGTTATTTTTCTTTAAAATTTCTAAAAATGCAAGCATCAACCTTATGTAACACTATCAATGTGAAAATGTGGGAGAAAAACAGTCACCAACCAAAGTAACACAATTCTCAGCTGTACTCAGACTGATGCACCAATATGTAAACATGTTTTCGTCACCATTAAGGCAAAAAATGTACAAACTATATACCCATAGAACAATGAAAAAAGAAAGAAAATTATTAAAACACTAATAAACTGTGTGGTTTTAATAACAATTTTAGACTTGAAAACTGAGAATGCCTACACACATTACAGCTTGTTTTAAATGACAATAAAGATTTATGTAAGATTTACAGATGACAGAAGTGAATCATTAGTTCTGGCCAACAACCATATATGGACTAAAAATTGACCAATGAGGCAGGTTAAGTACACACAAGCTGACATGCTGTAATGAAGTTTTACCTGTATTAACAGGTGACACTAATGAAATAGATGAGCAATCAGTGGGCTGATGCCTTATGAGCTGCTCCAGTCTCGCTACTTGCTTCAAGGCTGCATTGATGGTGTCAGCATCGCTGATCTGCAACAACGAATTACTGTGCAAACACAGCATTTATACGCCACTGAAATGACTCCAGATCTCAAATCAGTTGAGGATAAGAAGTTCAAAGCTTTTTGACAATCCATGAAGTAAAAGGGGTCAAATTTCGCACCACTAAAACTCAACATTCATAAACATTTAGTATGCTACTACCCAGTCTGAATGTTGATCATACAGTCACCTCTCGCCACGCCAAAGCCCATTATGTATTTCCTCCCATGAATTTTACCACTTTAACTCGCCACCCTCGCCCTCATCATGACCTGGACGAGTCTTGCTCTTTGTCAACTGATCTCTTAACTCGCCACATGACTCGAATGCCATTTTTGGCCACTTTGCGCCTCCTACCCTCAAAATTTGAGCCCCCATTCACCTTCGGTCTAAAATTAAAACTAGGCTCCTTGAGACCCACAACCCCTGAAAATTGGTTTTCAAGATATTTAGAGTTGGGAAAAAATTCAATGCCTCGTCCCTCAAAAACGAGCTCGAGGACCCCCCATTTTTTCCAGCCTCTGAGTCAGGGCCATGTCCGCTACGTCACGGCAAAATTGTAGGAAAATCGTACGTGGCTAACTCGAAATCTGTTCTTTTCAAATTTACCAAATTATAGCTAACAATTTAAAATTTCTACAAAAAATGTAAAAGGCCTAAATCCTCAACCCTTATTGCTTTCATTACAGTAGGTGCATGCCTATTAAAGGAAAATTGTCCACACCCTAAGAGCTCCAGGGGAAATAGCCAGCCGAAAATTAGCAATTTTCATTTTTTTGCATTTTTAAATTTCGAGCATTTTTTTTATCCACCAACCGGAAATAGGTACATACTTCTTCTAACATTACCCTCAGAAAAATCCGAAATTCGCCTTGCACAAAGTATCAGGGGCCCATTCAAAGTGACTCACCCCCGTGAGGTCCAAAAGCCATGAAAATTTTGCAGAAATCGGCCTGCTGGTTTTCGAGATATTGAGTACTGGGAGAAAGTTTTCAAAGCCCCATCGCTCAAAAACGAGCTCGAAGGCCCCCATTTTTTGAGCTTTTTTGAATCAGGGCCATGCCCCCTATGTTGTGACAATATTATAGGAAAATCGTATTTGCATAACTCGAGATCTCCTATACCGCCCATGTTGAACGAAATGTAGCTATCTCAGAAAATAATAACTCGTCGGTATTACACAAACTCCTTCAACACCAGCCCGCCTGCTGCAGTACTACAGCAGCAGCTGGGTGGTAACGTAACGCACTTCAGCAGGGTGATACAGGACGCTATACAGTAGGTCTACAGGTGTCTCAGCACATATGGGCGTTCAGCTGGAATTGTTTCAACCTGTCGGCCCAACTGACTGACATGCGTGGCCACGGCCCCTGGAAAGATGACAACAGTGCTGAGCAGCATAGACGTGCTGAGATGACTGCACTGAATGACATGCAGACACTGTCAGTTATTGTGCTGCTGCTTCCAAAAAATAGACAGCTGTCTCTTCCAGTGGCGTCAACAGCTAATAAAGATTGAGGGGCCAGAGGCCCCGAGCAAGGCACGCAGTACTGAAGCACTGAGGGGGTGGGGTCTGGGGAAAGGCACTAAAGCCCTTCCTCAGCATGGGGGTTCGGAGGCATAGCCCCCGAAAAATTTTTGAATTTCAACATGTAAATTTGTGCATTTTGATATATCTTTGTGTGAACTTTACACCAAATTATATGCAGTTAGCACGCTATTTTAACCAATTTCTTGTTCTAGACACTATGTTACAGCTTGTCGACTTTATTCCTTCAATGAAAACAGTCAATTAATTATATGTGAGGCATGCACTTTTTCAGACAATGTTATTATTATGATGGCAGTGAAGTGTGGAGATACATGCCACCGGCCCCCATTGGATCCGGTGAATGGGCTGTTTTAAGAATCCTAGCATTACAAATGCAAAAGTATTGTCCATGTTCACACAGTTAAAAATAGTAATAACGCAATAGCAAGTTGTTGTGTGAATGCTTATTTTTGTGGAGTGCTTTATGTTAGTGAAGTTCACATGTAGCATTGTGTCATGTGACAATTGTAGATCGATTGTTAGACAATGTCAACTATTTACATAATTTGGGTTTAATCATTTATGTTCATCTGTTTGATAGAGTGTTTTTATGCTACGCCCTCTCTTTGCTGTTCTAACCTATTATTGTCTATAGTTATTTTGCTTCTTTAGCCTACTGTTTTTTGGTTGCCACTTACGTGTTTGTGTGCATTTGTGTGCTGCTGAGCTGTTTTCGCTGTACATGTAGCATCTTTTCTCTGTACTTGTTTGCATGTGTGTCTTATGGGCCTAGTTACCTGAAATAAAATCCATTGTTTGACTGATTGATAATCCGAGTATACACAACATTGCGAACACAAAAGTTAGTATGCTGCACCATTCTTAGTTTTCATAAAAATCATACAAAGTAAGAAAAGGTATACAGAAATCGAATATAGAGGGTGTCCCTGAAAAAAACTACAACATTTTAACAACTCGTCAGAAAACAGCTAAATCTCCGACAAATTGCACATTTTGACACATCAATGCTGAGTGATGTATGGGAATAATACTGCCATATTTTGTAATTAAATATAGAAAAACAGCACAGCTGGGTTTCTCATCGATGCCACAGTCGCCCAGATTCCAACAGAAACTGTTATATCAAAATCAAAATTAATGTTTAACATAAACAAATATGGCATTTGTGACTGAATGATAACTTTAAAATTAGGATCTGGGGCAAAATTAAGCTGTGATGGAAAAAATGGAGTTACCATGCATACAGTGCATGATTGGAGGTGTGAAAGTGGTTAACATTGGTGAACAAAACAGTTTCTGTCGCACTTCAGTAGGCTAATTTTCCTCTATGTCAATGAAATCTAGTAAGTCCTAAAGAGTGTGGCACACTCAGACATTGTTCACACAATGATCCATCATGGTTGATTGAAGCCACATGTTTAGGCGACGTAGGCTACTTAAACTTCTTTCGGCCGCTGTTGAGAAAGCAGGACAGACTAGCAACAGTCGAAGCAAAAGTTCAACTTGTGGGAAAATCTTTCTGACCTCTGGAATCACTGCCTGGAAAATATCAATTGCATCACTCACTTCGGTGACAGCATACTTTCTAAGAAATATGAAAAGTTCCGGTTCCAGATCTGCTGCGCCTAGCTTAAGATATTGCTTGGCATGATCCACGGTGCCACTGAAAAGAACAGTCTCCAGTTGGCTGTAACTTTTCAATCCATCGCTCTCCAAAAAGTGCTCTTTTAGGGGCTGTGCCGATGACTACAAAGAAATGCGAGCAGTAGTGCATTGACAGTGACATCGCTTCGCAGGCATCATCGTCTCGGGAGAGACGCACTGGTGGCCTTCTCTGCCGAGGAACACCGAGTGGTTCCAAATCAAATGCAGCGACTGCTCCATTTACAACATTTAGCAGAGTATCGAACTCCTTGGCATCGAAGTCATTGTAAGTGATCGTGCCACTTACCAACTTATCGATAGGTGGATAGGGAAACAGACACACCTGCATGTTCGACATTTAGGGTATGTCCCACATTGGATGGGATGTGGCATGGGACATCCCCCTGTTAAAATATAGGGGGAGATGCCTCCCCCATCCCCTGTTGTTAATGCCCCTGGTCTCTTCTAGGCCTAACTACGACAGCACCCTGTTATGCAAGCCAGACTTGGTGTTAGACGCCCGTGATTATGATTGGGTTAGCTTTTGTTGTCATTTGATTTAAACCATGCACGCTTTGCTAATAAAAATAACTTGCTCATGCAACTGGTCATACGATAGGCCTAGGTCCAAGTATGCTCTCCCACCCCAGTCGTTAACTTGCCACCTCACCTCTCACCACAATATGGCCAGGTACCAATAGTGGCGAGCTAATGAAGTTTGACTGTACTACACACCTGCTGTGGGCAGCTGCTGTCGACCTCGTCATCGTCATCACAATGCGACCCTTGAAGAGTCTTCTGCTTTTCAGACAGAATTCTGTGTACTAGTGACAGTGTCTGCCGTAGCTCATCTGCACCAGTTACAACACTGTCATTAAACATGCATATTACTTGTCATGGTCTTACCACACTGTTGAGATACAGTAACATGATGCAAATACTAATAACTAAGCAAATTTCGTTCACGCGGAATACAAGACTAATATGGTAGTATCTGCTATTTGTCCTTACAGACATTCAGACACAAAAAATCACAAATTACATGGTGAAATAAAGCGAGATAAACATGCCTACTCACAATAACTACAAGTAATCTGCACAAAGCAGAAACTGTAAACACTGTCAAAAAAATTGGGGGTATGCCATTACCCCTCCTGTGACCCTCAAAGCCCAACAAGGTAGGGCATCAACCCCCTACAGTGGTCTACAAACATGCCAAAAGACTCGAGGGGTATGTCCTCAACCCTATACCCTCACTCCCCAAACAGGATAGACATCAGCCCCCCATCAGTCTACCAGCAAGCAAAGCCAAGTTTCAAATTGCTTTCACAGTGAGTTGCAAGAAATCACATCGAGAAAAAGTCTGTCGGAAATCCCACAGTAAGTGCTATCCATTGTTATTATTATTACCGTTATTGTCACTATTAGATCGTTTTGACTGCCCTAGAGTACCAGCTGTGCTGATGAACAAATGCAGTCACAATGATGCAAATATATGTTACCGATCTGTGGTACGGTTGTAGATATGGTTGTAGGTATGGTTGTAGATAAGTGTGGAGCTGGACTGGTGTCGGCAGTGCTAGTGTTGAGCAACTGAAGCACTTCGACATTGTCCGTCTCAACAATATTTATCATGCTCATTGCGTCCACACTACACACACAATAACGAGTGACATACAGACTCTTACTGGCCTGAAATCAGTAGTACTATTAGTAAGGTTTAATGTCTCATTCGACACACTACAGGTCGTTTCAGAGATGACCATTCCAGCCGATCACTTGACTGGTGTAAAACCCCAACATAATCTAATGCCAAAAGATACAACAAAGAAAAAACAACATACACAATTTAGATGCCAGTCACTGGGAAGCTTTGCATCCATTTGGCCCGAGCTATTAATAGCTTGTGATGTCAGGGGGCGTGGCATATTACAGACAGACAGACAGAAGGACAGACATCACAACCGGGTTACATACTGCGGATGCAAAATAAACTACAAATTTATGCATAAATTAAAACAAAATAAACAAAAGCCTGCTTTAAATGTTTTTACTACACACTGGCAGGAAATGGAATGGGTCTATTCTGCAGCTCACTGTGCCTGCATGGGGCGGCCTTAAAAAGGCACACAACAACAAAACAACTGGCTAAACACCTAAGACTGCAATTATTACTGATCAAAAACTAAACATTTCACTACAAATATAATAACAGCTACAATATGCTGCAACAGATTTTCAGAGTTTTTTTGCAGACATGCAACCACAAAGCAAAACCATCACCAAACCTTCGGTATATATTTTAGTTTTTTGTATGACAACTCTTAAATACCCACACTTGCTAGTATCAACTACAACTGTGCAACAAACTACGGAGCATTTTTACGACTGCAGCTGAATTGCAGCATATGAATAAAAGCAACTACTTAGCCGTCCTTGTGTAACAGGTTTTGTAAGAAGCAAAGACAGTAGCAAGACACAAACGAAACCATCACAACGCACTGGTCAATGGAGTCTGTCACATCCAACACTGAGTCGGCCATTATCTCATCAATTGGTGGTGGGACAGTAATCTGACTGCCAATGTCACTGATCTGAATTGGTTGTTTCTTTGCACTGGCGACAGCGGCACTCATAGCACTCAGCCATCTGCACAGGCACATGGCTTTCACCAAACTACAAACTTCATTATTGAAAGAACTCATTCGATGAAATAATTACAAAACTAATTAAACTGCGTCCAAGGGGAGCACAGACCTGCACACTGCCGCTGTTTTGCAACCGTGACCTTGAGATTAACTCCCCATAACCTTGAAACTCGAAGGTGACCTAATACAATAATGTCTCAAGGTCAAAGGTCAAGGTCAAAATGCCAGAAGCTCTAAATTACTTTGACTGTTATCATAACAGATATTCCAATCAAACCCCTGCAGTCTCCAACCAGTAGTTTTTCAGTTGCACGCTACCACTTTTTCGCTGCAGTGACCTTGACATTGGACTCATGACCTTGAAACTGAACCTAGATATTCTGAAAAGACACTGCTAGATAAAGCCATTCGAAAGGTATAGCCTGAGCTGGAAAAATATGAAAATAGTTCTCAAGGTCAAGGTCAAATGTCACTTCGAACTACTTCACCATTCACCATGGGACATATTCATACCACGTTACATAAATTTCCAACCAGTAGTTTTCTAACAATAACAAAAATTATTCAGCACATTTGGATGTTAAACCTGTAACATACTAGCAATCTGCTCAAGTACGGCATTCACTGGTTAAGCTGTCAATGCAAACATCACAGCAATTTGACTAACACACCTGTTCTTTTCCTCAGGCGACGCAGCAACCAGCTCATAGCACTTTGGTGCATTTTTCTTAGTGACAACCACAAATATTGTACACTGGTCTGTACATACAAACACAATTGATTTGCTGCTGTGTGTCAATCTCACACTATGACAAAGCAAATGGTGATGACAGTTGGTGACCACTCAAAGAAAAGTTCTATTTTCGTTTAACTAGCCCTTTTCTGGTCAAAGGTCTCCATCATCAGTATTAGTATAATATACATATTTTCAGTACACTGACCGAATGCTTAGTGTAATTCATTACTAAGTTGACATCATCTGCAGTATCTCCAATGCTTAATCAGCTGATTTATCAGCTATAATCCAAAGCTGTAATAAAAAACCAAAGCAACAACCACAGAAAATTCTAATTCATTTAACATGCCTAAAAACAATGAGTGTCAAGTCTCGAGTGTGGGCTAGTGACTATCTAAACAATTCACTAAAGTATCTATATTGCAGCAGATGATTCATCTGGTAGAACTCAACATGCACACAGTTTCTAACTGCACCACGTACCAGCGGCATATGGCTGCACTATTAGCTCTTGTAGTTTTATCACTGGGCCGTGGTCAATTTTTGTAATGCCGACATTGTAACTCCGCAGCACAAGCCTGTCCTCATGCCGCTGCATCAGCACGATGATGTCAGCAAACAGAGCTACTTGTACGTCTACCTGCTTGCCACCACCCAGTCTCCATGTCATTCTGCCATCTTGCAGCAGCTTGTGCCTCATTAAGTCTAGGTTCTGCATTCACACCCACAGTGAATTTCTGATGTAATCAAAACAATAACAGGACTGAAACAAGCCAAACAAAGTAAAACATAAAATTTGCTTGAAAACAATGTGTTGTATTTTTGCATTTGTCACACTTTGTTATCATTATCATTGCCATCTCTCTAGATTAGTTATCATAGATGCACATGTCAATGTGATTAATAAAGAAAGTTGACGATGAAGACGATGATGGCAATGCAGCTATCTGCATCATCAGTCACACTGGTAGCTTACTGCAAATACTATACTACCAGATCAGAAAACGCTGCTTTACGAATTACATTACAATCCTGCAAATCCACTGTAGAACAAATTTTTCATATCTCCACATTCCAGTGTCATGCACTTGCTCCTTGCCTTCCATATCAATCAATGCAACTCACAACAAGAGACCCAAGACAACAGATACATCTTATGACACTACGAACATGGCACAATCAAGATGCAGATATAAATGAGACAAGTAAACCAGACGAAGTTATATACTATACGTATAAAATATTATCAGTAAAGTTAACCAACACTCAGAAACTGAGTCACAAAACTTTCTTAACAGTCCAAGAAGCAAATCGACTACTCAGACCCAATCTTACACTATAAGCAATCCGTTATAAACACTTCAGTTTATCTCAGTACAGATTTCCTGTTATCAAACTATGAAATATGCCAATGAGCACTTTCCAACCTTATATTCAGCCAACACTGGGTCAGTGGATGTTTCCAGCAGGCGCCTGTCCAGTCTTCTCTTCATGTCCATAGTTCGACGCTGATTCTCACGATCTCTCACAGCTTCGTTGATTTGTTCAAGTATGTGCTTCACTAACATCTTGGCCTCAGTGAGGTGCTCATGCTCTACAGTGTTGCCTGCTTGTCAACAACACACTGTCACCGCATTACACTACAATGCTTCACTTTAAACTGAAATGCAACCTGCTTGAAACTAAGACAAAGATTCACATATTGCAGCATGTTGATATAGCTACTATCAGATACTACTAATAGTACTAATACTAATACTCATTTAATGGTGTGGTCATCATAACAGTCACTGTGAGAGTTAACTGATAAACCTGGAACTAGTGAAATGACTTAAACCACGAGTCTGCCAGCAGGTTTACTGATAACGATACTTTTTGCAAAAGTTATCGGCAATACTTTACGTTTTTCAACAGTAATCTCCACTAATAGCCTGTATTAGTTCCTTGGCCTTTTCTAGTGGCTAATCTATGTGTAAAAGTCGCAGTCAATGGCCACACACAACTAGCAAATTGAAATCTTCTGGTTGGCTGAAGGCTGCTGGCTAATGTGCACTGCGTGACGTAACCCTCGCGATGGCATGCAATAGCATCATTTACAAGTACTCAGGAAGTCGAAGCTCCCATTAAGACGTCCAATAAAGTTATTAGGGCATTGCTTTCTTGCAGCGTGCCACATGCAGAAGCGGCTGATGAGACATCAATTCGCATGCCACACACAGTTCAATGCATTTGAAGACTAGTGACCTACCTACTTCAGTGAACTAAGTTCACACATTGCCCAAAATATCCGTAATTTTTATCGATATTTTAAGCCAAAAAAGTATCGGCGATACCTTAGAGATATTTTTTCAGAAATATCTCTGATAACACTATCGACACTCAAAAGTAGTGGTGATAAAGTATCGGCAATACTTGATACTAACAAGCCTGTCTGCCATCCACACCCACCAATGCCATTTAATACATATTGCCCAAAATGCCCTCAGTGTAACTTGACCCATGGATCTCACAAACCACAGAGAGGTCATATAATTTAAAACAGAGAAACCAAATAAGTAGTTGTATTATTTCTCCTTAAAATGCACAGATCATGGTCAATAAAATTATACTGTGATTACACTTTCTAAGAACAGCACATGGTCATTATGTCATAAGCAGAGCACCTTATGACTGATAAACAGTACAGAAGACAGCCTCTGTATTCTTACATTACAGCCAACCAACTGGAGCTGGATACTGTAGTAAAGCTCTTACAAGGTGTATATTTGTGCAGTGAGTTGATAAGCAGAGGATATTTGGTCAAGCGTTGCATCTCTATCGGCAGTAGGTCTTTCAGCTCCATCCTCCGACACAATGGGTGATAAACCATCTCCTGACATTCACATGTGACAGTCAGCACGATTCAATATAATTTAACTGACTCCAAGAGCAATACAGACAATGGCTTCATCACATACTGCAAACAGCTTATTATTTTAAGGAAAAAACTAAACATTTTCGTACTGTGCTGTATTCATTTACTGTAGAAGTTGACAGAACGCAACTTATACTACATCAGTCGCATGCAGTTCATAACTAGTGCTTGACTCAATCATTACACAATGAGCGATGATTGTGATGTCATCTACGATCATCATCAACAGCTGATCGTGATCACTGATTGTGATTAAAGGCGCCACCTAGCATACAACAGCAGGCCAAACTCCCCAGGTATGTCAGTGTGAGACACTAGTGTGGATGGATGGTCGGTCGCCCTCCTACTGTTCCCACTTGCTCGCTCGCTCGCTCTCTGTTGTTAGTGGTGGTGTAGGCCTACAGCAGTGAGTCACTGAGTGCTACTACACTACAGAGACCCAGGGTGTGCTGCTGCTGCAACTGACTCTACTGCACACCTTCCACCTCTCCCCCATCCTCTTTCAATGCTGTGTCCATAGTCTGTACACAGTAGTAGGTGCTGTGCAACAGAGGTGACAGCCGACACTCTGGTGCTAGTTTAATTATTATCACCATGATCACGATCAGTCTTGTTGTTGAGCAAACATGATCGCAGACAATAACCAATTATCTGATTGTGATCAAAAACTGATCGAGGCAAGCCCTATTCATAATATTAGTATACATTTTAACATTTTAGGTTTTAGTTTTCAGTTAATAAATATGTTTATTAAAATAGCCACACTTACTAAGAGCTGCTGTAAAGTTAAAGTTATTAGTTACTGTTACAACTAATGCAATAACATGGTTCACTTAAACATCAGCAGTATCAGTCACCTGCAAAAATAAAGCAAGCTTTGCGTCTTTCTGACGACGGAATCTGAGCACATCATGAGCATGTGTCTGATCACGGCAGAAATCCGCACATGCTGTAACAAATTGCCCACCACTCTCACCTCCAAACTGACAAGACAAACAATACACAACAGCCAGTTTATATGACGTAGAAACTTGAACAACTTTATACAAATCTCGCAGATGCTGGTCAGCCCTCCTTTCAACAATAGGAAAACAGAGGAGGACACAACCACAACACAATTCTACATAACACAATCAAGTTACTCTAAATAATTAAGTGAGAAAAGCAAGGTCTTTGATAATAAGTAAAAGCACTACTTTTGTAATATCTGTGACAATTACATTTAATTTACTGCACCTGAAAATTACGGTCTGTGTTCCATATTATATCGAAAAACGTTTAACATACACAATCAACAAGAATATCTCCAACTTTCTGCACAACTGCGCATTCTTGTCTTCTTTCAACTAGCTTCTTTTTTAAGTCAACTGCATCACAAACAGTTCATCGCAATTTGCAAGTACTTCGGTGCATACTTCACAGTCAGCACAAATGCATCGCACTAAATACAAGTAATAACAACAAAGGTTTCAAACCTATGAATTTTTCTGTTATACTATATAAACAATACCACAATACAATTAATTATGAACTTAACGACGACTTTGTATTTGCACAAAATACACCTGTAACTCATGACACTAGAGTTAATGAAATTTCAAATGCAAAGATTATGCTTCAGATTTGAAAATGAAAAATAAAACCAGAATTAAGCACCAACCATGAACGCGGATGACTTTATCAAGGCTAGGAAACATGAGATTGGCAAAGTCACGATACATTGCTGTGTCATTAACGAGCGGTTGATAAAAGAGTAACTGCATCACTCGCAACTCGCGTATATGAGTCCGCTCTGTGTAGATCAATTCTGTACACAAATCACTACTCGGATTTAAACACACTAAAACAAAAATATTCATAAGACACAAACACACGTTTAGCAACATTGCATTATAAAAACAATAAATCATGGTGAAAATAAAGTTACCATAACACAGAGAAAGCTGCACTGGGAATGTAGTACTGCGTTACCTTAACACTGTTGTCAAATGATTTAAGATGCACAAATATACACCCTATAAGTGCTACACTACACAGCACAATTGCTATATCCAGCTGTCACCTGTAAGCGTGTAACTGCATATGAAGAACCTGACAGCTACAAACTGTTTGCACTTTACTATGACATTTATATGACTGTTTAACTTACTAGATACAAACTGAAAAAACATGAATGGATTAATAAGATACCACATACATCAAAAGTTAATAAATAAATGTAAAGTTACCATTTATAACTTCCTGACGTTTCTTTTCTTTTTCATCTTTCTTCAGATGCCTCAACTCATCCTCAGTAAGAATGGTTGACAACGCAGGCAGCTCTGGTTCAACAGTTAAGTCTTCTTGTTCTTCGATGCTGAACTGTGAAGATGCACCAATGGCAATACCACTTTCAGCAGAGGCCCTGCCAACACAGCATTACACATCAACAACCTACAACACTTTTACACTTCTTTCATCTACTGAACTCGTACAGATCACATTACCTATGTGTACAAAAATCTGCTTGCATCCAATGAGAGCCACAGATGGCGCGAAACAGCGGCAATATATTAAGCACATTACACATATTACACACTACACCTCCAATGGTCATCACTTTTGGTTTCAGGACAACTGAGTTCCTTTGCACCAAGAATAATCAAGTACAAAGTACAGCAGTTTCACCTTAATTTTTTTGCATATCTAACTGGTAAACTATTGCTGAAACTCAAGTAGTAAGCTGCTAATGAACAAGTAAGGTGACTACATCACAGGGCCCTCAGTGCTCCACACTGTTTGCCATTTTTTGGTCTATTATTGGCATTTTTTTTGCAAATTTTGCCACAATTAAATTTTTTCCCCAAAAATCTAAGTGCTCACATCATCCTCATCCTAGATGTCAGCTTTGTGCCAAATTTGCAATTCTTGGGCCTTCTCAGTCCTGAGATATCGCTTTGAGAACAGCCACCCATCCAGACACCCAGCTTATTTCGCCATAGTAAGTAAGTAAGTAAAACGTGAATTTATATAGCGCATATCATTTAAGAAAACCTCTAATGCGCTGGTCACATTAGTAGAGACAAAAAAGGATTGTCTTGAGAAACTGTTTAAAACTGTCAAAACCACACGCTGGATCTCTCAGCTCGCGCGGCAACAAATTCCAGACCGTCAGACCGGCAATCGAAAACGCCCGACGGCCGTATGTATTGAGTCGACAGCGAGGTACAATAAGTTGATGTCGGTTTGCGGAATGCAGACGAAGCCGTGAAGCGACGTCAGAGGCTGGAGTGAGTTGGTCAGCGAGGTACCGAGGTGCCAGACCGTGAAGACAGCGGTACATCATGACGCCCAGCTTACAGGTGACTCTCTCTGGCACGTCCAGCCAATGGAGCTCATCGTGCAGGAGTGTCGTCAGACCGTGGTCGAACTTCCGTGTGTCACTGACCGCACGTGAGGCCGCATTTAGAACTCGTTGCAGCTTGTCAGTAACCGTCTTCGGCGCCCCTGCATAGAGCGCATTGCAATAGTCAATGCGAGACGTAACAAAAGCATAAACGAGCGTTGCTGTTGATCCGTCATCAAGTGACTTTCGGACTCGACGAAGTTGACAAAGTCAGTGGAAGCTAGCTGAACACGTCTTAGAGACATGATTCTCGAGACTCAGGTCGGACGAAAAAGTGACTCCGAGCACCCGTACATGATCACTGGCAGTCACAGTACCTGAGCGGAGATGCAAGACCGGAGCATGGCTACCCAACAACGAAATGTTGTGTTTGGAGCCAGCCCAGAGCAATTCAGTCTTAGCAGGGTTCATCTGCAAACGATTTGCTGCCATCCAATGGCAAATGTCATCGACACA
>Ga0126335_1001049_pt1 | contig 14812 bp, 11 predicted proteins | sample OlaspJWI45metaG_FD_108409 | JGI IMG/M metagenome (GOLD analysis project Ga0126335, IMG submission 108409) | Marine gutless worms symbiont microbial communities from Oahu, Hawaii - Olavius sp. 1 OAHU.JWI-45 metaG | ecosystem: Host-associated > Annelida > Digestive system > Unclassified | place... | reverse complement strand
CTGATTACTGATGATGGTCTGGAGTAAAAGAGGGAACATTAACACAGCTGCTCTAGTTACTATAGCACAGTGCAATACTCTTGTTGCACGATGTTCTAGGCAGCTTATAGGTCCATCAGATTGAGTTTTTTGTCACACTGGGACCCTTACGCTGTGATTAGCCTAGAGGCGGTTGCCTACAGTTAGCCTAGTTCATACTGTAACACAGTGGAGTGGTTCTGGTGGCACTGAAGCCTACTCAGTGGCCAACTGGCTTCCTTCAGTGCTTTGACACTGTTGGTTGGGTCATCTGGCCTGTAAAAATCGTCCCCAAAATGACCTATAAAGTGTCGAGTGGGACGTTAAACCTCTCTGCTCACGCAGTCTATTGCAGTCGATCATCCGAGTGTCTGTCTGTTACACAGGCGGGCTGTGCAAAAATGGCTGAACAGATTGACATCCTGTTTGGGGTGGTGATTCCACGTGACCTAAGAAACATTGTATTAGATGGGGTCCTCATCCCCCGTGGCGAAAGGAGGGGGTTTGATGCAGCCTTTGCCAAATTACTTTGGCTTCTTGTTTACAATTGCTGCGCTGTCGTCTGTTAACATTGTGTGTTGTGCTTGCATGTATAGGATCGTAGATCAGCTCTGCATCTGTCTCTGTGGAGAGGCCATGAAGCTGTGGCACTCTGTCTGATGCAGCGTGGAGCCAATGTGAACCATCGTGATGACGTGTGTATTGACTGCCTTTTACTGTCATGTTGTTTGGCTTTAAAGGGTCTGTTTTGTTCTTTCTTTCTTTGTGGCTGTGAAATTAGTTAGGGTTTATTTGTGGCCATAGCCTTCACCGAGGCTGTTTTTTGTCATGTTGCCCGCATTGTTACTGTAGTGACTTCCACAGCATTCTGGATTTTGCAGCGTCAGAATAACTAAAGGCATTTTGGCATTCAACAGCATTGTTGGTTAGGTTGTGAACAGAGCAGCAATAATTTGTTAATAATCTGAAAAGTTATCTGTTTAGATTAAATTCACAAATGAATTCGTATAGCCTTGACTTGGATGTCAATACTTTAGTTTTGAGAAAGCAGACAAGTTTCAGATTTGTCTCTTGTGCTTAATGAATATTTGTCTTGTAGTGACTGTGTTGAATGTTGATCCACTGAATGCTGTAAAATGATGTTGGCTCTGAGCTAGCGTGTGGGTGAGGTCAACTTTTGCGAAGTGGAAAGTCTGAGCGAAAAGTCTTAGCAGAACTTGAAAAATTGTCCTCAGTCCCGAGTTCAGTTTAGCGTTTTGCTAATGCTGGTGACACACATACAAGAAACTTGTACAAGAAACTTGCATCAAATTTTTGATGCAAGTTTCTTGTACAAGAACATCAAATAGAATGAATAGAATCTTGCTGCAAGTCTCTGTGACAGACGTAGTTTCTTGTACTTGTTTCTTGTATGTGTGTCACCGGCATAAAACTTTGACTTGATGGTTTCCATCATTCCACAATGAATCCGAACCGAAATTTATGCGTATATGGCCGTTTAATATTTTCCAACAGCAACGCAGCATAATGCAATGCAAGAGAGAACAGAATCCTTAATAAACATCTGCAAGTGGCGCATGAAACACACATCCATTACGTCATCCACGACGAGCCTGAGCTGAACCGCTGAATGGTCGACAAGTGTTTATTGGGGATGTGCCTATTGTTTCATTCAAACATTTATAAAATTAAACAATGGTGTCAATGTTAATGGTCGTGATAAAATGAGGTGCTGTTTTATGGAGGAAGTAGTTGCCAGTGAGTGACTGATGAACTGGTAATGGTATTGTTGTTGCCATATTCTTTTAACATTTATTAAACTTTGACAAGTGTCGGTAAGAAGTTTACGTAATGAAAACATAAGCATGCATTTGTGAAGTGTTCATTTTTTACTATTGGCAACACTATTAAAGACACTGCAGGTTTGTACAGGAGGTACAATTTGTTTATTATTTATTTCACGTCCTTTTTATATTTTTGTACTGGAAATGCATCAAAACATTATACAGCACTCAGACCAAACTTGACCTTTGTTTGGGCTAAGGCCGAAGTCAAGCACTACTGCTTAAGTCCAAAAGATAGGCTTTTTGCATTGGGAATTCCCAGCAGACGTCTGTCGAGTTTGGATTACATTAGGACTTAGACCAAACTTCGGTCTAGAACTTTTGCTTAGAATTTTCTAAGTCAGAACTTCTTGCTCAGCTTTTTGCTTAGACCAAATCTTCAACGAGAGGTCAAGTTCGATCTGAGCAGAAGACTTAGCCAAAACTTACTGCTTAGACTTTCTACTCAGAGAAACTTGACCACACGTAGTGTATTTAATGTTGCTGATTGTCATTGTATGGTGCAGGATGGAACAACTGCGTTGCACTGGGCAGCAAAAACTACTCTGCTCCGATGTGTCAACAGGTTGCTGGAACTTGGTGCCGACGTCAATGCTGCCGATAAGGTTTGCAACATGGTTTGCAAACCAGATGTTTGGTGACTGTTTCCATGAGTTGAATTGTTTGTGTGTCTGATGATAATCTGCCTCTTTCCACGATATTCGGCTAAACGGTCTTATGTACACATTCATATTATTACCAGTGCAAAACAAATTGGTAATCTGTTATTGAGTGGTATTGCAATACCAGACAGTTGTTTTTATTTGCCTGTCTTAAGCTGATATACATTGTGTCGGGGCACTGTCCATCTGTCATCACTTCTAGTTTCTGAAGTATAACTGGAGTTACTTTGCACCTAACTTAATACACATATATGGACAAATGAGGGGGGTTCAATAAGTTCCAGGACTCGACTTATATTTTACACAACAATAAACAGACAAAAACCACAGTAATGTTATTTCTTAGCTCGGTCTTCGTACTGTTCGGTGTAACATTCCCAGCGCTCAACACTTGATGTCTATTGAAATCTTTGTAAGTACCTTCCAGGAAAGGTGGTCAGATGCTGGCTGCACTGCATCACTGTTCGCAACTTTAATTCCATCGAGTGATTCTTTCAAAGATCCAGACAAATAGAAATCACTTGGTGTTAGATCTGGGCTGTTCAGCAAACATGTCGGCACCTCCCAACAACGCATCTCAGCAATTTTGTGTGGTCTGAGAAGCCTTATGCACGATGTTCTATCTTGAAAGATCACCTGCATCTAGCGAACAATTTACAGAATTTAAGATATTAACAAATAACTTTCTTGACAGAGTCGACACCCAGTCTCATAAACTGTCATGCATCTATTGTCGAGAATGCAGTTCTCAACTCTGTTGATGTTATCAGCTGTTACTGCTGTACGCAGTGCACCAGTATGAACGTGATCACCGAACGACTGACGACCATCGTGATAATGAGTGCACCCTTCAAATACACATAAATGTGACGAATAGTCATCGTTGAACAAGCAAATCAGTGTTGAATTTCATTACTGGGAACACTTTCTGTCAATGAAATCTAATTACTACATGCTGTACCTGCAGCATGCATATGTGGTTTGTTTATATTTTGTATCAACAACGTCACGATAAAAACCCAATGGAATGTCAAGTACACAGTATAGACTACAACGACACCACATTCAACGATTTTTATCTTTCACTTTTTTGGTTAAAAATCTAGCAGTCCTGAAATTTATTGAATGCCCGTCGTATAATAGCAATGTTCTGTATTTTTTGTATTATGCACTTTTTGACTCATTGTGTACTTGTAGATCAAAGGGGGTATCAGATATTGAATATCATAAATTAATACTACTATCTCTCAATGGCCACTTACAACTGTGAGTTCTGGTGTCATAAAATCTCCTCCATTGTTTGCATAGTGCTGTGTTTCCCTGACTTAATACCCAACTTTTTCTCATGTCTGATTCTTCTTGGCTACTTTTTACTTAACCGGAAATTCTAGATAATCGAGACTTTCTAGGCATAATTAAAACTGCAAAAACACTGATTGCCATGTGAAGCAAGTTAACTCTTGAAATAATTTGTCACTGATGATAGCAGCACCAGAAACATTGTCCTATTATTATGTATTATCGTATTATTAGGCTGCATCAAATGCATGAGATGCAGACTATTGTTACCGATGTGTGCGGTCTCTCTCTGTCCGTCTGTCTGTCAGTCACGCGGCTGAATTCGGTGGTGCATGCAGTGTGTGCGGGGTCATTTGATGCAGCTTCTGCCAAATTACTTTGGCCTCTTGTTACAGTTGGTGTTGATGTGATTCAGCATGGGAAGACAGCACTGCATGAAGCTCTGAGTTCAACGGGAAACATCCAGATTGTGATGTCACTGCTAATTCATGGAGCGGACCCAAACATAGCACCAAAGGTTTGCCGTGACACGTGATGCCAATATTGTACATTTTATGACAAATTGGGATTTGAAAGTAAGTAAAGTAGACGAGTTATGTAGTGCTGTAAGCAACGTAAGCTGCCTCGAGATTGTCATGTTGCAAAAGTGAACAAATGAGACTTCAAATGTTTCTTAAAGTACTTTGAGACAGTTTGTGCAGTGAGTAGGGCAGACGGTTCCATGCACGCAGTGCAGCAACAGCGAAGTCATGGTCCATGAAACATTGTTTTTGTTGCCAGGACAGGACCAAAACATTGAAGATCGAGACTTTTTCCATGCAGTATCACTGTATTAAATGCAAACATATGCACTCAGAACTTTGTGATGGCTGGCTGAAAGTCCTCACAATGATAGTATTCGCAAAATGAGTGAATAAAATTGATTACTCTGTTTTAATGCGAGATTCAGACTATTTTTCGTTACAGTCTCCTGTGGTGGGCTGTTATTTTTCATCACACATTATGTGCTTCTCTTATTTGTTTCATATTTACACTTTTTGGTTATTATATTAAATGCCGTTAAATTTAATTTGCTTACGGCATCTTCTAGTCTCCGTGTCATTATTTGCTGCAGATTGCTGGTATGACGACGATGAAGCTTGTCATGCGAAACCGGGAATGTGACACTGCTAGACTTGTGTCATTGTTATTAAGTGCTGGCTACCGCCTCCAATTGGGTGATGTACCTCCACCAAATCTTCTACATATACATTTGTTTTACAATGTTAGACGGACAGTAAGAGTGTCACATGCGGCCAGTGATGACTTGGAGCTGTCTGAGGTATTTCGCAGTCATCAGCAGACAGTTCCGACTCTATCACACTTCTGTCAACAGTGCATACGTCGTGCAGTCAGCAGTCGTGGTGGACATTTTGTTGATAATATCCATAAGCTTCCGTTACCAATTTTGCTGCAAGATTTCGTGGCACTGACTGGCGAGTTTTCGCTTGATCCCCACTAATACTTCTGCACTGTACAGTAAGAGATGTTGAAGTTTTTGTTTAAACATTTTCCAAATTTGAGGGTTATCATAAAATCCGAAATATGTCTTATTCCTAGTTTTGTTTTCATTAGATGTGGATCTCAGGGTGGATTCATTACATTCCTAGATTGGACACAACTGGCCTTAGTGTGATTTGCCCTGTAATATTTTGGATCTCTTTTGTGTTATGAAATATGGGGCTCCTTAGTGTCTGTTTTAAAGTCTGTTTATGCTGCCCCAGATGTTTGGTGACTGTTTCCATGAGATGAATTGCTTGTGTGTCTGATGATAATCTGCCTGTTTCCACGATATTCGGCTAAACAGTCTTTCAATCGATACATAGCAATGGGGGTAGCCTATATCAATATATTATACCTCAAAAGTGTTGTACAATAACATTATGGTTTACAGGTCTTCTAACATCTTTTTCTTGTCCCATGCAGAGCAACAGAAAGCTGTCATTTTGCACATTGATTGCAATTCCACGTTTTGTGCCACCAGTGGGTGGAGCACAATGTCATTGAAACTCCATTTGACAGACAAATAACAATGGACTGTTGGTAAGGAATTTTTGGCCCCCTATTAACATTTGCAGTGGACCAATGCTACTGTAGATGAGCGTGCTGTTTAAGCCATTGAAAGAGCTGCATGTAGTCGCTAGTACCAACCCATACTCTAACGTTCACTAACTTGACTGCAGCAACTGCAGTACTACTGCAGGCTTGGTTGTTTCTTATTCTTTGATAACTTAGTGTGTGATGAGCCCATGTGGCAAAACTGCATTTGCATTTGCATAGAATCAATTCTGTGAATCTGCATTCAGTGGATGCATATTTCACATCTCTTAGGCTGCATTGAATGCATGTAGTCACTTGTTAACAATTAGTACATTATTGGTGAAATTATAAGGTGTGGTTAAATTGGCCAAAGTGGTCACAGCAAGTCCGGGTTTAACTAGGGTTGCCACTTCGTACAGGTCCTTGTAAGACTTGAATTTTTCAAGTTCTGGGAATTAGTAATAAGGAACAGACTGTCATAATTGTTTTCTAAAAGTCCTTGCATACAACATTTGTATGTGTGCGAATATCACGTTACGTAACCCAGCAAAGGATTGTTTGTCACTGTATTTTAATGTCATCAAAAGTCAGAGTTACTTGTATTCCATTATATGTAGCAAGTGAATCAGAGGTGCTAGACCGATCAGCTGTGTTACAAAGTTCAGTCATTGTTATGCTGTCATGGTATTTATGTGTAAAACTGTCTGATGTGTGTATAAACTAGTGTGCTTATAATAATGCACTTGTGTTTTTAAGTCTTAAATGCAGTTCTTGTAAATTCCTTGAATTTAATTTTCAGTGTAGAGTGGGAACCATGAAAAAAGATCCACTTTTTTGCCAGTGTTTGGGCTCTCAAGTGGGAAGTACTTTCCTATGTATTTGAATGTATGCATTTACCATATTTTTGTTTTTCAACATGCTGCATCATGTGTAACATTTTAGAGCCTGAGTTTGTTGTGGCATGTTGGCATTAGCCTGCACAGTTGATATTTTGTTTAATTTCTGTTTGATTTCAGTGCATTCTAATTCACAGTGTATCTCTGTGGAGAATTATATGCTGTTTGTAATTTGAAACTGTCACAAAAGGATTCTAATTCATTCTTTTTTCAGTTACTGATCTGATTTTTTTGCTGGTGGTGGTGTAATATTATGTATATGGATTGTATTACATTAACATTTTCTCCTGCATGTAGAGACCATGTTAGTGATAAGTTAAATATGAGATGTGAGTTAGTCGTGAGACGGTGAGTCGTGATTTGGTAAGTAAGGGAAGTGAGACACGGGACGTAAGATGGTGAATATGTGAAGAATATCGTGGTAATGTAACTAATACAATATAAACTTGTGAGTAATAGTTTCTACGTGCGGTTTTGACAGTTTTAAACAGTTTCTCAAGACAATCCTTTTTAGTCTCTACTAATGTGACCAGTGCATTAGAGGTTTTTTTTAAAAATGATATGCGCTATATAAATTCACGTTTTACTTACTTACTTGTCGCAGAGCAGATGACATTATAGTACTGAGTTTTCTAGCAGATTACTAATCTTTTGATCACTGGTTCTTCTGTTGTTGTGTGATGAATATAATGTGTACCAAGGCCCACTAGTGTGAATATAAGACAAAGCCGGGTTCATTGCAGGCCTGGGAGGTCCTGTCTGTTGCCTATGTGTCATGTGGGTTACCACCACAGTATAGCAGAGCTGAACGGTACCATATACCAACTCACGATACGTCAACGCATTGACAAGTGACGGTACAACAGCACAGTTCACTTTTGAAAATGCTGAAACATGGAATTCCCGAAATCACATCAATAAAATTATTTTTCAGCAATTGATAAGGTATTCTATGATAATGTAGACCATTTAATGCAGTAATCTTTCGTTATTTATAGAAATTTATGTGAGTCTTGTCCATTATAATCTCCGATTTGCCATTTTGTCAGGACGAGAGATGCATCTGCTGTAGGTGTCATTAGAATCGGCACAGTTTTGATCACACTTCTTGAGGCAGCAGTCATCCTACTGTTTAGCTCTGTTATACTGTGCTACTACTGATACTAGTACTAAGACAAAAACACACCTGACAGTATTAAATTGTGAACATAAACAAAATCTCAAACATTGATTAACAGATAAACATCAGCCTACACTAGCTGTGCTTCACATCGTACATAATACTGTTTTGTGCAGAGTTGCATACACTATACAATGCATGCTGCAAAATATCTTTTACTCTTGTTCAGAAAGTACAAAAAATAAATCCAATACACTAGAAACAGTACCGTCAATTATTAAAAAATAAATTTACATTTAATGTTGTATCTCTAGAAGTATCAAGTGTGATACCACAATGGGAGAAGACATTAACATTTAACCAGCATCCCATGGGCAGTTAGCTGTGCCGACTGAAGGTGGCCAAGTCGACACAGTGGTTCAGAGTTCGTATCATGAGTGGCTGACACACAGCTCCGCATATGACAGTGCTGTCACAGAAGCCAATCAAATCTATATATATATATATATACTAGCTGTTCTGCTTGCCCAGTCGGGCTTCCCCACAACCCCTCCACCCAATCAACCCGAAGCCAATATTTACTGATTTATTGTCAGAGCCATGGTAGAAGCGAGTAATAGTTATTTTTCAGACGGTTGTGCAAAACCACTGACTAAAATAACAGAAGGGAAGAAATGTTTACTATCTTACAATCTCATAGCATGCCAGTATCGCAGTTGACGGAACATCGAAATTGCCACACTGACACCATAATTGTACGAGCAGCAACAGTTGACATTTGAGCACTGATCAGTGAACGCTTATCACCAGTTTTGCTGAAGTTACGGCAATAGGCACTGGTGTAGAACGAGCTGCATCAGTCTAGGGTGATGTAGTAGAGGCGGATGCTGTCGACACCCTTTCACGAAATGTACTCCGTGAACCATGATGCTCCTTTGCGACCCATCAGCCAGTATGTCGTCTGTATACCTTTACCCTAGTTACACATATAATATAATTATCTGCCCACATTTCGCATCAGGTTCTGGCTTTTTGTGTATAACAGTTCGGACCTGTTAGACCCCTAAGCCGCCGCCATTCGCCGTATCCGCCGAATTTTTGTCCTGCGCCGTAAATCCGCCGAAAAAAATTCGGCATCAGGCCGTCAGCCGCCGAATTTTATGAAAGTTTTAGCCGCCGAATAATTTTCGGCTAAAATTCGGCTGCATAGATTCGTTGTACACTTAATAGTTAGTCAACTAACGATTGTGACTGCACCTGTCGGCGTCTGCATCATCGGTTCCGGTCGAGTGCATGTTTTCGTCCGCAGGAATCGTTGCGAACAGCAAAAGATCGAGTCTATCTGCTGACCGACTGCACCGCGCGTGTGCTTTGTACACGATAACTTTAAATTGGCGTTTTAGGACGCGAGACGACACTTTTCTGTTAACGACTTTATTACATATGAGCATCTGTGTAGGCCTACACAGACGCTCGTTGATATTTTTGTTATTTGTACTTATCATTAATCACTTACTAATTATACACTACGCCTATCACAGCTGAAATTCTAAATCCTCAGCCGTAATTTCAAACACTCAGCCGTAATTTAGCCGAATTTTACTTCAGAAAAAAATCCGGATATCCGCCGTATTTTTTACTCAGACGTATTTATTTCCAAAAAAATTCGGCTTAGGGGTCTAGGACCTGTAGACTGTACCTCTCCACTATGTACGGATAAGTCTACTTACAATCCCTCCATGTATGGAGGCTGGTGGGGTCTCTGGACCCCAAAGATTGTAAAGTAAAGAATTTTGCATAACTTACATGTACTCTTTTTGTAATATGCAAGATTCTTAACAAAAGAAAATGTCGATATTAGGTTACGTTCTCCATTAATTAGCGGTGATGTAGTATTCAGGTTCGACAGTTTCATCGAGTCCATATTTTTATACTCGGACTTGAAACCTCAGGACTCATACTGTATGATGTACAACAACAACAACCGTTTAACGGCCTTTGTTCCAGGACAACCCAGGTAGGCCGGTACCAGAAGAAACACTTTGCCTTCTGCCTTAGCATAGGGCTGTGCTGCGTTTAGGCTGGGTTTCCCCACCTCCTGTCTTCTGGATTTTTATGGAGCAGGGGAAGATACTGACAATCCGGGTGGGTGCCACCCCAACCAGACTAACGGCGCCCCCACCGCCACAACCCCCCAAGGTTTTTTACAGGCCGGATGCCCTTCCTGCCGCCCAACCAACAGCGTCAAAGCACTGAAGTCAGACTGTATGACGTAAAAAATTAATGTTAATGATCTCAAACAGTTTTCAGTTTTCATCTGCAAACCTAGCAGATTTTAAACTAATTGTTTGACTATAGTGGCTGTATGAAAGATGAACTGTGTACAGATTGCCAGTTGGTTGGTAAATGGCAAGCTGAGTGTTTCTGTCTCGGCAAATGACACTTAAATGGTGTATATGACTGACGATCAACTAACCCAGCAGGTCTTAATCTCTGTGAAAGTAATTAGCTTAGCTGCAACTGAATGGATGTCGGTGGGTCACTGCAGTCTGCAGAGCACTGGCTGCAATGCCAGGTAATAATGCTGACAAGTCTGAGTATCTGTTTACAGAAATCTAGTCTGGTTCTGCAGCTGACGGCGTGACAAGATGCATAGACTGAATGGACTGACTAGTGACCACATACGTCGAGACCATGAGTCCATGACTATTTGAAATCAAGTCACTGGCAGCTGACATCCTGCAGTGCAAGGTAGGATGACCAGCTAGCTGCCCATTAATGAAACCCATGCGAGTCCTACACAAAATTGCCACTTTTACTCTAAGCTTCACTCGGAGTAACACTTTAGATTGCTGCTGTTGGTAGCTTAAAAATAGTTTTAAAAAATTACCTATTATTTAATTTATTGTCGTAATGTTGTTACTTGTTGCATTGTGAATGCTACATTTTTAGTTGTATCTGGACCCGAACTTAGACTTCTGCTGAACATCTGTTGACTCGGACTCAGGACCTGTGAACTTGTATTTGGACTTACTGGACTCGACTACATCACTGTAATTAATACTGTTATATCAGACCCAAATGACGGATTTTTTTCCATTTTGCAGCAACACAGAGACAGGAGAGGAGGATATGTTATATTTAATTACTGACTGAAATGACAACACTTATTTAAGGCTCACTAAGGCAAGATAGTGATTACTCCAATTAGCAAATACTTGCCTTGACATTGAATTTGCCTCGTTCTTTAAATATGAAGTCCATGTCGGGGTCTAATAGCGCGTAGTACATGACTTCACTCAGCTGAATGTACATCGCTGTTTCACAATACAACGCACATACATATACAGCATCATGCCTTTCATAGTTTGTTAACGCCTCTGGGGATACTAGAGAAGCAAGACTTCGTCTTCTGTCCAAGGTTTGTCAGAGTTACTGCCAACTGTAAGGCTAGTTTCAAAAAATGAGTGTTAGCCATGACCAGTTAAGACATTTGGAGCCCTAAGATAGACAAGGTTACAACTATGTTGCCCTACCCTTCCATTCCCTACCATTTCTCTATACATCCCACTGAGAGTCCGGATGTTAAGAGTACTTTAAGCTGCACACGTCAAATCACATCATGTATGTTCGTACTGATGAAAGACCACATAATTTTTCAACAGAAAATTATGAATCACTGCACGCCTGAAATTACCAGTATTGAACATCACAAACATGTAAAATTCACAAATTATTGAAGCTTGGAACATCATTTTCGAAAAACTTATACTGCAGATGCTAACCAAAGGTGGCCGAAGAAATGCAAAAAGGTTAGACAGAATATACAAGTAAGGTGACTTATCGTCACAAGAGTCCTCAGTGCTCTGCACGTGTAGAATCTGCAGTGCAAAGCTGGACAATAAAATTTTTTATGTGATTACCAGCAGCATATGTATCAATACTGATATATCAGTGCTTTGTGATACTGATACACTTCAAATGTATCAATGATACTGATACTAATACTACCGAGCAAATGTATCATGATGCTTGATACTTTTTGCATCAAGATACATATCATGCCTGCAGTCTAAGGCAGTGTTGGGGAGTATCAATGATACATGTATAATTGATACTCCCCTGCCTTAGACTGCAGGCCTATAAGCAATAAGGAGACAGCAGAGATGTGAAGTTGGAATTCGAGATACCCTGATCACAGAGTCGGGGTTCTGGCTCGGAGTGGGAACCCTGTTTTTAAACTTGGATTCCAGGTTGGAGTCTTGCAAAAAAATACAACTCCACATTGCTGCTGGACAAGAAGCCGACATACGTGCACAGGTGGACATCATACGGCTAGCCATGTTGACCGTATCGCCTACGAGTGAATAGCGAGGACGAGTAGTCCCAATCACTCCACCGACCACTTGTCCACAGTTTATGCCGCAGCGTATCAACAGCCGTCGGTTGTCCAAGTGCCGTATCTGTACATAATGTGCGCTGACAGTCACTTAATCTAACAAATCTGTAGCCATGTAAGTGCAAATAAGTGCGCCATTTGTACAACATAAGCGTAAAGTTAGAGGACACTTGATATACTGCCTCTTTATAGGGCAACTTCATCAGATAAGCGTTGAGGTATGGCAGTGTTATCAACGGTCACAAATGCAGGTTACACGTAATGTGAGTAATCGTATATTTTGATGCCCCATAACATGGTTGCAGTGGTACTGACCATACAATATTTATAGTTAACAAAGATGTCACTGTCGCCATAGCCTACACCCTATCAAACACAGGTTCGCAATTTGCTCGTAAATTTTAATAGGCCCACGGAAAATTTTCATTAATATTTACGTAACAAACATAAACAACAATGGCAGAACAAACTTTACCATGTGTGGTTAAATATCACGCAGTGTACGTGTACAGTTTATCGTGTATGGCATAAGGAATATTGTACTAATAACAAACAAAAAGGTCTGCCTGCCCAATCCAGCAAAATCGAACCCAGTCATTAAGCTGTGTCCCAGGGGAGCAAAAACCCGTGCGCTGCTGCTGTTTTGCAACTTCGACCTTGAGATTATACCATGACCTTGAAGCTCGAAAGTGACCTAGAAATTCACATTGAAAATGAAGCTGCTAGCTTAAGGCATTCAATACTTAGAGCTTGAAATGAAAAAAATACGAAAATGTCTCAAGGTCAAACTATCAGAAGCTCCCAATTACTTTGAGCATTATCACAACAGATACTCCAATCAAGCCCAGGAACTTCCGACCAGTAGTTTTTGAGTTGCACGCCACCATTTTTTGCTGCTAGACCTTGACTGGGACCATAACCTTGAAACTGAACCACGACCTAGATACCCCGTGTGGGTTCCGGGGCTTAGAATAGACCCACTCCGTCTCCTGGCTGGATGTCGTAAAAGGCGACTAAACCAGGCGCCCCTCAACCTCCGCCGCCTCATCTGGTTACTGATGACGGTCTGGAGTAAAAGAGGGAACATTAACACAGCTGCTCTAGTTACTGCACAGTGCAATGCTCTTGTTGCACGATGTTCTAGGCAGCTTATAGTTCTCAAGGTCAAAGGTCAAGGTCAAATGTCATCAACTTGTAACCATCTCTAGCGTTCACCGTGTTCATATTCCTACTGAGTTACATCAATTTCCGACCAGTAGTTTTTCGAGATTTTGTGTGGACAGACAGACGCCGCCAAAAGCTATACCTGCTCGCAGCGTGCGCGCAGGTGAAACCCACTGATAAATTTAACCAAAGACCAACAGTACACTACACTGTGCTAGTGTTGCAACCTGAAGTAACTAAACTGAGTAGGCCTAAGTAAAACAATAATATGTAGCCATCAAGTAACTTGCATGAAAAACACAAAATGGAGTAACAAGTGTTGTAATGGTCACTGGCAGCTCACTGCAGCAGTTCAAACGACAGTTATGTCACTTTTTCAACCTTTAAAACTTTCTACCAAACTACAGATCAGCAGTCAGACGGAAACCTTGTACATGGAAACGGAGTTGCGAATGCTGAGTGCCATGGTAGCCAACTCGGATGCGTGGAACGGGTGTTCTACCGGAACACCACATGACACCATGTAAGTGTCCGCCACTGTCTCCACCTATTATATACATCACGACATCACATAGCCACGTGTCCAAACCAACCTACAAGGAAGTATTATTAAGCTCCATCGAATGTCTGAGACGCAGACTAGTGCGACCGATATTCCCGCAGTGTGGTGTGTCTGTCAGTCTAATTCGTGACTGCACCTTGCAAAATCGGTGGGAATCTTTTGGGGACCCATGCAACATTGCATTAGATGGAGAGTCCCTAATCCAGAGCCCCCTGATCCTAACACGAATGACAGAAGAAATATTAAACGTAAAATGATAAAAACAGAAAAAAGTCTAAAAACATTTTATAGACACGTTTATTTTTAAAACAACAACAACAACCATTTAACGGCCTTTGTTCCGGGACTACCCGGGTGGCCGGTACCAGAAGAAACACTCACCCACTCACTCATCCTGATCATCGGACAGCCTGTAACACCTTTCTCCATTTACAACGATCCATAGCATCCACTTTGTTCAGTTTACGTGTTTTACAGTCCTCTCGGACAACCTCTTTCCAGGTCCTCTTTGGTCTTCCCCTTGGTCTCGGGCCCTCAACTTCATAATCCATACATTTCTTCACCCAATCATCATCATCTTTTTGCAGAACATGCCCATACCAACGCAGCCTGTTTTGCTGCAATACCAATGCTATGTCATCTACAACTAGTCTCTCCCTCAACTCCTTACTTGGGAGTCTGTCTTTTAGCTTAACGCCACACATCCACCTGACCATTCTCATCTCTGCTCGTTGAAGTGCCACCACATTTTCTTTCCTTACAGGCCAGG